>Ga0114971_10000739_pt1 | contig 22054 bp, 19 predicted proteins | sample M_140625_MF_Meta_FD_87320 | JGI IMG/M metagenome (GOLD analysis project Ga0114971, IMG submission 87320) | Freshwater microbial communities from Lake Montjoie, Canada to study carbon cycling - M_140625_MF_MetaG | ecosystem: Environmental > Aquatic > Freshwater > Lake | place: Lake Montjoie...
AACTGCTTCGTGGTGATAAAAAGTGACGCCCTTGCCGGCACGAATTGACCTCGTCTTTGGCTTTCCAACATCGTGAAACAACGCCGCCAATCGTGTGATTCGAAAATCACACGGCGCATCAGGCTGAACATTTTCAACAACCGCCAAAGTGTGAGTAAGTACATCTTTATGTCTGTGGATCGGATCTTGTTCTAGTTGCATCGCAGCTAATTCGGGTAGAAAATGTTGCGATAATCCATTATCAACCAAGAACCACAGACCAAACGACGGACGCAATGTGACCATCAGTCGATCGAATTCATCGCGAATTCTCTCGGCGCTGACAATTGTGATGCGCTCATTCATTAATTTGACCGCCGAAGTCAACTCGGGCACAGGCACAACCCCAAGACCAGAAATAAACCGCGCCGCTCGTAACATTCGCAATGGGTCATCGCTGAAACTTATTTCTGCGGATAACGGCGTGCGTAAAACTTTGGCAAGCAGATCGGCCATGCCGTTGAACGGATCAATAAGTTCAGGAGTTTCCTGGGTTACATCTAGAGCCATTGAGTTAATTGTGAAGTCACGACGCGAAAGATCTTCGTGAACATCTTTTGAAAATTGCACATCTGGTTTGCGAGAGTCTGGCGAATATGCCTCGGCGCGGTGCGTTGTGATTTCGTAGACACGCTCGCCTTTTTTAGCACCGATAGTGCCAAATCGTTCACCTTGTGTCCATAATGCATCCGACCAGCCGGCGAGAACCGACTTAATCTGATCTGGATGAGCGTCGGTAGTTAAATCAAAATCCAAATCTTTAACATTGCGATCCAACATTAAATCTCGCACGGTGCCGCCAACTAAAAATAGTTTGAAGCCAGCATCACGAAACCTAGGGACAAGCGGTGCGATCTCGTTTAAAACAGGCGCGAAGCGCTGGGGCATCACGCTTACAGGCTAGGGATAAGTAAGCATCAACTGATGAGTTTGCTCAATTGGCGGGGCTAGTTGAAGTGACTAGTTGAAGGGTCTAGTTGAAGGGTCTAGTGGCACTACCGTAAATGCCGAATGATTATGCGCCTAAAAACACTGATCGCGCCAATACTCATGGCCGTTGCAGTCAGCACAGCCACCCCACTGACATTGACTTTTCCTGCTCAGGCTCTACGAACAGAGGATGTGGCCGTAACTGGTTTGAAATTATCTGCACAGAACTTTCATATTTCCACTGCAGGCACATTGCGTTTTGTTTTTTCGGTAGACGACCCTAATTTGCTGAACAAATTATTAACTGTGAAAAATTCTGTGATGCGTGTTTCGATTGGCGCACGAGTTACAGGGGGTGATCAAGAAGTTCGAAATCTAATTTCAGACCCATCTTTGTTTGTAGCAACAGACTCGATTGACTTTGCAACTCAAAGTCTTTCGCGCAAACAGGACGGCCAATTCGAAGTAACTGCTTTAACTAGTGATTTAAGTGCGGTGTTGACTCGGGGTCTAACTTCTGGGTCACAAAATGATGTGAAAAAAATTGAATTCAGCGGCCCGGGTATTTATCCGATTCGAATCGAATCTCTGATAAACAAAGTCGTGCGTGCCAATGTGACCAGTTTTGTCAATCGCGTTGATCTTTCAACTCGCCTTGAGCCAATGCCCATAAATCTTCTCGTCACTTTAGATAGCACGAACACACTGCAACTTGATGGTTCGCACGTAATTAGCGACCTAACTCGTGAAAAAATTTCTCAATTAATTTCGCTACTGGAACTTGATGGACCACTTGTTTCAACACAAGTATCTCCGCAAGTGATTGACGGCTTAAGTAAGTCAAAAAACCCCGCAGATCAGGAGTTGCTCTTAAGACTTACCAATGCAATCAGTAAAACCAATCTGATTGCGACGAGTTATCTGGCGTTCGACCCATCAGGCGCGCGTCAAACTCAGCACGAAAAAGAATTTAACTCACTTGTTGATCTTGGGAAAAGTAGTTTAAGTTCTCGTTTCACTTCTAATGTTGCGGTTTCCGACGTTTGGATTGCCAGAACTCCACTTGACCAATCTGGAGTAGACCTGCTGGCTGAATCTGGATATCGATCAATCGTTATGTTGCCGGCAGCAGGCGCAGCATTGGGCGCCTTTGACAACACGGCTCGGCCATACCGCCTTGTATCTGGCGCTAAGACGATGTCACTGTATGTCGTTGACCCAACCTATGTAGCCCAATTAGGTGAAGTAAGAAATAGTTCGTTCATTACTGCAAGTGCAATAGCAGCACAACTGTTAGCGCAACGCATCAAAATTGAAAGCGATGGTGGAACTCCTTCACTTAAGCGAACAGTGTTGACAACTCAAGATGGCGCGGTGTTAAATTCAAAATTTATTCACGAAATTTTGTTGATTTTGAAACGAGTTCCTCAACAAGTTTCAATCCAAACACTGAATAATTTGCCTGAACCGAGACAAGACGCATATAAACCAAATCTTCGTGTTAAAGATATATCTGAATTCAAAACACGAATGAAAGATATTGACCTGCTTCGCGCTGACCTTCAAAAACTCAATTCAACGCTTGACCAGAATTCAAATACTTGGGCGACATGGAACGAAAGATTGATGGTCATGTCAAGCGATACTTTGACCACAACCCAGCGCGAAGAATTTGCCACACAAACTCGAAACGAACTCAAATCTTTACGAACTGCGGTGACACTTAAAGAAGGCACTACCTTCACATTCGGAAGTCGCAAAAGTCAACTGCGACTTGATTTGAAAAATTCATCAAACGAAGATTTGACGATTCAGGTCAAAGTTGAAAGCCCAAAACTTAAACTCGACAGATCTACAGCTGTTATTGAAGTACCAGCAAATAGTGCCAACGAGTTAGTAATCAACGTTGTTGCTTTATCGAACGGTTTGTTTCCTGTTGATGTGCGAATTTTTACGGCCGACGGGTCAAGCCAACTTGGTAAAAAAATTGAAGTCTCGGCTCGAGTGAATGCAATTGCTGGTATGGGTCAAGTTGTAAGTGGGGTCGCACTATTGTTGCTCTTAACCTGGTGGGCTGCCCACTTTCGGCGCAAATACCGCAACCAAGTCAGCGACGAATCTCCCGTACTACGCTCTGACATATGACCATCCGCATAGTTACAGACTCTGCTTGCGATATCCCTCAAGCATTAGTTGAAAAATACAACATCACAATTGTTCCATTGACTTTTAGTTTTGGGGAAAAAGAATTTATTGATCGAGAAAGTTTGACGACTGAAGAATTTTGGCAACATTGTGCAGATTCGCCAACTCTGCCACAGACTGCGGCGCCTGCGCCGGGACAATTTACTCAGGCTTACCGCACTTTGATACAACAGGGCGCAACAGGCATCCTCGTAATCAGTCTTTCGCGTGAACTCTCAGCAACAATGCAGTCGGCTGAAACAGGGGCAAAAGAATCTGGCGTCACTGTGCCGGTGCGATTTGTTGATAGTCGTTCAGCCAGCATGGGCGAAGGAATCACCGTTATCGCAATCGCCAAAATGGCGGCCAATGGTGCTTCGCTTGATGAGCTTGAAGTTGCAGCGAATAATTTCGCTGGTCGCACCAAAGTTTTTGGTGCTTTAGACACTCTTGAAAACCTTAAAAAAGGCGGGCGAATTAGCAACACCAAAGCCTTTCTGGCATCGGCTTTGGCAATTAAACCGATTATTGAAGTACGCGGCGGAAAACTTGAAGAAGGTGGCAAAGAACGAACTCGGGGCAAAGCACTCGCTTTTTTGATTGAGAAAATTAGATCTGCTGGAGAAATTAGCGACTTGGCCGTATTGCATGCTCAATGCAGTGATATTGATTCATTTGTCGCACAGTTAAAGACAATTTACAACGGTGAAATAATCGTCAGTGATATTGGATCGGTTATTGGCTCACATACCGGAATCGGAACTGTTGGCGTCACATATCACGTTAAGTGACATTCCCCAATTAATGGGTCGCGCAGAACTAGCGTAAAAGTTCAGCGATGAGACCTCTACCCCTTGAAGAACCTGAAGATTCGCAGCGACTCTTCGCTGGTCGATATCGCCTCGACCGCCAAATTGCTCGTGGTGGGATGGCAGAAGTTTGGCTCGGTGTCGACACGTACTTAGATCGTAAAGTTGCAATCAAAGTTCTTAAACCACAACTCGCCAATGATCCTGTTATCGCCGAACGTTTTCGTCGAGAAGCACTTGCTTGTGCCGGATTAAATCATGCCAACATCGTCTCGGTTTACGACTCGGTTGAAGATGAAGGTCGACAAGCGGTTGTGATGCAATTCATCGACGGTAAGAGTCTGCGCGAACTTTTAGACCGAAGGAAGAGACTCGGGGCACTCGTAACAATTCACATGGGTATCGCAATGGCTAGCGCTCTTGATTTCGCACATCGCAACGGCCTGGTGCATCGCGATGTGAAGCCTGGCAATATTTTGGTGACACCTGAAGGCAGATTTCTTCTCGCTGATTTTGGCATTGCCAAGGCACTCAGCACAGCCGGCGAAGATTTAACCGATGACAACGTCATGATGGGAACGGCAAAATATTTATCTCCGGAACAAGTGCGTGGCAAACCTCTCGACGGCAGAGCTGATCTTTACGGACTGGGCCTTGTGATGTACGAATGTCTCGCTGGAAAAGTTCCATTTATTGGTGAGACCGATGCAGACACGGCGTTGGCTAGGTTGCAACGAGAGCCAACTGATCTTTCTCAGTTGAGATCATCGCTTGCGCCAGAACTTGTACATGTGATTCACAAATTAATGGCAAGAAATCCTGAGCATCGCTATTCGACTGGTCAAGAAACATCCGAAGCATTAACTAAAGCGATTGAGGCTCAAAACAATTACGTGACTTCAATGACTCCCCCGTCTGGAGTCAAGTCACCACCACCGATAAATCAGTCATTCGTGCATAAAGAGTCTTTGATTAGTCAGATTTCTGAGCCACCAGTTGAAAATTTTGTCGAAGACTTTATTCAAGAGCCAGATAAAAAAAGAAAGTCAAAAAAGAAAGTCGCTAAGAAGCAAAAAAGCGAATTGAAGATGAAAGAAAAAGATTTAAAAAGAAAAAAGAATCGTTCAAAGTCATCTGGTGGCCGAATACCAACTTCAACAAAGATTCTCGGTTTGATCGCAATTTTGTTAAGTATCGCGGTGATGTATGTAGCAACTCAGGGTTTTGATCCGTCGCTACTTACTTCGAGAATTTCATCTACTCAAGCAAACTCAGGCGTCGCACCAGTAATTATTTCTCGGGTAGTAAGTTATGACCCGAATGGTCAAGATGGTTTAGAAAATGAATCTGGTATTTGGGCTCTAACCGATAACGATCAAAAAACTGCATGGTCTACCGACTGTTACGCCACAGCATTTTTCGGCGAAAAAAAATATGTTGGGGCTTTAATTGAACTTTCGCAACCAGCATCTGGCGTTTTAAAAGTCGGCATGCAAAATGGTCCATGGTCGCTTGAGATCTACACGGCAACTGGCGCTGCTCCTACTTCACTAGAGCAATGGGGCGAGCCGACGGGGACTGACTACAACACTCGACGGGGCGTCGCACAATTTATGGTGCCGAGCCAGACGCAATTCGTTTTGCTAATGATGCGTGAAATTGGAATGAGTGATCAGTGCAGTCCAGATAATCCGTACCAAGGATTAATGCAAGATCTTTCTTTTGACGCTGCATAAAATAAAACTAGATAAAACTTGTGATTTCAAATCCGTTTACTGATCCGAAATGGGCAGAGAAGACACTTCGCTTAATTGATCGCACCGTCAGTTTTGTTCGCGATAAAACGACTCGCCCACTTGCAAATCTTGTTCGAGCCATCGTGTTCGGAGTGATTTTGATAGTCGCTGGCCTGTTGATCTTTATTTTCGGCTTAATCGGGTTAGTTCGTGCATTCAACGAGTTATTAGATGTTTGGTTGACCAGACCTACAGCTGTTTGGGTGTCATATTTTTTGTTGTCGCTATTGTTTACAGGTCTTGGTGCACTGATGATGCGAAAGCGACATCAAGGCTCTACTGATTCAAAAAACTAAAAAATTCACGGAAGGCAATTTAATGTCAGCTATAGAAGCAACCCCTCAAAAAGTAATTATCATCGGCTCAGGCCCTGCTGGTTTGACTGCCGCGATTTACACTGCCCGAGCCAATCTGGCGCCACTAGTAATCGAGGGCGAGCCATCTTCGACTTCTGATCAACCTGGTGGCCAGTTGATGCTGACTACAGAAGTTGAAAACTTTCCGGGGTTTCCAGAAGGGGTGATGGGGCCCGACTTGATGATGAAGTTTCGCGATCAAGCCGCGAGATTCAATTCAACTTTTATCACCGAAAAAGTCACAAGGGTTGATTTCTCACAACGACCATTTACTGTTTGGGTGCGAGACACAAAATACACCGCTGAGTCAATAATTGTCAGTACTGGTGCACAGTCAATCATGCTTGGACTAGAAAATGAGTCTCGTTTCTACGGGCACGGTCTTTCAACATGCGCCACTTGCGACGGCTTTTTCTTTCGGGGGCAAGAGATAGTCGTAGTTGGTGGTGGCGACTCAGCAATTGAAGAAGCAACTTTCTTGACAAAGTTCGCGTCAAAAGTAACGATTGTCCATCGTCGCGATAGTTTACGTGCCTCAAAAATTATGCAAGATCGAGCGCGTAATAATCCAAAAATAGAATTCAAATGGAACTCGCAAGTAACCGAAATAATCGGCACCGACAAACTTGAGGGTATCGGGTTGGTTGACACTGTGACCGGCGCGAGTTCGAAAATGGCGGTCACGGGATTATTTGTGGCAATCGGTCACCGTCCGAACACAGATCTATTTAAGAACATTCTTGATATGGAAGCCAATGGTTATTTGCAGACTCGACCTGGTTCGTCATACACAAATATTGATGGAGTATTTGCTTGCGGTGATGTGCAAGACCACACCTATCGCCAGGCAATTACTGCCGCAGGTTCTGGTTGCATGGCGGCAATTGATTGTGAACGATGGCTTGAGGCGCAACATTAGACGCGATATTAGACGCGATAACCTAAAAGTATTCTCGTGATTAGTGAGAACTTAACGAAAGGTTTTTATGGCAGATGGAATCGTCACTCTGACGAGTGCAAACTTTGACGAAACAATCAAGTCTTCAACGACACCGATTCTGGTTGACTTCTGGGCCGAATGGTGTGGACCATGCAAAGCAATGAATCCGGTTCTCGCCGAAATTGCAAAAGAACAATCTGGCAAAGTTATTATCGCCAAGTTAAATGTCGACGAGCACGGCGATATTGCACAACGCTTCAGTGTGATGAGCATTCCAACAATGATGCTTTTTAGTGACGGTGAAATGAAAATGAAAATGATCGGGGCTAAGGGCAAGCCACAGTTACTTGCGGAGATCGCAGAATTTATCCCGACAAAGAGTTAGTTTTCGGCGACAATTTTGCGGTCGTCGGCGATCTGCAGCGTCGGTTGCATGACGCCAAACTTTTAGATCTATCTCTGATTCAAGCAGGATCGTTTTGCGAACTGACAAAGTCGGCAGTCGAAGAGTTGCAACGGCGTCGTGGTTTACTTGTTTCTGGGGTTTGCGATACGGCAACTTGGTTGACGCTTGTTGAATCGTCTTTTCATTTAGGTGACCGACTAAATTATTTGTCTTCGCCGTTACAGCGAGGCGATGATGTGGCAGAGCTTCAAGAATTGTTGGCACGAACGGGCTTTGACTGTGGTCGCGTAGATGGCTATTTAGGTACAAAAACTGCGGCTTCACTTAAAGATTTTCAACGCAATTATGGACTAGTAACAGATGGCATTTGTGGACCGATCACACTTCAAGCACTGCATCGAGCAAGTCGGCACAGTGGCAATGGTCCTGGTGTTGGGGTCGTTCGGGAACGTCACACGGCACCAAAATACAACGATGATCTTGCAGCATTTCGCGTCGTAATCGGTCAATTCGGTGGGCTGGACAACCTAACCCATGAGTTGTGCGACCGATTGCGGGCCCAACATACAAATGTCGCTGTTATCCACGATGCCGATCCGCATCGACATGCGCAACTTGCGAATGATTTTGCAGCCAACCTGTATATCGGTATTGAAACTCGCGAAACCTCAAGTTTTGATATTGCCTATTACCACACCAAAGGGTTTCACTCAGTTACAGGTCATATTTTTGCGACCTTGGCCGCCGAAGCAATTGAGCGGTCGGCGCCTTGGTTCTCGCCCACAGTTGCCGGCATGCGTTTACAAGTTCTACGTGAAACCACAATGCCGGCAATTCTCTGTGGATTAGGACCGTTACGAGTTATTTATCCCCACAGTGCGGTAATTGCTGATAATCTCGCGAAATCAATGGCTATATGGGTTAAAACTACTTCTTCGTAGTTTGATCGCCATCAACTAACTCTTGTTGAAAGTTATCCACAGGTTATGCACCTTCTGTGCAAGTCTTGATTTAGGTTTACTCGCAAGGTGAACCTGAGAGTTAGTTTTACTTACTCAATTCGCATCAATAATTTTCGTTATTCGCTATTTGGAACACCATCGGTCATCGCTCGATAAATTCGTTCAAGATCGTTAAGGTCGGCAAACTCCACAGTCATTCGTCCACGACCAGCAGTTGCAACAATTGAAACTTTGGTTGAGAGATGTTCGCCAAGTAACTTTTGCAACTCAACCAAGCCAGGAACGGGAAGCGTTGTAGTTGATACTGACTTCTTGGTCAGCTTATTTTGTGCATTACTTGAACTATCAGTTTTGCTCGGGCGACCGGTTGTGGCTCGCACCGCATCTTCGGTTGCTCGAACTGTCCAACCTTCATCGGAGCACTGCTGGGCCAATTTTTCCTGGATGGTCTTATCTTGAACGCCAAGTAACGCTCTGGCGTGGCCACCCGAAAGTCTGCCGGCTGCAAGTAGTTGCTGAATTGAAGGAGGCAATGAAAGAAGTCGAAGTGAGTTAGTGATCACTGTGCGTGTTTTACCAACCCGCTCTCCTACTTGCTCGTGGGTCATCGAAAAGTCATCTAATAGTTGCTGATATGCGGCAGCCTCTTCGAGTGGGGTCAAGTCTTGCCGATGCAAGTTTTCAATTAATGCTTGTTCAACAGAAGATACATCATCGGTTTCACGAACCAAAGCTGGAATTAGTACTAAACCAGCCTTCTGCGCTGCTCGCCAGCGTCGCTCGCCCGCGATCAATTCATAGGCGATGCCAGTTTTTGTGTCAACTTGTTTTAGTGGCCTAACAAGAATTGGTTGAAGCACACCTACTGCCTTAATCGATGCCGATAATTCATCTAACGAATCTTCGTTAAAATAAGAACGGGGCTGGTTCGTGTTTGGAGTAATTGTTTTGATTTTGAGACTTCGCAGACCCATGCCATCAACTTGCGCTGCATCCTCGTCACCAAGTGTTCTATCGACTGAACGACTAGGAATTAATGATTCTATTCCTTTATTGAGCCCTTTGGGACGTACCACCACTAATCTCCTTTGCGATTTCTCGATAAGCCTTTGCCGCTGCCGAGGTTGGATCAAACGTCGTAATTGGTTGTCCGTGCGATGGTGCTTCAGCAACACGAACAGACCTCGGAACGATTGCGGTGCAAACTTTATCACCAAAATGTTCGCGAACTTCTCGCACCACGTCATCGGCCAAAACCGTATGCGTGTGCATTACTAGTGCAATGTGGCTTACTTGCAGGGTTGGATTAAGCACTTGGCTAACACGATCAACGCTTCGTAATAGTTGACCAAGTCCTTCGAGTGCAAAGTATTCACACTGAATCGGAACAAATATTTCATTGGCTGCGGTTAAGCCGTTAATTGTTAAGAGGCCTAACGATGGGGGACAATCCAATAAAATATAGTCATATTGATCTATTATTGCTTCGATTGCTTTTTTTAGCCGTTGTTCTCGGCCCATTTCAGAAACCAATTCGATATCTGCACCTGCCAAATCCAGATTAGACGGTGCGATAAATAAATTCTTGATAGATGTCGGCTCAATACAGTTCTCTAATTTCTCGTCACGCAAAAGAACATCGTAAATCGTTGATTCTAAATCTCGTGAGTTGATTCCAAGACCGGTAGACGCATTACCTTGCGGATCAAGATCAATAATTAAAACCCGATATTCGAGTTCGGCTAATGCCGCGCCAACAGTGATCGTTGTAGTAGTTTTTCCAACGCCACCTTTTTGATTCGCAAATGCAATTATTCTTGGTAATGGGCGGCGTTCCGTAACGCTCTCAGGTTGATCTTTTTTACTCATACTGAGAGCATAATCTCTCAACGCTTGCCGCTTATGGATAGGCGGAAATAGCTCTAAATATATGTTTCACGTGAAACAATTTGTGATTAAATGCTTAATTTAAAGGGTTTTGAGATAGTTTCTGGTACGTAAGCAAACCCTATGAGGCGGTGGTTTCATCGTCATCTGAACCAAATTGTTTCACGTGAAACATTGCCACGGCGCCGATTCTTGAGGGTCCTTCTAGACCCAAGGCTCTTACTTGTTGTTGATCCCATCGAGAATCACTGTCAGGCGGAGGTTCACTAATTATGATTGCCCCACCTGGTTTGACGAGGTCTCTGGACAAATTGAGTGTTTGTATTGGTGGACCTAAACCACGACTCATCGCTACATCAAAATGTTTAGCCCAAGTCGAATCTTTGGTCATATCGGTTATCTCGCTACATCTGACAGTAACTCGATCTACAAGGTTTAGTGCGTGAACGGCCCTTACCAAAACATCAGTGCGTCCCACTCGGCGATCAACCAAATGGAGCCTCAAATATGGACAAAACAATGCAACAATTAAACCTGGCACACCAGCACCACTGCCTAAATCAATTGCGGTACGCGCCGTATGTGGCATGGCATCTGCAAACCACTTGGCGTGACTAATAATCTCTGCGACTGGAGCGTTAGATAACGCCCCAATTCGCTGGGCTTCTCGAAGAATTCTTTCTAAAACTCGAAGGCGCGATTCATCAACTAGGTTTGAATTAGTTGCCGACGGCTCAGTCACACAACAAAACTACACTAGTTAACGCGAGTATTAGAGGGTTTTATGACTCTGATGAATCACCAGTGTCATCAGAGTCATCAGAGTCATCGAATTCTGTTGAAGTTTCAAGAGTTGAAGCCAAAGCCACAACTACTCGACGAAACGGATCAGTGCCCTCAGAACGAGTCGCAATACCTTCGCTGTCAACAAGTGCGTCATGAACGATCTTGCGGTCAGATGAGTTCATCGGCTCTAACGCACGTGCTTGTCCCGAGGTTTTTACATCGGCAGCAACTTTTAGTGCGAACCGACTTAAAGCTTCACGGCGTTTTTCACGATAACCAGCAACATCTACTCGAAGCCGAGTTTCGTGGTCACCTAAACGACGTTGACTAACAACACGAGTTAAATCTTGCAACGCCAACAATGTCGCGCCCTTGGTGCCAACCAAGAAATTAAGATCGTCGCCCAACACATCGATGTCAATGTTTTCGCCATCAACTTTTGATGAAACTGATCCTTTCAAGCCGGCTGCAGTGACAAGTCCTTGCAAAAATGTAGTTGCTACATCACTCACAGTGGTCGGATCAACTGGCGGTAGTTCGGCTCGCGGTGTACGTTCGCGCGGTGCTTCACTTCGATTTGAACGCTCTGGGCGAGGTGATCGAGAGCCTCGTTCTGGACGTGGACCACGATCATTTCGGTCTGAGCGTTCAGGGCGAGCACTTCGTTCATTAGATTGACCGTTTGGTCGCGATGGGCGATCAGTCGTTGGCTTGCCACGACGATCACGGCGGTCGGCTTTAGCGCGAACTGAGTTTGGCTTAATTCGTGCTCGAACTCTGGCTTCGCCACGAGTTCTACCGAAAAGGCCTGCTTTTGGCTCTTCGACGACTTCGAATTCTGCGTCTACATCGTCAACCCCTAAACGATCAAGCGCCAAAGCTTTTGCGTCATCAACTGTCTCTGCTGTTGTTTCTACCCATTCCATGATTCAATTTCCTTTCGGTTGTTTTCTAAAATTTAAAAATTAATTATTTGGTTTATTTTTCTTTTGCACGAAACTGCTGCGGTTCTTTCCTGGCGGCTGAGGTCGGCGTCGCGTTGGTGCGACAGAGCTATTCTTTGGCGGAGTAACACGCTTGCTGATAAAAGTTTGCGGTTCACTCGAATTTGCCTCTTTTTTTGACTTTTGCTTTTTGTCTTCGTCCGCAGAGTTTTTCATTTCTCGAGCAGTAGCACTTGCGGCTTGTGCTTGCTTGCCGAGGCTGTCGTCTTTTTTATAAAAACGCTGGGTGATATATTGCTGCTGAATAATTCGAATAATTGCTTGCATCATGTAATAAACAATCAACGCGGTTGGCAGCCAAATCTGAAAAACTGCAAACGCAACAGGCATATATTGCATCAACTTTGCCTGATTTGCCGACATCGTTGGACTAACGGTTCGGGATGCAATCATTCGTTGTTGAACTAGATATAAACCAGCTAAAACAACCACTAATAGCGCATAAATCAACCCAGAAGCAAAATTATCTTGCATCGCTCGAACCGGAGTTTTAGCTAAATCGACACCAAACGAGAGCATCTCGGTTTTGCCAACAAGCGATCTATAAATCGCTGAGGTTTTATCAAGATGTTTTGGAACAAATGGACTATCAGGGGTTACACGAGAAGTTAAGCCTCGAATTGCCCGAAACATAATAATAAAAACTGGCATTTGAGCGAGCAAAGGTAGGCATGATGCGAGTGGGTTAACTTTGTGCTCTTGATAAAGCTTCATCATCGCTTCGTTTAGTTTTTGTCGATCACCTTTAAATTGTTGCTGGAGTCTTTTCATTTCTGGTTGAAGGCGCTGCATTTCAAGCATGCCCTTGGTGCTTTTAAGAGTTAGTGGAGTGATCAATAACATCACCGCGACTGCAACCATTGCAATTGCGAAAGCGTAATTGGGTATCCAACTATAAAAAGTTGCAATCAACCCAGCAGCCGCATTAAAAAAAATATCAAACATGATTGTGAGTCGCTTTCTTTAAATGTGAATGACTAAAACATTTCTCTGGGACAGGGTCATAGCCACTCGGTCCGAAAGGTCGACAACGAGATATACGACGCAAAGTCAAAAGCCCACCCTTGAAGGCACCAAAAGTCTCTATTGCGTCTGTGGCGTAATTTGAACAACTTGGATAAAACCGACAAGGCGACAAACGATAAGAGAAGACATTTTGATAAAAATTGATGAATTTAAGCAAAAAATTACGCATAATTAGCTGGTTTTGATGGTTATTGCGACTTTTTGAGCACATTTTGCCAATAAATTGTCAACATTTTGACTTAAATCAACAAATCTGAGCTTTTTGGCCCCTGAATAGGCACCGATCAGATACCAGCCGGGCAAAATTGATTTAGTTTTAAGGATTTCGCGCAATCGTCGTCGCAATAGGTTGCGTTCGACCGCTCCACCCACTTGATTGCCTATTGCGTAAGCAACTGCTGGCTGAGTCAAAGTTTGATCAATGATCATACTGCACCAAAGAGACCCTGAGCGAACATATGTTCCGTCTTGCTGAAGTTGTTGAAAAGTCTGTCGCGTTTTTATGCGACTGATCAAGCAGAGAGCCGGTAGCGGCCCTTTGCCCGACGAGATTTAAGCACGGCCCGGCCGGCTCGAGTGCTCATACGGTTGCGGAACCCGTGTTTGCGGGACCTACGGCGATTGTTTGGTTGAAAGGTGCGTTTCACGCACGGCTCCTGACGTCAAGAAAAATTTCCATGTCTCAGGCTAGGGGTAGAAGTATCAGAGGGCAACGCCAGAACAAAAATCCTCAGCATTTCTCTCCCTGTGGAAAACCTGCTAATTTCTGCGTCCCGATTAATTTTTTACGAACCTATCCACACTGTCTTGACGGCTTTGCTGGTTTCGATGGTTTTGAAAAGTTGGTCTCAATTTTACAAATTTAATTACCGCAAAACAAGAAGCAAAGCACTAGAGAAAAAGAAATGGCTAACGAAATGACTAGCGAAACAATCGACTCAACCCAAGAACATGAAACAATTTGGAAGGCGACCGCCCAAGTTTTGCGCTCGCAGGTTTCTGAAGCTGTGTGGTTCTCAACTTTCAACGATGCGATTGCGGTTGCCGACGACAAAATGAGTTTGCGTTTAAGAGTGCCGAACTCGTTTGTTAGAGATCGAATTTTGACTCGCTATATGTCGCTGGTGCGAGATGCGCTAGACGAAATCGGGGCTGCCGATCGTCAGCTTTTGGTTGATATTCAAACCGCTACAGCCAACGACGTTCTAGAGCAATTAACAGTAGAAAAACCAACGTCACTTTCTGAACCAGTTGTTGTTGAACGAAAGTCGGAATCTACAAATCAAGCGGTGACACAAAGAACCCGAGCGGGCAAAGGCGCCGCAATTGGACTTAATCCGCGATACACATTTGAAACTTTTGTTAAAGGTGCGTCAAACCAGTTTTCTTTGGCTGCGGCTATGCGTGTTGCCGAAACACCAGGGCGCTCATATAACCCGTTGTTTATTTATGGTTCGGCTGGTCTTGGCAAGACGCATTTACTGCACGCAATTGGCTACTACGTGCACGAACATTACCCGGACCTTGAAGTTCGTTATGTATCAACTGAAACTTTCTTAAATGAATACGTCGACGGAATTCGTAACAACACAATTGCTGCGTTTAAAAGAAGGTATCGCGAAGTTGATGTGTTACTAATCGACGACATTCAATTTATGGAAGGCAAAGAAGGACTTCAAGAAGAGTTTTTCCACACGTTCAATTCGTTACACGGTGCAAACAAACAAATAATTATTTCGTCGGACCGGGTTCCAGACGCCATTCCAACTTTGGAAGATCGTTTGCGCGGCCGTTTTAGATGGGGGTTAATCACCGATGTTCAGCCGCCAGACATGGAGACTCGGCTTGCAATTTTGCGAAATAAAGCCGAACGCGACGGTACAGATATTGCTAGCGACGTTCTTGAATTTATAGCCAGCAATGTGACTTCAAATATTCGTGAACTAGAAGGCGCACTTATTCGCATTACGGCCTACGCAAGTCTTAATCGAACACTTGTTGATGTTGATCTCGCCAAAAATTTATTGACTGAATTGTTGACAAAAAATGCTGTCAAACCACGCACTAACGAACAGTTGCTCAAAGAGATCGCCGACTATGTTGGTTTTAGTGTCGAAGACATTAAAGGTAAAAGTCGACAACGACCTCTGGTTACCGCCCGCCAAACTGCCATGTATGTGGTTCGTGAATTAACCGATCTCAGTTACCCGGCGATCGCGCGGTTATTTGGCGGACGAGATCACACGACTGTAATTCATGCTGTGGAAAAGACCAATCGTGTAATTAAAGAAAAAAAGCAAGTTTATGAACAGGTGACTGAGTTAGTTAAGAAATTCAAGACGTCATGAGTGCCCTGTGTATAACCTTGTGTAAATCGGAGGATTTGCTCGTGGAAAACATGGAGTTATCAACTGGTCACCAAACTACAAAGTTGCAAGATGTGCCAACACCTAATTGCCTTTCCACATGGCCAAACCGCATCTACGCTGGATATGAGATGGTTAATCCACAATCCACAGGCCTTATTACTGTTATTAGTTATATATATGAATTTCCACATTCAATAACCGGCAACTCTGTACAAACTCGCACACATGATCAAGTGAGGTTTAAGCCATGAAATTTAGGGTCGAAAGAGATTTGCTTTCAGAAGCACTTAGTGGCGGCGCTCGTGTTGCTTCAAATCGAAATAATGCAATGCCGGCTTTATCAGGTGTGCATTTTGAAGTTAAAAGCGATGTCCTTGTTTTAACTTCGACAGACAACGATCTCAGTGTGCGTTTTGCCTTAGCTGTGGCGGGGCTCCAAGATGGTGTCGCAGTTGTCAGTGCAAAATTAATTAGTGACATTGTTCGTTCCATGCCAGAAGAAAAAGTCACTGTTGAGGCGCAAGGAGACGAAATAACTGTTTCAGCTGGAACCTCAGAATTCAAAATACATTTATTTGCTGCGTCTGATTTTCCAAATATTGTCACCGCTGGCACACAGTCCGTAACGATCAGCGCAAAAGTTTTTGCTGAGTCACTCGACCAAGTCGTTCGTGCGGCGTCGAGTGATATGCAACGTCTGGCTTTAACAGGTGTGTTGATGGTTGCCGAACCAGATTCGGTTTGTTTGGTTGCGACAGACTCATATCGTTTGGCGGTGCGCGAACTGCCAGGTGCAACAATGCTTGGCCACGGGGCAGAAATCGTTGTACCAGGGCGGGCGTTGGACGAACTTAAACGACTGATCGGTGACGCCGAAACGATGACAATGGCGCTTGGCGAAAACAGAGCAACTTTCGAAGTTGGAAACGCGACTCTGACGACAACACTTCTTAATGTCGAATTTCCCAAATACAAGCAATTGATTTCCGCCAGTTATCCAAATAAGGCAACCACGGCGAGAGAACCATTTTTAGATGCTGTTCGACGGTTGCGAATTCTTGCACGAGAGACAACACCAGTTCGTCTTGAAATGTTAAAAGATTCAATCCGGTTGTCGGTAGTCACTCAAGACCTTGGTCAAGGAGTTGAAGAATTAGAAGCCAAACTTGATGGCAACGAGATTATTGTTGGCTTTAATTCGCAGTACCTTTTAGACGGAATCGATGCAATTAATGGTGATGAAATAACAATCGAGTCAACAGATCCAGTTAAACCAGCAGTTTTGCGTGGCGTCGGTGACAAGAATTATTTATATCTTGTGATGCCGCAGCGATTAACGACCTAGTTCGACACAGTTCGTTTCTAAAACAAGACTGCAACAGAAACTTGACGAGCGTCAACCCGACGTGATTCTTCAACATATTGAACTCAGCGATTTTCGTAACTACACGAACGCAAAGGCTGATTTCGATACTGGGGTAACCGCAATCATCGGCTCTAACGGTCAAGGCAAAACTAATCTCACCGAAGCACTTGGATATTTATCCACCATGAAGAGTTTTCGTGGAGTGCCAACCGAGGCAATGATTCGCACTTCAACGCACACAGCATTTGTTCGCGCGCAAGTGCGTCACGACGACAATCGAGAAATTTTGGTCGAAGCAAAATTAACTACACAGGGGCGCAACCAAGTTTTAGTTAACGGAGTAAAACTTCCCAAAACACGAGATCTACTTGGCATGGTTCGGACCACCGTGTTCTCGCCCGACGATTTAGATTTAGTTAAAGGCGGCCCGCATCTTCGTCGTGACTTTATGGATGATTGTCTGGTTGCCTACGCAATTAAATACGATGCCCTGAGACTTGATGTTGATCGAGTTGTGCGACAACGAAACGCTGTGCTCAAACAATCTGGTGGGCGAGCAAACAACGCAGTTAATTCGATGTTAGATCTCTGGGATGAGAAACTTGTCAGCGTCGGCACGCAACTCGGCGACGCCAGAAAGAATTTGGTTGCCCAACTCACACCGTTTATTGCTCACGCTTACGAAGAACTTGCTCAACGCTCAAGCAACATCATTATTGAGTATTCGCCGAAATGGTTAGATGCAGGCTTAGAGATATCACTGAAACAATCGCGTGGCGAAGATCTCCGTCGCCTAGTCACGACAGTTGGTCCGCACCGCGACGATATTGAATTGGCGATCAATGGTCTGGCGGCAAGAACACATGCATCACAAGGTGAGCAACGAACTATGGCGCTTGCGTTACGACTCGCTCTACACCGTTTTATCAGCAAAACGGTTGGCGAGATACCGATTCTTGTTTTAGATGATGTGCTTTCTGAACTTGACCCAGACCGAGCACGAGCGCTACTAAATCACTTTCCAGTTGGTCAAGTTTTGATTACAACAGCATCCGAGTTACCTCTTGGTTCACACATAGGTAGGAGTGTGAGAATTCAAGCCGGAACTATTCTTGAATCATTATGAGTGATCCCGAAGATTTTCAAGACGAAAGCCGCAGTACATCACTGGGCGAAGAAGTAAATCGGTTGCTTCAAAGACTCGGCTCGCCAAATATTGACACAGTTTCAGGAGTTTTCGGATTATGGAAAGAACTCGTCGGTGAACAAGTGGCGCAACATGTGTCACCGATCAAACTTGACCGCGGTCGTCTACTAATCGAAGTCGATGACCCTGCATGGTCAACCCACATGAAGTTTCTTGAGCGAGATATCTGTACAACTTTGAGTCGGCACACCGGCACAACAATTAGCGGGATAGACATCAGAGTTAAGTCAGGTCGCGCGAACAACTAGATAGTAGAATAAGAAGGCTTGTTTAGTGATTTTTTCATCTAAATATCAACCCAAAACATCCGAAAAGGTATCTCAAAAATGGCAGTAACCAAAGCTAAACCCGCAAAAAAAACAGGTTCAGCAAAAATTACCCCGGCCTCTTACGGTGCCAAAGACATTCAAGTTCTTGAAGGATTAGACCCGGTTCGCAAACGACCCGGAATGTATATCGGTTCAACTGGTTTGACTGGTTTGCATCACTTAATTTGGGAAGTAGTCGACAACTCTGTTGACGAAGCAATGGCCGGGTATTGCACGACTATCACGGTGACGATTAATGAAGACGGTTCGTGCTCTGTACATGACGACGGTCGTGGTATCCCTGTTGACCCGTATCCATCTGGGCCACACAAAGGCAAAAGTGCGCTTGAAGTTGTGCTCACCGTTTTGCATGCGGGTGGCAAGTTCGGCGGCGAAGGTTACAAAGTCTCTGGTGGATTACACGGCGTAGGTGTGAGCGTTGTCAATGCGCTTTCTAGGCGACTTATTGCAGAAATTGATCGTGATGGAGCAAAATATAAACAAGAATTTATAGACGGCGGAAACCCAAAAACTAAAATTCAAAAAGTCGGAGCGGCGTCATCGAAAGCAAAAACCGGAACAACGATTAGTTTTTGGCCAGACCCAATAATTTTCGCGTCAGAAGGCGTTGAGTTTGTTGCCCGCACCGTGCTTGAACGGTTGCAGACAATCGCATTTTTAAATCGCAACCTTGAAGTGATCTTCGAAGACAAACGTAAAGATAAAAAAGACAAAGTCACCTATCAATACAAAGGTGGCATTATTGATTTCGTCAAACATTTGAACGTTGCTCGCGAATCGCTTTTCAATAAAGTTGCTCATTACGAAGCAAGCGAAGCCGATCAGACATTAGAGATCGCTCTTCAATGGAATACCGGTTACTACGAAGGCATTTTCGGCTACGCCAACGGCATCTCAACAGTTGAGGGCGGTATGCACGTCGAAGGTTTTAAGACGGCTTTAACTTCGGTGTTGAACAAGTATGCACGGTCATCTGGTGGACTAAAAGAAAAAGATGAAAACCTTCTCGGTGAAGATATTCGTGAAGGTCTTACCGCAATTATCACCGTCAAATTGCGCGAACCACAGTTTGAAGGTCAGACAAAGGCGAAACTTGGCAACGTTTCAATTCGATCGTTTGTTCAAAAAGAAACAAATACAAAGCTTGAAGAATGGTTGCTTGAAAATCCGACCGAAGCGAACCGAATTATCAAAAAAGCAGTGGCGGCTGCCCAAGCACGAATCGCGGCAAAGAATGCGCGTAATGCAGTCCGTCGAAAAACTGCTTTGTCGGGTGCAGGAATGCCGGACAAACTTAAAGATTGTCAAAGTTCGAATCCAGCCGACAGCGAACTATTTATTGTTGAGGGAGACTCCGCTGGTGGCACCGCCGTAGATGCGCGTGACCCGCAGAAGCAAGCGATTTTGCCAATCCGTGGAAAGATTTTAAATGTAGAGCGTGCGCGTCTCGACAAAATGTTGAAGAACACTGAAGTGCAAGCTTTGATCACTGCAATCGGCGGTGGGGTAGGTAACGATGAATTCGTCGCTGACAAAGCGCGATATCACAAAGTGATTATTTTGGCTGATGCAGATGTCGACGGAAGCCATATTCGAACATTGCTTTTGACATTTTTCTATCGTCAAATGCGACCAATGGTTGAAAGCGGATTCATTTATATTGCTCAACCACCGCTGTTTTCAACCGAAGTTGGAAAAGAAAAGACATACCTTAAAGATGAGTCAGCAAAAGAAAAGTTTTTAATAGCAAATCCAAACCATAAAAAAGAATTCCAACGCCTCAAAGGTCTTGGTGAAATGGATTGGCAAGAACTTCGCAGCACAACAATGGACGCCGAAACTAGAACGCTACTGCAGGTCAATGTTGAAGAAGCCGCTGAAGCCGAAAATGTGATGAGCGTATTGATGGGCGATGACGTTGAAAGCCGCAAAGCGTTTATTCAAAAAAATGCGCGTGATGTAAGAAACCTTGACTTCTAACCAACACATGAAACTAACTTTTTAAACCTACTTTTAATCAGGACAACAAAACTATGGCAGCAAAAAAACCTAAAAAAAATTCGGCTAGCAAAAAAGCCAGTAAAGGCACTAATAAAAGTGCTGCTAAGCCAACGAAGAAACTCGCCAAGAAGTCGAACCTGAAGCCAAATGCAAAAAGTGTTGGCGTCGCGCAATTGCCACTCGCGCCAGGTGTGAGTGTGCAACCGGTTCAGTTGCAAGATGAGATGGAGCGTTCATTTCTTGATTACGCAATGTCGGTTATTATGTCGCGCGCGCTACCAGATGTACGAGATGGGTTAAAACCCGTTCACCGCCGAATCATCTGGGATATGCACCAACAAGGTTTTCGTCCAGATCGACCGTTCGTTAAATGTGCTCGCGTAACTGGCGACACGATGGCGCGTTATCACCCGCACGGTGATGGTGCGATCTATGACGCTCTTGTGCGTATGGCCCAACCGTTTTCGTTGCGGCACCCACTGATTGATTTTCACGGCAACTATGGTTCACCAGACTTTGGACCTGCCGCGAGTCGTTATACCGAGTCGCGGTTGCATCCTCTTGCAATGCAATTACTCGCAGATATTGACGAAGACACAGTTGATTTAATTGCAAACTACGACGGCACATCTGAAGAACCGTCGGTGTTGCCTGCGCGGTTTCCAAACTTACTTGTCAATGGTTCGCAGGGCATCGCGGTCGGTATGGCGACGAGTATTCCGCCGCACAATCTCGGCGAAGTGGTAGACGCAACACTGCACTTAATAAATCATCCAGATGCGTCGGTTGCCGACTTAATGAAATTTGTCAAAGGACCAGACTTTCCAACTGGCGGTTTAATTCTCGGTCGCGCCGGAATCAATGACGCATATAAAACGGGTCGCGGAAGCATCAAGATGCGCGCAAAAGTTGCAATCGAAGAAGGTCAGCGCAATCAGATGAGAATTGTGGTGACTGAATTGCCTTATCAGGCGAGTTGCTCAGCGATTGCTGCGCGAATTCAAGAACTTGTTGATGGTGGAGATCTTGATGGCATCGCCGATGTCAACGACAACTCGTCGGGTGGCGAAACAAATTTAATCATCACCCTCAAACGTGATGCAAATTCAAACGTAGTGATGAACAATTTGTTTAAGTTAACAACTTTACAAACAAGTTTTCCTGTGAACATGGTTGCACTGGTTGACGGAGTGCCACGAGTGATAAATCTTCGTGATGCACTTCAGGGTTATGTTCGTCATCAGATAGATGTGATCACGAGACGCAGTAAATATCGTCTGGCGAAAGCACAAGATCGTGGTCACATTCTTGAAGGTCGACTGAAGGCTCTTAATGTCATTGATGAAGTGATCAAAGTTATTCGTGGAAGTGAAGACGGCAACTCAGCTAAAGCAGCTTTGATGGGTAAGCAGTTTGGGTTTAGCGAACGACAAGCGATCGATATTTTAGATATGCAACTGCGACAACTTACACGTTTGTCGCGAATTGACCTTGAGACAGAGCAAAAAGATGTTCAAGCACGGATTAAAGAACTTAAGGCAATACTCGCCGACGACAAAAAACTACGAGCAGTAATTTCACAAGAACTGAGTGCCGTGCGTGAAACGTTCGCCACAGAGCGAGTTTGCAAAATTACTGCTGATGTTGGTGAGATGAG
>Ga0114971_10000741_pt1 | contig 22033 bp, 22 predicted proteins | sample M_140625_MF_Meta_FD_87320 | JGI IMG/M metagenome (GOLD analysis project Ga0114971, IMG submission 87320) | Freshwater microbial communities from Lake Montjoie, Canada to study carbon cycling - M_140625_MF_MetaG | ecosystem: Environmental > Aquatic > Freshwater > Lake | place: Lake Montjoie...
CCAGACGCCTGCCATCACCGCGGGGTGCAGCATTTGGAGCAATAGCGAGGAAATGCCCCCGACCAGCATCGAGGTGACGTCGCCATGTACACGCCATGCGACGGCTTTGGGGCCGAACAGGCCATCGGGCCTTCGTATGACAGGCGCTTCGCCCCGCGCACGATCGTTGAACAGCGCCACGACACGCTCGGTGATGGCCCCCTTGATTGATCGTGCCGGGTTGGGCTGCTGGGCGCGAGGCGGTATTCGTTCCATACGGGCGATATAGTGCTGAGCATGCGCAAGGCCAGTCGGAGATCATGCGGCGGTTTATGGCGCACGTGTCGCATTGGGGACCCCTTGCGGTCGGGCCAAGGTTGCGGGGAACCGCGCCATCACCGCCCGTGCGGTCAGCATCGGCGCGGCGCCGGGCATACTAGAGCAGGCTGCGTTCACATGCGTTCCCGCAGCCCGCTCTAGCATGTGTTGGATCGCGCGTTTCAGCGCCTTCGGCGATTCCGCCTCAACGCATCGCGCTCTACCGCCCGATCGGCTTCGGCCGATTCCGCGCGGTCCCGTGCCAGACTGCCAAGCCCCTTCGGCTTCAGGCGCACCTTGGCGCCACCTGGCTCGCTGGACTCCCGGTCGAGGCGGGGATGCAGGATGCGCTCTTGCGCGACAGGCGACAGGTCTTGCCAAATCCGCGCGTGCAGATCCCGTTTTGCGAAGGCTCACAACTCCAACGTGAACTGCCGCCTCGCGATCGCCGCCTTCTCCGTCCTGATCGCCCGACTGCGCCCCGGGTGGTCATCCTCCAGCCTGCGGCTGCGGCTGCCATGCTTTCGGAACACCACCTCCGACGCAGCCCGGTAGCCTGGTTCCGCGCGCACCTGACTCAACCGGGCACGGGCGTCGCGGATGGCATGGCTCGGGTCGATGATCGGGCTGGGGTGCCCGGTCCCGGCCAGCCAGGGCGTTTGCAGCAGGGCCAGCGGCAGCTCCGCCAACTCCGGCATCCAGCGTCGGGTGAAAGCACCGGTTGGATCTTGGTCAAGCCCCTGCTTGACCGGATTGTAGATGCGCGGCGTGTTGATTCCGGTCTGTCCGCTTTGCATCTGCACCTGCGGCCAGTGAATACCGGGCTCGTAATCGGTGAATAACCGGGCGAGGTGCAGGCCGCAGGCGCGCCAGTCCAAGCCCAGATGGTGGACCGCGAAGCTCGTCACCATCGCCCGCATGCGGAAATTCAGCCAGCCCGTGGCAATGAGCGAGCGCATGCAGGCATCCGCAAACGGATAGCCGCTCCGCCCGGTGGCCCAGGCCAACAGCGTCGGGTCGTTGTCGACCGTTGCCATCCGCGCCCGCTCATGCGCCGGATGCACCGAGCGATGCTCCATCTGCGGCTCGCTTTCCAGCTTCTGGATGAAGTGGCAATGCCAATGCAGCCGGGAGATGAGGCTATCGATGGCGGTGCGCGGCACCGCGGTTTGCCCGTCGCGCGCCCGATAGCAGATTGCCAATGCTTCGCGGATTGAGATCGCACCAGTGGAAAGCGGCACCGACAGGCGTGAACACGCATCTGCCCCGGCCAGCGGGCTCGACATGGCGCGGCGGTAATGCGCCCCACGCCCAGCGAAGAAGCTGTCGAGCAGTGCCAGCGCCGATCGCCGGGTGCCTTGCTGCGGCTGATGGCAGCCCTCCTCGGCGAGGCCGAGTTGTTCGGGGGAGGGGATGTCGCCGGCCGGTGCCCGCGCGGCTGCGATCAGACGAACCGGTTCTGGCAGTGGCGGCGCGCGCAGAATGGCTTGCGAGAGCCCCCCCCATTCGTCGCGGTCGCGCAGCCCGCGCACCACGCCGAATTGCGGATACTCGACGAACGCGATGCCCGCCCCCCGGCAAAATCGGCGCACGGCCCGGTCACGGGCGAAGGTCCACGCGTTGCCGGTCTCCTGATGCGCCAAGATCCGCGTCAAGCCGATCGCGCGGTGGATGCGGCCCAGCCACTCTTCCACGGTGCCGATGCGGATGATCAGCGGCGCGCCGAGCCTCTCCAGCCGCAAGGACAACTCGGCCAGTGCGCTGGCGATGGCCATGTACTGTCGACGGGAGGTGTCTGGCTGTGCCCAGTATTCCGGCTCGGCCACATAGAGTGGAATGAGCGGACCGCTGGCCGCTGCCTCGACCAGCGGACGGTGATCGGCGCTGCGCAGGTCGCGTTTGAACCAGACGAGTTGCACCATGGCGCTATCGACGAATTATCTGGCAACAGCCACGCCGCGGGCCCGGGCCGTGCCGCCGCACGTCATGCCGCGACCCGCGCAAGTACGACCCCCGTGACGATGATCTGCACCACATTGAGCGCCACCGACATTCGGTGCGCTGCATCGAACCGTCGTTGGGCCACAACGTCGCCGGATCGCGCGGCGTCACTGAGGGTGTTGATCCGCGGCATCAGTCCCTGACGCAGCCAAATTGTCAGCAAAGCCACAATAGCCATCACCGCCCCTTCCCATTGGGTGGCCAGCGCCAAAGCAGCGATGACGGACGTGACCAAGACATAGATATAATAGACAGGGAATACCGCGCGGATGAAACGTCCTGCCTCGCTGGCGGGCAGTTTGGTGAAGACCAGCGGGGCCACCACGGCGGCGAAAAAAATCATGCCGCCGAGCTGCAGGGCGAGTGCGAAGACGGCGATGATGGTGATAGCGGTTGCAATCATCCCGACTAGATGGCGGCGATCCGGCTTTCAACAACCTATCGTTCGTCGTCAGGGGTTCATCCCGCCTTGACGTTATCTTATTTTGCTTGTGATTGCTGCCCATAGCGGGGCGTGATCACCCCGGTGCTCCTGCGCCAACCGCGCCGAACGCCCTTGGATGTCCCGCGAAACCTGCCGCTGTCTGGGGTCGGTCATCGGTAGCGCCTCTCGAGGGTTCCGCCTCCGACAAATCCGGCGCGGTTCAAGATCGGCCAGGAGCGGCCGGTCTTGGTGCATCGCCTCGTCACGCTGGGCAGCATCGAGGAGAAGATGGAGACGCTGAAGGAGCGCAAGCGCGCCCTGCTGGCAGCGGCGCTGCAAGCCGGGGCCGGCGGTGTACTGCACCTCAGCGAGTCTGATGTGGAAGCGGTGTTCGCCGCTGAATAGCTGACACATCTAAGGCGGTTTTCTCGCTCCGCTGCCCGCATGGTATAACTTGGAACGGTCCCTCCACGAGGGCGTCCCGGTCGGGCCGATTAGGCGCTGCGCTACCGGCCAGGGACATGCTGACAAGGCTGCGATGACCGCCGCCGTGGGTGTCCTGGAGGCGACGCTGGCCCGGCATTTCCGGCTGGCTTCGCGGCAACGGGTGGCGTGGAGGCGCTTGAGAACGGATTAGGAACACACTATCTTATCCGCAGGACGGACGAGGCAGGGCAATGAGCAGCAATCGGCGGCGAACCAACCCGGTCGACGGCGCCATGGTGCGGCTGGCGGACTTGGCCGGGCGCGGTGTCAGGCCCGCCCGGATGGAGCGTGAAATCGAGGCGATCGTCGCAGGCTGGGTCAGCCCCGATGGCACGGCCGATGTGGAAGTGGTGCTGGAACGCCTGACGGCGTTGCATGAAAGCCTCCTCGTTGGCGTGACCGACGCCGCGGAGCAGCATGCCGATGTTGATCGGAGCGATGCTGCGGCGCTGCGCCAAGCAGGGCTGGTGTATGCGGCGCTGGAAGGCGCGGTCGAGGCTGTTGTGCGCGCACGGGATGCGCAGCAGCGTGCGGCGGCGGAGATGGTGGCGCCTGTGCTGCCCGCTGGCACAATCCCGCCTCTGGCGGTGCGAAACGCGATTAGGATAGAAGTTGAGCGCGCTGCAGAAGTGCGGACAGGAAAAACACCTATCGCCGTGCTGCCTGTGCCCGCATCACCAAAGGCCGATATGAAGAAAAGAAAGCCAAAATCAAATAAAATCGTAGACGCGGGATTGGTCGATTTGCTTGGATAGTTAAAATAGGAATTTTATTAATTATTTTGTTTTGCTAGCTCGATAGGGACAGCCGCAATAAGTCATTTTCACTTGTTCCACCCCCTCGGTAGGCCATGCTGGAACGCCTTTCGTCGGCCCGCGAATTGGCCCGCCGATGTCGCCGGCGTGATTGCCGCTGAGATCGGCTGCGCTCCCTACCTGGTCCAGACGATCCGGTGGGGGCAGATGCCCGCCTCGCTGCATGAGGTTATCGACCGCTTCGACCCGCCGGCCTGCACCCGCATGGGGAGGCTGCTCTAGCGGCGATCGTGGAGAAGCCCTCAGAGCTGTGGGTTCCCCGACAGCACAGACCGATTATTCTTGCCAATTGGCGGGAGTCATGGATATTTTCGCCGGATGGCGAGGACGTCACATGCTGACCCTAACCGAAGTCACAACCAACTCCCCCAGCTTCTCCGCCAAACCTATCACCGACGCCGAGGCGGCAGCCATGTTCCGCGCCGCACTCAACCTGTTCCAGCTCTGGGGCGTGACCGATGATGACGCGTCCACCCTGCTCGACGCACCACGGCGCACTTTCGCGCGCTGGAAAGCAAATCGCGCACCCGGGCCGCTCGGCCGGGATGGCAAGGCCCGCCTCTCGAACCTGATGGGCATCCACAAGGCGCTCCGGATCATCTTCCACGAGCCGCAGCGCGGATATGACTGGATCAAAGCACCCAACATCGCCTTTGGCGGGCAATCAGCCCTACAGATTATGCTCGGCGGCGAATTGACCGATCTGATGCGCGTTCGGCACTACCTCGATGCGGAGCGAGGGGCTTGGTGATTGACCCAGCGGACGTCCCGATCCGCAGGGTGCGGTGGGATGCGGCGCGACGGATTATTCGCAGCCTCCACCCGCCGACGGATTTGTTCGAGGATATCGCAAGCCCTGAAGATTGGCCGCTTCTGATCGCAGCGGAGATGAAGACGAACCCGCGGCTCGCCGAGACCATCGGCAATCTCGATCTCGTGCCCCCGGCACGGCGGGTATCAGGATCTGGCGCGACCTTCCTCATGGCGCCGTTCACCCACACGAGCCCCGATCGACCGAGCCGCTTTAGCGATGGCAAATCCGGTGTGCTCTATGTTGGTGATATGTTCGAGACGGCCTTGGCTGAGACGATCCATCATCACCAGCGCTTCATGGCGGCGACCGCGCAAAAGGCAGGCTGGACGTCGCAGTTTCGGGAGTTGGTGATCGATCTTTCGGGCATCCTGCACGACATCCGCGGCGGGCTCCCTGACTTCGCACCCTGGCTGATGCCCGATGACTATAGCGCGGCGCAGAGGCTATCGGCGGCGCTGCGCGCGGCAGGGTCAGAAGGGATTGTGTACCCGAGCGTGCGTCATCGCGGCGGTAACTGCGTGGCGCTATTTTTCCCCGACCTCGCTTCGAACCTCCGACAGGGGCGACATCTCGATTATCATTGGGATGGCCGGCGCGTTGATCTCGTCCGAGAGCTTTCGACACCGCCCCGCGTATTTCGCGTCATGCAGTAGCAGCCGTCCGCTTCGACCCGCCGGCTTAAGCCGCCCCCCGTTTCCTCCAGCCGGGATGCCCGAATGACCGCACCCGCATGGCAACGTGGATTGCGTTGCGCCCGGTCGATGATGAAACCCGCGCCCCTTGATATCCGGATCCCGGCACAGCGCATTTCAGAGCTGGATGTATTCGCTTTCGTTCACGCATCCTGCTGAAGTGTTTCCTTGGTCGCGGGATGCGGCGTTTTCGGCACTTCCGCTCCAACGCATCTGGCTTTGGGGGGGGGCTACGATGGCTCGGTTTGCTGACAAGCCACTGCCGGCCGAACGTGACACGGTGGCTCCTGACGGTTCAGACGTGCGCATTCTCCTTGGCCTTCAGGCCGGCAGTATGGCGCATTTCCAACTCGCTGCCGGCGAGACTTCGACAGCGGTGACCCACCGCACGATCGAGGAGATCTGGTACATCCTCTCTGGCCGAGGCGAAATGTGGCGGCAGCAGGACGGGCATCACGCTACGGTGCCACTGCATGCTGGCGTTGCGCTGACGATCCCATGCGGGACGCAGTTCCAGTTCCGCGCCTTAGGCGATGAGCCGCTATGCGCCGTCGCGGTGACTATGCCCCCCTGGCCCGGCGACGGTGAGGCTGTTGCGGTCAGTGGGCCCTGGACGCCGACGGTGCGGTCTTAGCGCAGGCTGCGTTCGCATTCGCCCATGCATCCTGCTCTAACCTTTGCTTGGTCGCGGTATTCAGCGATTTCAGCGATTCCGCCGCAACGTATCCCGGTCTAGCATCAGCCCGGTACGCCCTCTCTCCGACCGCTTCGGTCCGCCGACACCCGTTGCTGGCCGGGCGGGTGAGTCAGTTTCACAACGGCGGCAACAATCTCCGACGCCGCCGAGCCACCGCGGCAGCCCCTGACACTTGACCCGCACCACCTAACCGATGGACACCACACCCGGCCTGCTGATCAGCAGCCACCCGGCGTATATCATCGGAATGCGCATCCGTACCGCCGACGCCGCCCGGCATACAGGAGAAAATTTCTGAGCAATCTCGACCGGCGGCCCATAGGACTGGATAGGGGTATGGCAAACCATCCCTCTATCAAAGCCGCACATTCGGGCTATTCGTCGGCGCGTTCAGGACGGCCGCTCGACCCCGATAAGTATTCGGATCGCGGCGAGCAGACCTGCTATGAAGTCGGCCGTCTATGGGTCTTCCAGATGGTCACGGCCGGTATCCCCCCGCCGCGCTGGCGGGCTGGCCGCAATCTCCCGCTCGCGGTCAGACTGTCGGTCAAGCTGGCTTATTCGTTGGTGCCTGAACCTGGCGCCGACTGCTAGATCAGCGTCCGTTCTGATGGATCATGCGGTGATCCAGCAGAACGGAGATCGCCCTAGTGGGCCGATTCACCCGACGCTTGGTACCCAAGCGTCGGGTGAATCGGCCCACCAAATCAATGGCTCGTGGTGCGTGCCAGACGGTGCCATCCGTCTGGCACGCACCATTAGTGTCGCGATTTCAAAGTCCTGCGGACCTCGGGATCGGGACACTCGCCATTGTTTTGAGTGGCCTGCTTGCCCGCTTCGTTCGTGGGTAGACCCACGAACCTCGCAAGCAGGACACTAGAGCATGCTGCGTTCACATGCGTTCACGCAGCCCGCTCTAGCCTGTGTTGGATCGCGCGATTCAGCGCCTTCGGCGATTCCGCCTCAACGCATCGCGCTCTAGGCACCTGTCCACCCGGCTCAATTGACGAAGTTCGGCAGAGCCTGACCGTCTCGGCCACCGCGCGTCAGACCTTCCATGACCGCCCCACCACGCGCACATGCCTTGACCTGCCCACCGATAGGCCGCGGCCGACGGCCCCTGCCGCGCGCCTCCAGCGAGGCTTTGCTTCCGGAGCGGGTCGCGCCCTTCCCTGACCTGACCGCCCAGCGGCTCTGGCGGAACATGCGTGAGCGCGGCTTCGCCGCTGCTCACACGACGTGAACCGCCTGCCGTCACACCAGGAAGGCCCGCCCTACCTCGCAAGGGTTTCCGAGCCGAGTTGGCGCGGCGCTTGGCGTGTTGCCTCAATGCCTGTGGTTCACCTTGGGTTGCGCCGCTGCTGGCTGCGGCACCACGATGCTGATATTCTGCATCATGCCTTGATCCTCGTGGTCCAGAATATGGCAGTGCAGCACAAACTCGCCGATGTAGCGCTGGTAGCGGGTCCGCACTACAATTTTGTAGCCTTTTCTTACCAGTATTGTATCTTTCCAGGCCCCCTCTAAGCCGCGATATAACTCGTCAGCGCGAAAAGCATCCTGGTTATTCTCTGTTGTCGCCGATATGACTTGGAACGGATTGACATGGATATGAAAAGTGTGGTCAAAGTCGCTGTTGTTGGTAAGCGTCCATTCCTCGACACCGCCTAACGGCAAGACGCGGTTGACCAGATTTGGATCGTAGATCTTCCCGTCTATCATGTACCGATCTGTCGGCAGTCCGGGCGGGGCGCCCGCGGGCGGCGGCGTGATCGCCGTAATCTCGAACATCAGCGTCTGGATGCCAGTGACCTCGGCGGCCGAGATCGGCCGGTGCGGCACAAACGAGGTCAGCCGGATTTCGGGTTCGTTCAACTCGTTGATAACCCGTGTCTTGGCGGGTTCCTGCCGCAGCACCACCCCCGCCTGGACTATCAGGGCACTGCGGACGATCTCCTTTGCGGCCCTCCTGGTTGCTTCCAGGGGTGTCGTCGATGGACTCACCTCCACCACGCCTAGCAGCCGCGTCGATTCCCGCACCCGGACGGGGACCCTGGTCTGATCGCCGGGCGTTTCGTCGGTGAGGCAGTATCGACCACTCTCAAGAGTGATCAACAGGTCGCTCCGGTATCCGGCCTGCAGCCACTCTACGGGCGCTTCCCGCACTGAGGCGCGGGTCAGGCCGTCCGTCTGTATGCCAAAGAGCGGCGCTTGGGGGTTGCCGCAGAAGGCTTCGACGAAGGCTGCTTCCTGGTGAGCCGGCACGCCGCCCTCCGGAATGCTTGCGCCACCCTTCAGCGGTCGAATGCTGAAACCGATCTGGTTGGCCGTACCCGCATGGATCAGGCGCCATCGCTCCGGCTGCCCAGCAGTCATAGTGAACGTAGGCTGCACGACGCCGTTTACTGTCGTATGGCGACCACTCGCCCCCCAGCCTTGGAAACTCCAGTTGCCGAAGCCGAGTTGCTGGTAGAAGCTTTCGACTTCGCCAATCTGATTTTGTTCGCAGAAGAATTTCCCATTATTAGGATCATCGGGATTAGAGATAATTTGAACTTGGCCGTCTTTGAAACAGCCATACGGAACCTGGCTGAAGAGCAACACCTTCTCCGGCATCCGGCGGGTCAGTATATCTATGTCGCCCGTCTGCTCAGGCCTATCGCCCGGCTTACGATCACCCTCGATGATAAAGGCGCCGGACATGGCGCTGGCAACCTGCATCGCGGTCGAGCCATGCCGATGCGGGTGGTACCAGAAGGTCCCGGCCGGGTGATCAAGCGAAATATTATACTCGTACTGGAAGTCGCTGCCAGGCGGCAGGTTCAGGAGGACATTGTCGCTGTTGCCGGTGGGCGAGACCCAGAGCCCATGGCTGTGCATATTGATGTGATTGAAACAGCCAGGGATGTCATGGCGCTGCTCATTGTCGCAATTCGGGTCCGGTGGCAGCCTGTTGCGCAGCGTCATCCTTACCGTGTCGCCGGGCCGGGCCCTGATGGTTGGACCGACGACGCGGGATTCCCGATCTGGCGGTGATGCGATATGGTCAGCGTAGCCTCGTAGGGTGACCGGCTGGTACCGTTGCGTTGCGGGGTCCCAAATCCTGCCTCGAAGGTAGCTGACGACCAGCTCAAGACTGACGTCGCGTGCTCCCTCATCCACTGTCGTGGGGCCAGATTGCAGCCCGGGCGCCGAGAGCCTGCGCGCGTCCGAGCCGCCGCGCTGCAAAGTTACTTCGGGCGGAGACTGGAAGAGGCGTCCCTGCGCCGCAGCCGGGCCAGCCAGCAGCACCAGAGTCCCGGTGATGCCGAGCGATACGCGCCTTGCGAACCGTGATGTTTGGCTTGGTATCGACACAGGCCCATCTCCCAATTTCGCGCATCAAGGCGGCGCTTTCGGCGCGGCTGCGCCGGACAGCCAGCCAGCTTAGTCATTAAATGATCGTGCTGGATTATGCCAATATATTATATTTTTTTGTCAATATTTTTGGGAAGTTTGGTTAAATATTTATGGTTTGGGCTGTGTGGCGTTGTTGAAGGAACGATCGTGAGTTGCGTTGTTAGCGCAATAGCCGTTCAGAACGGCGGCTGCTCTAGCCGCCTTCGATCCTTGACGAAATTCTGGATCAACGGCTCGCTTGGGCAGACCCTTGATCGGCCCTGCCGCAAGGGGGCCTACGCGATGGGCTATGGGGCGGCAGCGATATCAGCACCGCTGAGGTTTGGCCGGGTGATCCAGGATTCAACCTTGCCAGGTTCCCCGCATCCGGGCGCTGCCTGAGGAACCCGAGCACTGGTTGCTGACCACGCTGCGCGACCGGCTGATCGAGATCGGCGCCAAAATCGTCCGGCACGGCCGCTCCATCGCCATCCAGATGGCCGAGGTCGTGGTGCCGCGTGCGCGGTTCCAGCAGATCCTCGCCGGCATCGCCGCGCTGCGGCCGAAGGCATCACGCCGATGTTAACCAGGATCAGGCGCGGCGGCGGGCCAAACCCAGGCCAAATAGACCTGCGCCGAGGAGCGTCATGGTGGCGGGCTCAGGCACACTTGAGGGGAGGGAGAGGATTGCGGAACCACCGGTGGCATTCACGTTGACGCTGCTGAACCGTAGGTTGTTCGCGCGATCGCACACAAAAACTCGTGTATAAATCACGGGATTCGCAACAATTCATCCGCCCGGAGATGGCGATGTTGTCGAGTCAAAAGAAGAGGAAAGGGTGACGTTGGGGTGCTCACTGGCGCTGCGCCAGCCGAATGCCAGATGTCTGGCAAAGCGGACGGGTAGATGCCATCGATCGCTTTGTTCGGCTTGCTTTGCGCGGAGAAGTCCGAGGTGGACGTGGCGGAGGCGCCATTGCTGGGGTGGGCGGGAGAGGTGCCTTCGCGTCGTCTCCGGAAGAGCTGCTCCGGTTCTTAAGCGGCGGGTTGCCGAGAAAGTGGCTGGCTGGCCGCGCCGTCACGCATAATTCTTCGGTTCCGCGTTGCGCACGGCGCTGGTGTATGGTGGTTTAAGTACCAACCGCGTGGCGTGGCCAGCCATCTAAAAATATCGGTTCAATAATCGTTGAGGCCTCCTGTATTTACCCACGAAAAAGGGATGGTATTGATGTCACAGGACCCGACCGGAGACACGTCGCCTCCCTGCTTCGATTGTGCGACCGCAGCCACCGACCGGCTGGATGAGATGTTCGTGGGGATGATCCAGGCCAGGCGACTTGCCCTTGGCCAGAAGCCGGCGGAGCGCTCGGTGTTCCGCAAGTTGCACGGCGTGGTACAGGGACAGCTCGAGATGCGTGCCGATCTGCCGGCGGCGCTCAAGGTCGGCGTCTTCGCGCAGACATCGCTGCCTGCCTGGATGCGCTTCTCGAGCGATACCGTGCCCGCTTCGCCCGACCTGGGCTCCACGCTCGGCATCGGCCTGAAGCTGTGGGGTGTCGACGGGGTCGATGCGCTGGGCGAGACTGGCGGTGTTGCCGATTTCATCATGCAGAACTACCCGGTCTTCTTTGTCGACGATGCCCAGGCGATGTGCGAGTTCACTTATGCCGGCGTCGTGCTGAGGGACTACCCGGGCTACTTATCGAAGCATCCGCGCACCAAGACGATCCTCGATGAGATGGCAGCGCAGGTGGATGGCAGCGTGCTGACCACCCAATACTGGGCCATCCTCCCCTTCGCGTTCGGGCCCGATCGCTACGCCCGCTACACGCTGCTGCCGGAGGCGCCACCGCCCGGTGCGCCCGCTGTAAACATCCCGACCGACGATCCTGATTATCTCGCGGGTGACCTGGCGCACCGCCTCGCGGCATCAGAATACCGCTTCACCTTCATGGTGCAGGTGGTGCCGCGCTCCGCCAAGCCATCGATCGAGATGGCCACGCAGGAATGGCCAACCGATCAATACCCCTATGTGCCGGTCGGCACGCTGATTCTGCCGCGACAGGAGACCGGGCGCCGCGGCCAGGCCGAGTATGGCCAGCAACTGGCCTTCAACATTTGGCGTACGCCGGTTGAACAGTCGCCGCAGGGCAGCATCGCCGCGGCGCGCAAGGTGGTCTACGAGAGCGGGGCCGCGCTGCGGCACCAGGCCAACGGGCAACCGCTGCAACAGCCGACGCAGCCCCGGCAGCTGGAAGCCGCGCCCGCCGCGGATGATTGCATTGTCCAGGCGGTGATCCATCCGGCGATTGGCATCGCCCGCGTCGGCAACGCGCCGCAGGGCCATGTCATCGGCCCCGAGGTCACCGATCCGCCGCCCAAGCCGGCGGACACCACCCCCGGCCAGAATCCCTACCGTGACGCGGAGGGCCGGCTCTACCCCCAGGCCGCTCGCTTCCGCATCTACGGCTGCAACGCCAAGGGCGAGATCCTGCGCGAGCTTACCGCCCCCGGCAGCAGCGCGGATATCCGCTGGACCACCCACCTCGCCAACAAGAAGGCGGCCTGGTACGCCTTCCAGATCGCGCTTGATATCCCGGAGGCTGCCTCGGCTGACCCGAGCACGCTGCGCAATCCGACGGTCAGTGATCGCGGCGCGCTCGTGCTCGATGCCGGTCGCCATACGCTGCATGTAGGCCATGGCGAGTCACATCGCGAGTTGCGTGCCGGTCGGTTCCTACACCAGGGCGAGCCCGTCTATCTCGGCCGCATGTGGCACGAGGGCGATGCCCGGCTGCTGGTCACCGGCGGGCGCGGCCATTCGGCTTCTGCTGATGGCAGCGCGGCGATCACCTTCGCCAACAATGACGGCTGGTACGACGATGTCTCGGATGGCCCGGTCACGGCGACGGTGACACTCGACGGGGTGGCATTGCCGGTGACCCCGGCCTGGCTGGTGGTGGCGCCGCCGGATTACGGGCCGCAGAACAAGTCGGTGCGGACCATGTGGGACCTGATGCGCGACGTCGCCATCACCGCCGGTACACTGCCGAGGCCGCTGCGGCCATCCTTCACCACCGATATCTATCCGATCTTCGAGCGGTTGAGCCAGTTACAATGGGTGAATGCCGGCTTCGCGGCTGGGTTTGGGTGGCGTTCCGCATTCGATTTCAGCACGCCAGGATGGATCGACCGGCTGAACGATCGCAGCCTGGCGAACCAGGAAACCAGACGGGTGCTGAAGAACTCGTTCCGGCACTACGCCGTCGATGCCTGGTCGCCGATGCCTTGGCCCTGGACCTATGGCGACGCGATGAGCCTGCCGACGCCGGCAACCCCGCGCGCCTTCTCGCAGCTCAGCGGCACCCAGCTCGCCATGCTGGACCAATGGGTTGCCGGCGATTTCGTCGATGATTGGGGCAAGCTGCCGACCTACACCGACATCAACCAGGTCCCGCTCGCCGCGCAGGGCGATATGCTGACGCGGGCGGCGCTGGAATTCTGCCTGGCCGACGCCTTCCACCCGGGCTGCGAGATGACTTGGCCGGTCCGCGCGGCCACGCTGTACATGGCGCCGTTCCGGCTCGCCCATGCGACCGCGGGCTGGATCGAGCCGAGCATGGGCGAGGTGCTGACCAGCAGCAGCGTGACCATCCCGGATGGCCCGCTCTATGGTCAGCTGCCGGGCGGTATCACGCGCTGGATGGCGGTGCCGTGGCAGACCGACACGGCGAGCTGCCGCTCGGGCTACGACAAGACCTACGACCCCTACGTGCCCACCTTCTGGCCAGCGCGGGTCCCCAACGAGGTGCTGACCCGGGAGAACTACGCGGTAGTGCTGGATGCGACGAAAGCGGTCGAGGAGCGCCTCGCCGCCTTCGCCAATCGGGCTGCCTGGATCGCGCCGCTCGGCACCACCAGCTACACCGACCAGATCAACAACATGATCCGCGGCTTCGACCATCTGGGGGTGGTCGAGGTGAATCCAGGGCCGACCGATCCAGTTGGCGCGGCCCTGTTTCCCCCGCGCATCCAGGTCGAAGACCAGCACAAGCCGATCCCGGACCAGCTGGCGCCGCAGCGCCAGGGGAGCCACCTACCCGCTGGCCGGCGCGCCGGCCCGCCGCTCGATCTCTCGGGCATCGACAAGGTGAACCGCTTCCCACGCGGGCTGCGCTGATCCCTCGGCCGGCGCGACACCTGGCATGATTGAGGCGGATGTGGTCGTCCTGGGCGCCGGACCGGCCGGGGCGGCCTGCGCTCTGAACCTCGCCCCGTTCCGGCGGGTGCTGATGCTGGACCATCGCCGCGAGCCAGCCCCGCGCATCGGCGAATCCCTGGCGCCGGCGGCACGCCGCCTGCTAGCCGATATGGGCCTCTGGGAGGCCTTCCTCGCCGAGCGGCACGCGCCCTGCCACGCGACCCGCGCTGTCTGGGGCGGGCCCATGCCGGTGGAGGCGGAGGGGCTGCGCGACCTCGACGGATCGGGCTGGCATCTCGATCGCGCCAAGTTCGACGGCTGGCTGAGGGCGGTGGCCACGCGGCGCGGCGCCGCGCTGGTCGCCCCAGCTCTGGTCACCGGCATCCACCAGGATGGTGCCGGCTGGCGGCTCGACCTGCTGCTGGACGGGCGCTCTTTGCCGGTGCGGACTTGTTTGCTGGTGGATGCTGGGGGGCGTATGGCGCCGCTCGCCCGGCGCCTTGGTGCGCGCCGGCGCGTGGCGGACCGGCTGGTCTGCGGCTGGTTGTATGGCGAGGATACCCATCCGGGCGGCGGCACTACGCTGGTCGAGGCTGAGCCGGGCGGCTGGTGGTACAGCGCCCCCCTGCCTGATCGGAGGCGCGTCCTCGCCTTCCACACGGATGCCGACCTGCCCGATGTGGCTTCGACCCGATGCGCCGAGGGATTGCTGCAGCGATTGGCGGCGCGGCCCTTCCTGGCCTCCGCGCTGGCCCGGTCGGGTTTCACGCCCGCCGGTGCCGCGGGATTCTGCGCCGCCCACAGCACCACACTGCTGCCGGCCGCGGGTCCGGGCTGGCTTGCGGTTGGCGACGCCGCGCTTGGCTTCGACCCCTTGTCGTCGCAGGGCCTGTTCAACGCGCTTTATACCGGCCTCGCCGGCGCGGCGGCGGCGGACCGCCATCTGGGCGGCGATGCAGCCGCGCTCTCGGCTTATGCGGCGGGGTTGCAGCCGATCGGCGATGCCTACCGGTCGCACTTGCAGGCCTGGTATGGCGCTGAGCGCCGATGGCCACAGCACCCCTTTTGGCAACGACGCCAGACGCCAGACGTCGCCGAGGCATAATCCGGGTCGTGGATCTCGCCGCAGCGGGTTCCTGGAAAGGACCTGGAGTCCAATGTATTGACGCGGCTTCGGTGATGGTGGGATGGGCCACCGAACGGGGGAATTGGATGCCGGTGCCAGGCGGGTCGATGGCGACCATCGATTGGAGTGCACTCCTGCGGCTGGACAGCTTCAGGCTGCTGTTTTAACCGTCTGGCGGCGTGTTGAACCTGGCACTGGGCGGGGCGGAGTTAGCCTAGAGCGCGATGCGTTGAGGCGGCGTCGCCGAAGGCGCTGAAGCCCGCGACCAAACAAAAGCTAGAGCAGGGTGCGTGAGCGCATGTGAACGCAGCATGCTCTAGCACGCTGCTGAAATTCAACATCGGAGACGTATCTAGAGAGCGAATGGGATGAAGTGAGTAGGTCCCGCGAATCATGCGTGCTCCGGTTGCGGCTGCGGTGAATCAATCTTTCGCCCAGCGGCGTTGGAAATCGAATTTCAGCAGCCTGTTATACCCACGGTCCGAGGCTTTGATTCGTGCTGCGCCTCAGGAAACCGGTGGTTTCCGCCCGGCGATTGAGGCCAGAAAAAGCTAACACCGACGGCCAAAGGATTTGACCGCCGGTATTAGATCATAGGCTCCCGGCATGCCGGTGGCGCCAATCCGGATGCCGTCCTCCACCAACTGCGAGCATGGTCTGAAAGATGCGGTTCAATCCAGCAAAGGAAGCTGCTGGCTGCACCTCTGTGTCAGGCCGAGCCCAAGTTGTCTGAACCCAGCCTCGGCGCGCGGCGAGGCGTCGCCGGTGATCCAGATCTCGGTCGTCGACACCGGACGCGGTTTGGGGAGGTCCTGGGCGAGGCGGGCCGCAAGGGCGGCACTCCGCTCAGTCCACGGCAGGCGGTCGATCGGCAGCAGCAGAACGGCAGCAGATTTTGCGGTGTAGGCGACGGGCAGGTTCACGAAAGTGCCAATCTGCTGGATCCGCGCCACGGACGCGCTGTAGCTGGCCATCAGTTCAGCCATTTGCTGCATCAGTAGCGCCTCGTCTTCGGTCTTGGCCTGAGATGCATAGGCGATAAAGCCTGCGCGGCCGGGAATGTCGCCAAGGGACGCAATACCGACGACGATGAGAGTTTGGTGGCGCGGCGACAGCATGCGATTCTGGAGGAACCGGTCGGTGACATGGACCGGCACCCCCATGCGCTTGAGCTGCTCGCGATTGCGGAGCGCCAGCTCGCTTGGCGGGGTGGCCTCAACGATGCTGCGGGCCTGCTCAAGCAGGCGGACATTGCTGGCCACCTGCAGGACGACCGCGCCGGTGACGATGGAGAGCGCGCCCAGGGTCATGTTGCCGAGTGTCGCTGCCCAGGCGACCCGGTCGAGCTCCTGCTGCAGCACGGCATTGGTCGAGTAGACGTCAATACCGAACTTCGCGGCGTAGTCGCGCTTGAAGCCCGAGACGGCGAGGGCCGCCTTGACCGAGCTATCCTCATAGCTGCTGCGGCCGGAGCGACTGATTTGCTCGTTGGCCCGGTTGAACAGGCTGCTGATGCCCTCGGGGATGGCGGACAGGGTTTTCGCCGGGTCGTCGATCAGGTTCTCGATCGCACGGAGAGGCGATTTTGCGGCTTCCTTGGCCGCCTGGGCGAAGGCACCGGTCTGGGTAATCCGCTTGAGCTCAGCGATCGCGGCGATCTCGCGGAGCAATCGGCGCAGACGGCTGTCACTTGGGGCCGTGAAGGAGCCATACTCGCCGGCGACGGTGTAGGCATTCAGATAGTTGGTGGTCGTCACGGTCGGGCCGATCTCGAAGTGCGGGCCTTTGAGCATGGCCGCGGGCAGCACCTCCGAGGCGGGCCGAATTTCCGGTTGCGCATCCCATTTCTCTTGGCCGATCGCTGGCCTGAAACCGATCGGCAGGGCGGCAGCGCTGGCGGCGAGAAGGCTCCGACGGCGCAGGCGGTGAACGGTCATCGAGCTCTCCAAGAAATCAGGCGGGGGGCGCTTCAGCTCCCAAGGGATAACCTGCCGCGGCCTCGAAGCGAATGGAATTGCGGCTGTCGTTATCGATCATCGTCTTATACCGGCGGTCAATCCTTTACCCGCTGCAGCCGGCTTTTGCTGGCGCTCAATCGCCCGGCGGACGCCGGGCTCCGCGCTATCGGCCACGGCGCGGGTTCGGGCGCTTGGGGCCGTGGGCCATGGCCTCGCGGAGCGTGCCGGTGAGTGTCTCGGCGGACCTGCCCTTGCCGTCGGCAGGCTGGTGGATGGCATCGCCGGCGGGATTGGCGGGCGGCGCCGGTTCAGCCGTGGCAACCGGAGGACGGAACTCCCTGGCGGAAGGGGCTGCTTGCGCGAGGCCTGGTCGCGCGGTTCCGGTCAGTGGGCAAGCGTTGCGCTCCACGACTTGCAGCCTCAACTCCGGTAGTTAGGGGAGCAGCCATCCATGGCCTCAAGCCGGGCATTGCGGCGGTGTCGGGAAGGCTGACTGAACCGCTTCGGGATTGCTGGAGGCTCCGTAGGTTAAATCACGCGGCTCTGGCCTGAGTGGCGAGTTCGGCGAAATACCGGTCTGCAGCCTTGGCTGGCGGGATGTTGCCGATGGGCTCCAGCCGCCGCCGCTGGTTGGACCAGGCGACCCAAGGGAGTGTCGCCAGCCCAATGGCCTCAAACGAGCGCCACGGCGCATGACGATGAAGGAGCTTGGCCTTGTAACGCCGGTTGATCGTCTCGGCCAACGCGGTGTCATCGCTGTCGCCAACGCTACCTACCGCGGATCCGATCCCGGCGTTAGCAGGACGCTCGGGGAATTTGATCGACAGATATTGCTGAGTCTCATTGCTGCAAAGCCGTTCGAACAAGTGGTCTCCGCCGGGGCGACAGATCAGCAGCGAGTGCAGCGACTGTGGAAGGTGAGCCAGGATCTGGTTGGGCGGCGCGTGGCGTCTTCCCGCCCCATCGCAGCGAAAGCCCGTGCGGCGCTCAGCGCCTTTTGCGAGCAGCCGGGGGTTTCCAGACTGTCCGCGGCGCCCATCTCCCTGAACAGCGGCGGAGAGATGCGTTTCATGAGCGACCCTGATCGCGGCGCCACAAGTGCGCGAAACCACTTCCTCGGTCCACTGGGAGACGCGGCGAAGTTTGCCGCCTGGGCCTACACGCCCTTCCAGCGCCTGGCTGCACCCGAGCTCTATGGCCTCCTGGCCACCCGCGCCTTCACCACGAACGGGCTCTACCTCAATCTTGGCTACTGGAAGGCTGCGCGGACCATTGACGAAGCTTGCGCAGCCCTAGCCCTGCTGGTCGCCGAGGCAGCGGGGATGGGGCCGGATGATGATGTCGTCGATGTCGGCTTCGGTTTCGCGGATCAGGACCTGCTGTGGATGGAGCGTTTTGCGCCGCGCCATATAACCGGGCTGAACGTGACACCGGTGCAGGTGCGCTTGGCGCGCCACCGGGTGCGACGACGCGGCCTGGCAGACCACATCACGCTGATCGAGGGCTCTACCACCGCCATGCCGCTGCCCGATGCCTGCTGCGATATTGTGACCGCCGTCGAATGCGCTTTCGATTTCCACACCCGCGCGGATTTTATTGCCGAGGCCTTTCGCGTGCTACGACCGGGCGGAAGGCTGGTGCTGGCCGATGTGATCCGCGCCGCGCCCGAGCCCGAAGGGTGGCGCCGGCGGATGCAGGATTTCAGCTGGCGCCAATTCGCACAGAAATTCGCAGTACCGGCCGCGAATGCCGACCAGCGGACGCCTTATACGGCAAAGCTGCGCGCCGGCGGCTTCGAGACGGTGGATGTGACGCCGATTGGCGAGCATGTCTTTCCGGGCTGGCATCGCGCGCTGGGGGAGGATGAGGCACTGTTCGCCAGGCTGCCGCTTGCCGGCCGGCTGCCTTATCGGTTGCTGCTCAATCTCGACGCACGCACGGTATATGGCGCCTTCGACTATGTGCTGGCGACGGCGCGCAAACCAACACAGGAGCGAATGCCGAATGGCGCTATATGATTTCACGGCGAAACTCGGCACGGGTGAGGAACAGAGCCTCGCGGCTTATCGCGGCCAGGCGCTGCTCATCGTCAACGTCGCGTCCAAATGCGGGTTCACGCCACAATACCAGGGGCTGCAGGCGCTGCACGAGCAATACGCGCCGCGTGGCTTCGCCGTTCTGGCCTTCCCTTGCGACCAGTTCGGCCATCAGGAGCCGGGGTCCGACCAGGAGATCGCGCGTTTTTGCGACCGGACCTTTGGCGTGACCTTTCCGCTTTTCGCCAAGATCGAGGTGAACGGGCCGCGCGCGCATCCGCTTTACGTCTGGCTGAAACAGCAGAAGGGCGGGCTTCTGGGCAGCGCTATCAAGTGGAATTTTACCAAGTTCCTCGTGAACAAGGCGGGCCTCGTTCAAGCCCGCTTCGCGCCGACGACAAAACCCGAGGGGCTATCGCGGGACGTCGCGGCGCTGGTTTAGCACCAAGGGGCCTCACCGCAGCATACGCCGGATGTCCTGAGGCCGGCGGTCGATGAAATGGTGTTTCGTGACAGCGCCGAGATGCGCGAAGAGTGCCAGGTAAAACATCGCCGCTAGCACCAGATTATGCACTACGCCCGCGGCCGCGCCGAGATGCGCGTCAGGTGTCAGGAAGCCTGCGACCGACCAGCCATAGATGTCCATAGCATCGCCCCGCCAGGCCGTTAGCAGAATGCCGGTGACGGGAAAGTTCAGCATCAGTGCACAGAGGCCTCGATGCGTCACCAGCGCTAATTGGCGTTGCGCCGGGCTCTGCCCGAGCCAGAGCAAGCGCAGCACGACCAGCAGCAGCACCGTGAGACCAAGTGTCTGATGCATGGCGAGGAAGGCGCCATGCTCCGGATGATCGGGCCCCAGCACCCAGGTGAACAGCCCCAGCGGCAGTAGGGCCAGGATCAGCGTGCCGACAACCCAATGCGCGTAGCGCGACACTCGGCCGAAGGCCGACCGCGTGTTGTGTACAGACAACGGCCCATTCACGGGCCGGGTCGAACTGACCAGCAAAGCCAACACCCTGTCATTCTGCCGGCGACGGTTCTTGGTGCCGTCCTCACGGTCCGAGGTGCCGGCCGGCCTTCGAAAATTAGGTCTAGTGGGTCGCTTCGCCCACGCCGGGAAGGGGCAGGCGATCCACATAACGGAACCGAAAGGCTGTCGTGGGAAACCGCGCTCGCTCTGCTGCACCGCCTTACCGGGCTCACTGCAGCCCGGTTGTTCGTCATGATAACCTCTCCCGGCATGACGCACCGCTCCGCTGGCGAGGCGAAGCTTTGGCCAATCTGGCTGCTCCTCGCTCTGCTAACCTGCGGTGCGGTTGCCAGCATGGCCGGCGCCGTCGGCGATTTTGTCCTTTGTTGGGGCATGGGCAGTGCCCGTTCGCTCGCTCAGCCGATAGTCCTGCGCGATCTCGATTGCCGGACAATGCCACGAATGACAGGTTAGTCTTGTCTGGAATAATCGAGCGTTCCGCTAAACGCAACCGGTTCTAGCAGTCAGGAGCAATAGAGCGTCTTAACGCAGGAATCGTGGCAATGAAATTGTTGTATGTCGCACTTGTCGACTGCGGGCCGTCCGATGCGCTGGGGTTAGTGCATCGGGCTGCGGTGCCCAAAAATATCTTGCCGGTGATCACATCAATGAATGTTTGCGGCTAGAGCGGAATGCGTTGAGGCGGAATCGCCGAGAAGGTTGAATCCTGTGATCAAACAAAAGTTAGAGCAGGGAGCGTGAACAAAAATCAATGCCGCAGGCCCTACAGCAATATTCGGTCAGGCGGAATTGTCTGAGCGCATCCTCTTCCCTAAACAATAGTGTTTCAAGCGCAGCTTTATAGTCCTGCTCAATTGAAGAAATGCATATATAAAAGTCTAATTAAGGAACGTATCGTATCTGTTTCGAGCCGGGCTAAAGAAAAACGGAGGGGCATATGGAGGCCATCGAAATGAATCGACCCTCACAGGTCGAACTGGCCCCAGGTTGGCGCTTTGGGCCTTACCGGCTGGAATCCGGCTGCTCCGCCGGGATGGCGTGGTAGTGGACCTCACGCCGAAGGAGCTTGGCGTGCCGGCTCTCTGACCGGGTTGGCATCGATCTGGTCTGCCTCGGCTATGCCCTGGCAGAGGCGGGCCGCCGGGCGGAGGCGGAACGGGTCCTCGCCGAGGTGCAGACGGCGCAGCCACCAGCACCGGTGACGCAGCTCGCCGCGCTGCATGTCGCGCTGGGCCAATTCGATGCTGCGCGGCGGGCCTTGGCGCGGGCCGCGGCCGAATGCTGCCCTTATCGGGCGCTGGTGCGGCACGATCCGCGCTTCGCGGCGCTTGGCGCGGCGACGGCGCGCGCTGGCTGAGTTTGGCGGCGCGGCGGGTTCGGGCCAGACTGCAGCGACCGAAGCGGCGCCGCCTCAGCTGCCGAGCATGGCGATGGCGTTGCGGACCGAGCTGCCGTCGATGGCCATGAGACCGACGAAGGGCCGGTTCAGTTCCAGCAGCAGGAAGGTGGCACCGCCAACTGAAATCGCCCCGACCAGCAGCGCGAGGACCGGGAAGCACATCATGAGCGCGAAGCCGGCCACGACGATGATCGGCCGCGGCAACTCATTGCCCAATTGATTGGCCAACATCACCCGCGTGCGCGCGCCGTCTGAAATCAGGCCGAGCCACTCGGTTTGCAGCGTCCGCTGCGCATCCATCTGCGGTCTTAGATTACGGATCAGGATGGTCAGGCGGCGATAATCAGGAATGATTCAACACGTCCCGCGCTGTGATCTCCGCCGCGCCTGACAGTTGCGCCTGAGCCAACGCTTGGCCGCATCTCTTGATGTGGCCACCCCTCGAAGTACCCAATGACTGCTAGAGCATGGTGCGTTCGCATTCGCTCCTGTACCCGGCTCTCACGTTTGTTTGGTCGCGGGATCCAGCGTTTCCGGCGATCCCGCATCAGCGGATCCCGCTCTGGGGCAATCTCCGTTCAGACGGAACCGTCTGAACGAAGATAAAGTGCTCTAGCTGCGCGCCCTATCCGCCGCTTCAGATACCGCCGAGGTGCAGCGCCAAGCCACCCCCCGTCGACAACCGATTTCGGCTCCATGCCTTTTGAGCGGCCTTTAC
>Ga0114971_10000746_pt1 | contig 21984 bp, 21 predicted proteins | sample M_140625_MF_Meta_FD_87320 | JGI IMG/M metagenome (GOLD analysis project Ga0114971, IMG submission 87320) | Freshwater microbial communities from Lake Montjoie, Canada to study carbon cycling - M_140625_MF_MetaG | ecosystem: Environmental > Aquatic > Freshwater > Lake | place: Lake Montjoie...
GTAAATCATAAAGTGATTGAGGGGTTGACACTGAAGGTTGAGACATTAAAAATTAAATGGATATTTTAACGAGGGATGAAACTTTTTGGGCTCGCGCTCTTGCATCACTCACATTGTCCGCTGAAGCTAAAGCCACACCCATGCGACGACGTTTAAATGAAGTAGGTTTACCAAAAAGTCTTAAATCAGATTCTGGAATACTTAATGCTTTGTCGATATTTTCAAAGCGAATACCATCCGCATCATGCTGACCGTAAATTACAGCGCTTGCAGAAGGTCTGGATAAACTTGTATTTACAGGTAATCCTAAAATCGCACGCGCATGCAATTCAAATTCATTCTGACGTTGGCTAGCCATGGTCACCATACCCGTATCATGCGGACGAGGACTTACTTCAGAAAACCATACGTGATCATTTTTGATAAAGAGCTCAACGCCAAACAAACCTAAACCGCCCAGTGCGTCGGTAATTTTTTTAGCGATCTCTTTGGCCTTGGTTAATGCGACTTCATGCATTGGTTGTGGTTGCCAACTCTCCACATAATCGCCCTCAACTTGTTTATGACCTATGGGCTCACAAAAATACGTTTCGATGTCGCCCTTTTCGTTTTTAGCTCTAACTGTCAGTAATGTAATTTCGTAATCAAAATCAATTTGACCTTCCACAATCACGACACCTTTATTCACACGCCCTGCTGAGGCAGCATAATTCCATGCGTCTTTAACTTTAGAGGCTTCTGTAATTCTTGTTTGGCCTTTACCGGAAGATGACATGGTAGGTTTCACAAAACATGGGTAACCAATGCCACCATCAATCGCTGTTTGTAATTCCTCTAAGCTTTTTGCGAATGCGAATGGCGACGTGGGGAGTTTCAATTGATTCGCAGCTAGATCGCGGATGCCTTCACGATTCATCGTGAGTTGCACCGCTTTCACGGTAGGGATCACAATGGCATCCCCACTCTTTTCAATGTGTGCTAAGACATCGGTATTGATCGCTTCAATTTCAGGGATGATGTAATGCGGTTTTTCTAGGTTGACTAAATGAAGAAGCGCTTCACGATTCGTCATGTCAATCACATGTGAACGGTGGGCGACTTGGTGGCCGGGTGCTTTTTCGTAACGATCGACCGCAATCACTTCAACACCTAAGCGTTGAAGAGCGATCATGACTTCCTTACCAAGCTCGCCGCTGCCTAAGAGCATGACGCGTGTTGCATTGGGTGATAATGGGGTGCCGATAAACATAATTAAAAATAAAAAAAAGTAAGCCTTAAAATGATACCACTAATAATGCCTCACAAGAGGCATGGAACTCACGCCTCTTTATCTTGAAGCCATGTACGCAATCGCTCAATCTGTAAAGTCTCATGCTTTGAAGTTTTTTGTATGCGCGTTAAAAAAATGCGGGGTGCCTCAATAAAAATTTGTCTTGCCCAACGGATGGGGTAATAACACCATAAAAAGGGTGATGTTTTATCTATATTAAATTCTAGCGCTACCTTAATTTTTGGGACAAAAAAAGCTTCATCGCCCACACACATTTCAGCATGAAGCATCTCCCCCATCATCATTGGCTTCGTTTTGGAAAATGCGTCTTTTAAGAAGCTATATGTAAAGTTAAACTTGACATAGTCCATTGATTTACTTGAAAAATTTCATATTATCCCCATATTAAGTTCACCAGAAAATTTTTTATAGGGAATAGATATCATGACCACCGAAGCACAAATAAAAGCCAATCAAGAGAATGCAAAAAAATCCACAGGACCTGTCACTTTAGAGGGTAAAAAAAGATCGAGTCAGAATGCCATGACCCACGGCGTCTTCGCTAAGATCCCTTTTCTACCCGATGAAAATGAGGCGCAGCTTAATGAGTTAGCCAATCAAATAACTGAAGCTTTTAAGCCTACTGATGCCATAGAGTTAGGTTTGGTTGAACGCATTATCCTATCTAATATTCGTCAAATTAGGTTACGTGAAGCAGAAGCTGCAAAACTAAAAGTCTCTATGATGCCTGAAGTGTTAGCTACAACAATTTCAGATATTCTAAGGCACTCGACTTTAAAAAAATATACTGCGGAAAATTTATCCGTGCAAGCGGCCTATGATTATCGATTTCATCAGGATGCTTTAAAAGAAATTAAAGAGAGTCAATTTGAATCGAAGAATCTTTCAATTGAAACCATTGCCGAAAAAATGCCGAATACGATGCATTATATAAAAGCATATGTGGATAAAAGTTCTACCCTTATTTGGAGGGATTTTATTCAAGATCCAGTTTTAATAAGAAAAGCGATCAGAGAAGTAAGGTTAGCTATAGTAGGATTTATTGAAATAGATACAGACAATAGCATTGCACGAAGTATGATGAATGATATAAAAATGATGCACCGTATCCCTCAAGGTGCTGATATGGCTTTATTCACCAAGTACCAAGTTCAAATCGATAACGACTTATTTCGCGCTATGAAAATGCTACAAGACTATAGAAATAATAAAGCGAAGCTTATTGAGGTTGAAGTCATCCATGAATGAGTGGCTTAAATGTTTTTTTTAAAATTAAAGGCCACTTTATAAAGAAGCTATAATTTAAAAAATACATAAAATGCCACAGGAGATCATTTGAAGACGACTGCCGAACGCGTCACCTACATGATGGAAACGCTCAAGATTAAAGAACAGACTGAGTTCGGAAATCTATGCGGCGCATCTAAGAGTGTAGTCTATCAATGGCTCACTGGACGGATAAAAAATATGGGCCAACGACCTAGATCCACAGATTTAACTTTAAGATCCTAGATATCAATTATTCGCTGAGTAGAATTTTGAGAAAGCTCATAAATCATCTGATTAGTTCGCTTAGTGCCTCCATAAACTTCAAATCCTGATGGTCCTACAAAGTATATAAATATACTTGCTGAAGATTATTTAAATAATTGATTTGAATAATTGATTTGAATATAATTAAATTATTCATTTAGGTTATCTCAACCAGCATTTATCGAAAAAGAATAGAAGAGCTAACATGACGTCAATCCCACCAACCATGTGGTCGAAGACAGTCACTGACAATAAAGACGATCGAAATTAATGTTTTAACATAGTTTTCACTAGTTGAAATTAGAAATAAATTAGCAACTGTTGAATTAATGTAAAGGGGGATTGGGAAATTATACAAATATTAAAAAAAATAAAAAATAAATTTAGACGCGAGAGTCCATGGAAAATAATCATTCAAACAATTAGATCCCCCATCATAACTTTTAAAGAAATAAAATTTTTCATACAATTAAATAGAAATAAAACTATTGAAGATAACTTTACTTTAATTTATAAAACTAATTATTGGCAGGATATTGAAAGTTCAAGCGGGCCTGGATCGACATTAAATTATACTGAAAACATTCGCAAAGAACTTCCAAAGATATTTTTAAAATTTTCAATCAAAAAAATATTTGATGCGCCTTGCGGAGATTTTAATTGGATGAAACATTTATTGCCTAATACAAGCGTCCAATACATTGGCGGCGACATTGTCAAAATCTTGATCGACAAAAATAATAAAAGATACAAAAATAATAAAATTAAATTTATTCAAATTGATTTGACTAAAGATATTTTTCCAAAATCAGATATAATGATTTGTCGTGATTGCTTATTTCATTTATCTTATAAAGACACAATATTGTTGTTAGAAAACTTTATTAAATCCAATACGCCCTATATTCTTACATCAACACATACAAAAAAAAATGTTATCGTTAACAGAGATATACAAACTGGGGATTTTAAACTTATCGACTTATTCTCTAGTCCGTATAACTTTCCTTCTCGTCCATTAGCTATAATTGATGATTATATTTCTCCCTATCCTGAAAGAAAATTGTGCTTGTGGACTAGGAAGCAAATTTCTTCTGCATTAAAAAAATTTAATTCTAATAAAGCAATTTCTTTAAAAAATTAACATAACTAATTTTTAATGTAATTACAACTAATTTAGTTCTTATAAAGTATACAAAAAATTCCCTGTCTATATCTGTCAATTAAAAATATAAAAAATTGTATGGTTAAGAAAAGACAAAAATAGAAAATTTAGCTGATTTTTTAGCGTACGAATTACATCACGATGTACAGGGTAAAAAAATTAATTTAAAGTTGATGTGCTTAATATTAAATAAAAAAAGCATGACAATAAATAGTATTAATGTATTTTAAAAAAAATACTTTTACCTTAATTATTTTCAATCTAGCTATATACCATAACTTTTCAGCCTATTAATTAATAAAATCTCATCACTTCTAATCGCTAAAAAATTGGAGCCATGGAAATTTTCCATGCTAAAGTTATAATCTAAAAATGTTACACAATTAGGAAATATTTTTCCAATAATATAACCTTTTTCATTAAGGTATTTATAGAAGTCTGCTAGTAAGTCATGAGATGCGATATTAAATATCCCATATTCAAACTGAAAAGCACGAACACAACGAATCTTATCTCCAAAACCCTTAATAACCTTTAGATCCATACCTTCAACATCAATTTTTACAAAATCAATTTTTTTAATTTTATTTGTATTGATATAAGTGTAGGCTTCAATAGTTTTGCATTTAATACGTCTTTTATAGAAATTATTATGTTCATACATAACTTCAATTAAGCAACTCGTTGACATTAATGAGTCTGAACCTAAATACATATCGATACTCCCAACATTATTGGATAGACCAATATTGTTTGGAAAAATATTCAAATGACGCGTATTTCTTAGAAGAACTTTATATGTTTTTGGGATAATTTCGAAAGCATGAATAGTACATTTTGGCATTAAGCTTGCCGCAATTACCGTCCAATCCCCTTCGTTAGCACCTATATCAAAAATGCAATTTATATTATTTGTAGCCATAATTTTCAAAACACGAAGCTCGCCATTGCGATGCATATTGAAATCTACATTGTTGATAATTTTATGAAATCTGTGAGTAAAGGACTCTATTGAATCAGAAAAAATTTTACCTCTAAAGCTACATAATAACCTAGGGAAAAAAACTAGCAATTTTCTCAATCTATTTAGCATTTAGCCTATTTATTTGAAATATTGAAAGAAGTTATGAACCATAATTTATATACAATTTTTATATTAGTTAAAGTCAAACAAAACATACCTACATAATAAAAACCATGGCATAAAAAAAGTCTCTAAGAAATGGTTCGCAAGAAAATTACTCATTATCAGAGAATTTAGCCATAATAACTAGAGCTATAAAATATGGCATTGAAACTAAATTCCTTTTCCAAAGCCTAAGGGGGTCTTTCAGAAATCTAGAAAGCCACTCAAAACCAAATCTTTGAAAAAAAATATTCGGCCTATTTACATTTCCAGCGCAAAAATCAAAAACAGAACCAACTGCTCCAATAAATTTTACGTTTAGTCTATTTTTATTAATAAATATCCATTTCTCTTGCTTTGGGGCTGTCATTCCAATCCATAATATATCTGGTTTAGCTAAATTAATTTTTTTAATTATTTTTTTGTTCTCATAATCATTAAAATTTTCCTTAAAAGGGGGTGAATGCATACCAACGATTTTAATATTCGGATAATTTTGTTTCATAAAAAATTTAATTTTTTTTAAGGTTTTTTGAGTTGATCCTAGAAAGAAAAAAGAATATTTATTTGATAAATCTAGGGTTTTACATAGAGCAAAAAATAAATCAGGGCCAGTAATTCTTTTAAAAATTTTTAAATTTAAAAATCTTGATGCAATTACTATACCTATGCCATCTGGAATAATAATATCAGCGGAATAAATTGATTTATTAAATACTTGATCTTTAAGTGAAACAATAAATGAATGTGGGTTTAAGCACACTAGATAATGAGAGCTAGATGAATAATCTAACCAATACTTTACTTGATTAACATAAGAGGTTAGATTAAGGGCACAATTTACTGAATAATTAAAAAATTTTATTTTTGGTAAATGCATTTTTCTTAATAATTTTATTATAGATAGACATTAATTGTGTGTAATTTTTTCGCTCTGAGTATTTTTTTGTATACAGACTAAAAGCATTTTCTGATAGCTTTTTTAAAAAATCCTTCTTCATCCATAATTCTATAATGAGTTTAGACAAGCTCAGCGGATCATTTAAGTCAAAGAATATTCCTGTTTTATTTTCAATAACTAAGTCGCTTAATGAATCTAATCTAGAGGCTATTACAGGAACGCCAAGGGCAAAAGATTCGAGAATTACTAATGGAAATACCTCTTGGCAAATTGAAGGGATTATAAGGATATTTGATGTTGATATTTTATTGCTAACTTCCTCACGATTTAGTAACCCTAGGAAAAATACTTTTGAAGTCAAATTATTTTTGATGGTTAATTGTTCAAGATAAACTCTTAGCGGCCCATCACCAATAATTTCAAGATTTGGCGCTTCATTTCCCATATTAATCCAAGCATCAAGTAAAACCTTCACCCCCTTTTCTTCGCTAAGGCGACCAACGAAAGTAATTTTATTTTCTCTTGCTGTCCATGGCAGTGGCAATAATAAAGGAGAAATTAGATTAGGCTTTATGTGAATTTTATCTTTATCAAGTCCGCCACGGATTAACATTTTCTTTTGAAACTCTGTCAAAGCAATGAATCCATCAACTCTATTGGTCCAAGTGTTAATTGATCGATGTATATAAATTGAAAACGCTAATGGTAAAGTGAAAAATAAATTGTTTCTGTAGCACGAATGAGCTAAAGCAGGAAGAATAGATTTTTTATCTAAGCAAAGTGTGCAAAGTTCTTTGTTTCTTAGGAGAGTTCCGGCAGCACAGAAAATCCTGTAATTGTGAAGAGTAATAATCTTAATAGGCTTTTTGTTATCGGAAGAGGCGTAAAAAAGAGATGGGGAAATTAAAGGAAATAAATTATGAGCGTGGATTACATCCGGCCTAAAGGATTTAATTTTTTTAATAGCATTATTTAAAGAAAATTGGTTCCATACCACTGTAAAAATAACCTTAAAATAACCATAAAAAAATTGTTTTTTTATACTATCGCTAGAGCAAATTATTTCATGTACTTTATCCCCATGTCTTACTAAGTTATTCCTTTCTTCTTCAAATACTAAATTTTCACCGCTTGGAGAAGAAGACCTATAGTAATTATGGACCAATAAAATTTTCAATTTTTATCACCGGTAATAAACATATAATATAATGAATTTAAATAATTTAGCTCAGGGGCCCAGCTAGTCCTTATCTCATTTATAATTTTATTTTTGAGAAAATCTCTACTTTTGTTTGGAGCGCTTATATGCGAATCTCTTGAATAATTTAGTTTACTATCAAGCCTTTCAAGCAAATTAATATATGTCGATAGATTCTTATCTAAATGATTAGAGCTTCTATGCTCTATTAACTCTAAACCAAATTGTTTATTCAAATAAAGAACAGGATTGAATTTTTCAGAAATTAGTTTATCAAAAGATATAACAGATAATAATTTTCTATGCTTCAACAAAGGCTCATAAAAATTTCGATATTCATCAAAAAGATAGAGCAAATCTAATGATGGCTCTCTTATTTTATATGATGCAATAGCTTCCTCTGGTTTTCGAATTAAAATAATAGTCGGTATCTTTTTTTTTAAATAAAATTTAACATTTAAAATGTTATGGCTGTGAGATGCTACTTTTAAGGGACGTGTAAAGGAATTCATTATAATCGAATAAAGATAAGTGTTGCCTGATCTGGGGTATCCCTCTATAACAAAATCAGGCTTATAATTATTTTTAACATTTAATTTTTTATTATAAAAAGAAAAAAATATATTAATGAAAAAAGTTTTAAGAGTTTTTTCGAAAATGAATCGATAAGCTAAATTAGACTTAAAAGATAAATATTTGAAAAATCTAAAAAAAAAGTTAAAATTTGGTACAAAGAATGATGAAAAAAGAATTAATAGCCTAATATTAAAATTACCTGTCATTATTGCGTACCTTAGATACTCTATTAGAGGTTTTCTCTTGCCAATTTTTAAATTCGAGATGGCCAGCATTTCGTACCATCTCAAAATATATTTATTAGAATTAATCTTTTTAGATAATTCTAAAAGATTGTTTGTGACGTAATTATTAGTTTCATTATATCTCTTGGAATCGCTATCATTGCTATATCTATAAACAACTAAAGGTAAATTTAGGAAGATAAAGTCCTGTATTAATGCAAATTTCGTCCAAGTGATAATATCTTCGCCATTTAAAACTCCAACTGGAAAAAAGTCGACCTTTTCAATAATTTCTTTCGTAAATGTCACTGATGATGTAAAAAAAATCGGGTTATATGCCACTGAAACTTCGAAAAAATTTCTAAGCCTGCCATGAAGTCGCCTACGAAACCCTGGAATATCTCTATTCGCAACCTCTATTTTATACTTACTTTCATGAAAGTAGTTTGTTCCAAAGACAGAATAACCAGGATATTCATTTATTAAAAACGATATACTTCTTAAATAATTTTGAAGCCAAATATCGTCTGCATCTAGTAGAGAAATATATTTATATTTTGCAATTTTAATACCACGATTTCTTGCATTGGACACGCCATAATTTTTTATTGTAAGAATTTTAATTCTACTATCCTTAAATCTTCGAAGAATTTTTAGAGATTGATCAGTAGATCCATCATTGACAATGATAAGCTCAAAGTTCTTGTAGTTTTGACTTAATACTGAATTTACAGAATTATATAAAGTTTTTTCTGCATTAAAAACAGGCATGACAATTGAAAAAAATATATTCATTTAATATTTTTTAGCTTATTACTTCGAATAAAAGAAAAGCAAATACCAATAATAGCGTACTGAATATTTCCGAAATAAGTGTTATATACTAAGATATTATCAGTACACATTAATAAAAAAAAAGGTAAGTATGTTGAAGCCGAAAAATTGACATAAAAATGAATTATTGGAATATTAGTTAATTTTTTAATTTTTGTTAATTTTACAAGAGTTACTATGTTAGTAACTAAAAATATGATTACGCCCACTATGCCGTAATCGAAGAATAACAATAGCCAATCATTATGAGGATATCCAACAATACCACTGGTTATTGAATAACTTGCTGACTGGGCCTCTCCTATGCCCTTACCAAACCAAAAATTATTTAATGCGTCATTAAATAATACTGTCCAGATTTCCAATCTACCATTCGACTGGAAATCAGAATTCTCCAAACCAACATCATTAATATTACCCGAACCTGAATAAAACATTTTTTGCTGTATTTGAGGTAAGTTAAAAATGCTAAAAGCTATCAAAATTAAAGTAAGTATTATAAATATTCTTCTTGGAATGCTAAGTTTAAAAAAAGAAAAAGCAGGGGAAAGAAGGCTTGCGAATAACACCGATCTTGTTATAGCAAGAAAAGGTAAAATCAAAATAAAAACATAGGCAAATAAATTTTTAATATTTTTATTATTTATATAAAGACAAGAAAAATATATCGAAAAAAATAAAGCAAAAATTGACTGACCTGCAGTACCAGTTATTGAATAAGAAACTAATCCAAGTGATGTAGATGCAATGACACCAGCTACAAATATAAATGAATAAAAAAAGAATACAGTTCTAATTTTTTGAAGTGTAAATAAAGTCAAATTAAACGTAGAACATGCTGATGCAATCAAAATTGGAGCTAAAACTTGCAAGGTTCTCTGCAAAGGATTAACTCGAAAGTCTATTAGAGCAAAATTACAAACTGATAAATAAATTAAGGTAAAAAAAACCCATGGTAACCAAACCTTAAGGGGGAAAGAAATTTGATTAAAATTCTTCGCAAGAATTATCAACGAGAGTATTGTGGGGAGTACCCATGAATATCCAGTAGCACTTAAATTAAAGATTTGAAAATCAAAAACTCCGGATATCAACGTAGATAAAAGAATGATCCACAGCAAAAAAGGTATACTATCATTACTCTGTTTTATATACTCAGACAAAACTTTTCCCTAGGATGTTAAGAAATAATTCAACTTCTTAGGATAGCTAGATTGATCTAGTACCTTTGATGCATATTTTATGGCGTTAGCCCTTAATAAAAACCTGAGCTTCCTGTCAGAGCTAATTTTTAATATTAATTTAGAAAGTTTTCCTGTATTTTCTAAATCGAATATTAAACCATTGTAGCCATCCTTTACAAGCCCTTTCAGACCATCAGCGCTGCTAACAATAATAGGGACTCCACACGCCATTGACTCTAATGCGACCAAACCGTAGCCCTCATCTCTACTTGGTACAATAATAAGATCAAAACCTTTGATAGCAGAAAAAATATTACATCTATAAACACTTCCATAAAATTTCACGCTATCAGAAATATTTAATTTTTCTATTTCTAATTTGTATTTACTGAAAAGGGATCCGTTTCCTACAATTACTAGACGTAGATTTGATTTGATTTGACTAATTTTTCCGAATTCAGAAATAAGAATATCTACGCCCTTAATTTTTTCGAGTCTTCCAACATATCCGATAATAAATGAAGATTTCTGCCATTTGAATATTCTTTTCCAATTCATTATTTTTTTATTTTCTGGAGGAATTGAATCTATTGTGTTTGGCAATATTTTTACGTTAGCGAAGGATTTGTTATCAGAAAATTTTGTTGGGTAAAAAATATTTTTACGAATTGTTTTCGAAACACAGAAAAATTTATTGCACCAAAACCTTGCAAAAAATCTTATCCTAAGTAGTCCAAATTTATTGTATTGCCTATAGGTTGTGTGTAAGGTTAAAAAAAGTTTTTTGCAGAAAAATTTACTCAGCAAAATTGGCATCAACGTAGGCGTAACGTATTGAATCCATATTATTTTATATTTATTCTTTTTTAATAAAAACAAAAGCCTAAAAAACAAGAAAGGTAAAAAATACAATTTACGTTCAATTCTAAGGGTAATAAAATTAAGAGAAGGGTTATTCTTTATTTCCTCATGTAAAAATTTATTATCAATTTCATTAAAATAAACAATAATATCAACTTTGTAATTAAGTTTTACTAGTTGGCTAGCCAGCTTAATTGATGCAATCTCAGTCCCGCCTACATTGAAAAATGGCAAGAGTATAGCAACAGAATTTTTATAGCGATACATTTTTTAGTCTTTTTGGGCCCACATAACAATCAATTTTAGTATATACATAATTATTCTTAAAATATTTCTTCTAAAAAATACTGTTTCATATACTAGCAAAAAAATAATCATACTTATAGCACGCTTAACTCTTAAATATCTTAAAGAGCCATTAAAGAAACTTTTCACAGCCTCTAATTTGTAGGTATTAATTAATTCGTAACTAAAGAAATTGCACTTCCCGTAAAGATGGGCTAAATCAGCAAAAAAAAGTTTTGGTGAACGAGTATCAGAAGAAAGCGAAGACGCATTTTCATTATGAACCCTCCAAACACCTATCGATTTATCTAAATATGCAACTTTAGAATTTAAAGCTAATCGAAAAAAAGATATTGCGTCTGACCACGGGCTATCAATATTATAAAAAGAATATTTTAGGCCATCTTTTTTTCTATATAGAGAGGATAGATGTGAAAAGACCAATTCTTTTTTGCAATGTCTTACAAGATAGTCTTTACCCTCATAGATAAATAATTTGTTACTACAATTTCTTTTTCTCAGTAAAAGGTTATTTTCTTCCTGATATACATCATTAGTAGCAGTTACAAAACCAATTGAAGGATCCTTATCTAATATTGAAACAGCTTTAGAAATATAATTTCTATCAGTTAACCAATCATCAGCATCGAGATTTAATATATATACCCCTTTAGCGTATTCATTAAGAGATTTTCGATAGTTGCCTAATCTTCCAAGGTTAGATGAATTTCTGAAATATTTAAATTTTTTATTAGCAGTAAATTTACTTGCAATAGATTTTGTAAGATCACTTGAACAATCGTCAGAAAGAATCACTTCTAAATTTTGATAATTCTGACTGAGGGCTGAGCTAATACATTTGCTAATATATGCATCTTGATTAAACGTAGGAATTATTATCGAAACTTTATTCATACAAAAGTAAAGCTAAATATAAATTTCATCACTTCAAAAACCAATTAGATTTAATGTCAGAAGGTACGTGCCTTATATTTTTGATAAAGTGTTTTTTTAATTTAAGATATATATTTTTAGAAATAAAGATTTCTGGTGTTTTTTGACTTCTGTAAAATAAATATTTCTTTTGAAAAAAAGATAAAATATTTATAGGAAGAATACTTTTCGCAAATAATCTAAAAATTTTTATATTGTATAACATGTTAATAAATGAGGGGTCATCAAATTTGCTACTATGGTAAAACTTATATTTAACATTTTTAATGTTACGTACATTTAAAAAATTATAAATTTTATTCATTGTGTTTTCAGTATTTGAATACATTTCTTCAGAAGAAATACATAACAGATTTTTAGTAAATAATCTCCTGTATGCTTTAATAATGTGATCATACTCTCCCCTAGTAATGTATCTTTTAGAATCTTCATTCCAATTTAAGTCAACGTTCCCTGAAGAACGTATTTTTTTTAAAAAAGTTGATTTCAATTGTATTTCAACAATATCCTCAAATGATCTTTTTTCATGTCCTCTTCTTACTAGCATTTTGTAATGCGATATCGCCCGCTCAATTGGGTCCCTCAAAATATATATAATTTTTGCTTTTGGTAAAATTTTGTGTATATTTTTCGCTATTAATGGAGAATTTGAATAGTGTGTAGATACAATCCCGATTGTATTTTTTTCTTGATGTAATTTATTTTTATAATATTGTTGCCAGCTTTCAAATGTAATATCTGTTGAATAAAAAAAATTAGACTCCTTTTCAGTATCTAAATAAATGTCAGGGTGATTTTGTATGTACCGAAATAAGGCAGTGGTTCCAGATTTCTGAGCGCCAATAACTAAAAAATAATTTTGCTTTGTTTTGTTCATATTTTTCATTATTTTTGATCTAAAACTAAAGATTGATAATAAAAAAATAAAAATTGATTAAAGAATTTCATTTTAATTATTTAAATTTTAGTTTTAAAAATGGTGCCTTTATCGCTTATTTTATATACCGTATTACAAGCTTTTAAGGTTGATAGTCTATGGGCTATAATAATCAAAGTGACATCTTTACCTAATTTACTAAGGGATTTAATACATAATCTTTCTGTTTCATCGTCTAATGCGCTAGTGGCCTCATCAAGAATAATAATATTTGTTTTTTTATAAAACGCTCTTGCAATACCTATTCTTTGACGTTGTCCTCCAGAGAGTTTAACGCCACGTTCACCTACTAGAGTATTAAATTTTAGTGGCCATTTTTCGATATCAGCAGCTATTTGAGCTTTTTCTGCCGCTTCAGAAACTTTTCGAAAATCAATTTGATCAATGGGTATACCGAAAGCAATATTTTCAGCTACAGTAGCATCGCTCAAATAAATTGTCTGGGGCACATGAGCGATAAGCTTTTGCCAGGCATGTCGATTCGCATTATTGACTGTAACCCCATCAATTTCTATCTTACCTTTTGTTGGAAGCAAAAGTCCCATCAATATATCTACCAGGGAGCTTTTACCACTGCCTGTTCTGCCGATTAACCCAATAGTGGCGCCTTTTTTTATGGTCATATCAACATCTTGCAATACCCAGTTTAATTGATTTTGATATTTGAAAAATAGTTTTTTTATTCGAATTGTTTTATTGAATGGCAGTAAATTAATCTTTGAGTTTTTATAGTATTTAGGCAATGGCAAATCTAAGTGATAAATTATTTCGCTAAGAACGTTTCGATAAGTCTTAACGCTTGCCCAGCTATTATAAAGTTGCTGTAAGAGAGGTAAAATTCTTTGGGCTGCAAAAGCAAAGGTAGCAAGAATAGGTATAACATGATTTGTATTTTCGCTTCTTTGCACTAAATAATAAGCAAGGATAGAAACAAGAAGCATGCTTAAGCCTTCAACTATATAACGAGGTGAATTTGCAATAAACTGATTTGTCCCTTGAGCCTTTTTTAATTCTCCATCATATTTTTTATAAATTTCAATAAATATTTCTTGATGAGAGTTAAGAATTACATCACGAATTCCACCTAAGCCTTCCTGAAGAGTTTTTATAACTTGTTGGGAATTTTTGGCAATGACTTTGCTATTTTCACTAAGTTTTCTTTTGCTGATTTGGCTAATAAGGAAATAAATAAATCCAAACCCGCCAAAGCATAAAGTAGAAATAAAGGGATTGATAAAAAAAATTGCAATCCAAATTACGAACAAAATAATAACATTTGAAAACAATAAAATAAGGGGATTAATAATATTAATAATTATATTATTTACCATCCCAGCAATATTAATAATATCGCTGGAATTGCGATTGATGTGAATGCTATAAGACTGAAAAAGTGTACGTCGATAAATTTCTATACTTAAATCAGATCCGGCTGCAAAAGATAAACGACTAGTTGACCATATTAATAAAAGCCTGCAAGAAGTAGCCAACAAAATTACAGACATAAAAGTCATGGATATTGGAAGTAATAATTCTTGTGGGCGAGAAATATTAAAAAAATCTAATATCAATCGCGCATGGGGAATATTAAAGACTTCGCTAGGAGCAGAGAGAACAGCTAAAAAGGGTATAACTAAGCCAATAGAAAATATTTCAGCAAGAGAAACAAGTAAAATTAATAAAGCTAGTAATCCAAATTGCGACCTTCTTTTGAATGAAAAATATCCCCATAATTTTTTTAAATCGCGACATAATTCAAATTTATATAATATTTTGTATAGCATAATTATTAAAAATACATCCCTGCCTAATGCAAAGTTATCAAAAAATACTTGATTCTAGAATTTTAAAGTCATTTATACTATTTAACTTATAGTAAAGATGTGTTTTTTTCGATATACAAGGATAACTTATCAACAATATCTTCTAATGTATCTATAGATGTATTAGCTATAATTTCAGGACTTTCTGGAATTTCAAAATCTGAACTTACCCCAGTAAAATCCTTTATAATCCCTTGTCGCGCTTTTTTGTACAGCCCTTTAACATCTCTCGACTCACAAACGCTAATCGTGGATTCAATATAAACTTCATGAAAATCTTTTATGCCAATGATTGAACGTGCGATTTTTCTGTCTTTTGCATAGGGAGAAATAAAAGAAACTAAAACTACAAATCCAAGATCAAGTAGAATTCTTGCAATATGCGCTGTACGTCTTATATTTTCTGATCGATCACTTATTGAAAAATAAAGGTCTGAATTTAAACCTCTTCTTATTTCATCTCCATCCAATACAACAACTTGAGGCATCTTATGATATATATATTTCTTGACGTTATTCGCTATTGTTGATTTACCTGATCCTGAAAGACCTGCAAACCACAAAACAATCCCTCTATGCCCATTTCTTTTTTCATGGATTTCGCGCGAAATAATCAAATTATTTTTTGAAAGTTCATTCAATATCTAGCGCTCCTCTAAAAATAAAATTTATCAAATCAATCAACTTTTGTTAGCCAATTTATCGCTTGTTTTAAATTAATTACTGGCAAAGAATAAAAATTATCATAAAAATACTTAAATTCTTTATTTTTTAATTCATTCTGTAAGTCTTTAAGTGTTGCTTTATTATTAAGAACTTTAAATATTCCTACTCCATGATCAAGCTTTAAAATTTTAAAATCTATACCTATTGTTTTAGATAATTCAAATCCTAATTTCCAAACATCTCCTGTCCAAGCCTCTGGCGATATATTTGGTACATGATGTTCTATCCAATTTCTCGGCAACATATCGTGCAGACTAATATATCCTCTTTTTTTAAAACTTTTATTGAATTTAAAACATCCCTCCTTGCTTGTTCAAAGGTATGGAGGCCGACAATAAATATAACATCGAACTTACTTTTATTCACTTTAAAAAAATGATCTGATGTCATACGAATATTACCGCCTCTTTCAGGGTCAACGCCTATTTTATTCATTGCTATTACCGAATCAAATAAACAGTTTGATGCGCAACCAATTTCTAAATAAGATGGATTCGAATATCTTGCAAGAATTGTATTTACAACAGCAACCCTATTAAAATTGATTTCTTTCCAATTCCAATCAAAAGATCTATCATCAGCGTGATGGCTAAACCTAATTAAAAATAATTTATATTTTAATAGTTGATAGATTGGATCAATAACATATAAAAGATATCGGTATAGCGCAGTGCTGTATCACCTTCTCTTCAAGATATATTAAATCAATACTTTTATTGACGATCTTTTTATGGCTTCAATACCTTAACTTAATGCTTTCCCTTTTAAAAAAAGTCTTCTAGTCGCAATTTAGCTTCCCAGCCTAAAGTCGCCTTAGCAAGGTCTGTTGAAGCATAACATACTGCAATATCTCCATACCTTCGCGCGATAATTTTTATAGGAATTTTTTTATTAATTTTTTTCTCAAATTCGCAAATCATTTCTTTAACACTAAAACCCTTACCAGTTCCTAGATTTAATACCAGAAATCCTGCATGGTTTTTTATGTAGCTGAGTCCTGCGAGGTGTCCAGTGACTAAGTCCATCACATGGATATAGTCTCGCACTCCCGTACCGTCAAGCGTATCGTAGTCATCCCCGTAGATATTGACGTGAGATAACTTATCTTGCGCCACCTTCACGATAATAGGCATTAAATTATTGGGTGTGCCCTTGGGGTTTTCTGGGATAAGTTTTGATGAGTGTTCCCCTATGGGATTAAAGTAGCGTAAGGCAATGATGCGCCAATTTTTATCCGATTCAAATAAATCAGATAGAATTTTTTCAACATCTATCTTGGATTGGCCATAGGGATTGATTGCCTTCAACGGATGCTTCTCATCGATGGGTAAATATTGAGGTTCGCCATAAACAGTTGCGCTCGAGCTAAATACAAGCATTTTGATATTATTTTTTTGCATGGCTTTTATGAGGCTCAGTGTGCCCCCCACATTATTGTCAAAGTATAACGCTGGCTTTTCAACAGATTCGGCCACAGACTTCAGTCCAGCGAGGTGCATCACGGCTTCTATTTTATTATCAGATAAGGCGCGATCCAATAGATCGGTATCACGGATATCACCCTCGACCAACGTCAATTCTTTGTCGGTGATTTTGTTGAGTGCATCGATAACACTATGATGGCTATTACAGAAATTATCAAAGATCGTGACGTTATGTCCTGCCTCGGTCAACACGACTGATGCGTGACTTCCTATGTAACCCGCCCCGCCTGTCAAGAGTATATTCATTCTTGTATAAGCCTACTCAATATTCACATTCACTTGGTAGCCATGCTCTTTTAGAAGTGCCATCTGCCTAGCCTCATCCAAATCATGCGCCACCATCTCGCGACATAACTGTGTCACCTTAATTTCTGGCACCCAACCCAATTCCTTCTTGGCGCGTGATGCATCACCTAAAAGCGTCTCGACTTCCGTGGGCCTGAAATAACGAGGGTCAACACGCACAATCGTATCCCCCACCTTAATCTTTGGTGCCATGTCACCCGTCATCCTCTCTACGATACCAACCTCTTTCACACCCTCGCCCTCGAACCTTAATGTGACGCCTAATTCCCTGGCACTCATGTCGAGGAAGGTCCTGACACTCAACTGCTCACCCGTCGCGATCACAAAATCTTTTGGCTTCTCTTGTTGGAGCATCAGCCACTGCATGCGCACGTAGTCCTTGGCGTGGCCCCAGTCACGTAGTGCGTTGAGGTTACCAAGGTAGAGGCAGTTATCTAAGCCTACCGCGATGTGTGCCAACCCCCTCGTGATCTTCCGTGTCACAAAGGTCTCACCTCGCCTCGGGCTCTCGTGGTTAAAGAGAATACCGTTGCAGGCATAGATACCGTAGGCCTCGCGGTAGTTGACCGTGATCCAGTAGGCGTAGAGCTTGGCCACCGCGTAAGGACTCCTCGGATAGAAGGGTGTGGTCTCCTTCTGCGGGGTCTCCTGCACCAGGCCATAGAGCTCACTTGAACTCGCCTGGTAGAGGCGTGTCTTCTTTTCTAAGCCTAAGATGCGGATGGCCTCGAGTAAGCGGAGTGTGCCGATGCCGTCGACATCGGCGGTATATTCAGGGGAATCAAAGGAGACGGCCACGTGGCTCTGTGCACCCAGGTTATAGATCTCGTCGGGCTGTGTTTCCTGCACGATGCGAATTAAATTACTCGTGTCGGTGAGGTCGCCGTAGTGGAGCCTGAAGTTAGCGTTCGGTGTGTGCGGGTCCTGGTAGATGTGGTCCACGCGTTCGGTGTTGATCGAACTCGAGCGGCGCTTGATGCCGTGCACGATGTAGCCTTTTTCTAATAAGAATTCGGCGAGGTAGGAACCGTCCTGCCCCGTGATGCCCGTGATGAGCGCGACCTTCTGTTGACTCATAGTTCCCCCTTCCTAATAAAAATAGTATGCCATGTTTTATGTGAATTAAATTTTACTTAAAAAATCTTTGTATGCGATAGATAACCCAGTTTCCAATGTGACACTTGGCTTCCAACCCAGGTGGTTCAATTTACTGCTATCCATGAGCTTCTTAGGCGGCCCATCGGGCTTTGATGTGTCGAATAAAATCTCGCCATTAAAGCCCACGACTTTTTTAATGAGCTCTGCTAGTTCGCGGATTGTCATGTCGCTGCCCGAACCCACATTGAGGTGGCTCTGCATCGGGCTCGTGACGGACTGATAATCTTCTAAATTTAAAGACATCACGAAGAGTGAGGCTTCCGCCAGGTCATCGCTAAATAAGAACTCACGCCGCGGCTCGCCCGAGCCCCACACGGTCACCGATGTCGCATTCGCTACCTTCGCCTCGTGGAAACGCCTGATGAGGCCAGGAATCACGTGCGACCCCTCGGGGTGGTAGTTGTCATTCAACCCGTAGAGGTTGGTCGGCATGATGGAGCGGTAGTCGACGCCATACTGCCTGTTATAGCTCTCGCAGAGCTTGATGCCCGCGATCTTAGCAATGGCATAGGGTTCGTTGGTGGCCTCTAAGGGTCCTGAGAGTAGCATCTCCTCCGTCATGGGTTGGGTCGCCAACTTTGGGTAGATACAGCTCGAACCTAATAAAAGAAGTGACTTGACACCTGCTTTGTATGCCGCGTCGATCGCATTCAGTTCGATCATGAGGTTTTCATAGATGAAGCTGACGGGTTGGGTATTATTAGCATGAATGCCACCCACCTTGGCAGCAGCAAGGTATACCACGTCTGGCCGCACCTCGTTAAAGAATGATGTCACGGCCGACTGGCTGGTAAGATCAAGTGATTGTCTGTCGCGCGTGATGATATCTTTTTTACCTATCGCCTTGAGAGCGCGGCAGATGGCTGAACCCACCATGCCACGGTGTCCCGCCACATAAATTTTTTGGGGCGTCATGCGATCCTCTCTTTGTTTTTAATATAGAAAATTGCTTGATCTCCTAGTTTATTTAAATTTAAGTCGTTTGCATGCGCTGAGTATTCTTTCAACTTGCTTTTAGTAAAAAAAAGTTTGGGGTTAATGAATTTTTTAGAATTAGGGTCAACTAAAGAAATATTTTTTTTATATAATTCACTTCCCCAAAATTGAAAATTAGTAGAATCATAAATAATGTTTTCAATGACCAAGTCAGCTAAATTAGTCAAAATTTCCATGCTACGAACAGAATGCAAATAATAATGTCTTGGTGCATCTAATTGGATCCAGTCACTTCCATATTCAGCAAAAGCAAAAGAAGAGGAAATGGGTATGCTTATAACGCAGAGACCATTGGGATTTAAAAGTTTTCTTATGTGTTTCATTACAAGCCGCTGATTTTCCATATGCTCAAGAGAATGATTGAAAAAAATCAAATCAAAGGTTTCTTGGACATCAAAAATATTTTTTTTAAATATATTAAATCCAGGCTTGATATTCTCATCAGTTTCGATAAATGGATCTACTCCCATCAATTTCTTAAATCCCACATTATTTAGGTCTCTCAAAAATTTGCCAGCCCCACATCCAATGTCAAGTATTGAAATATCATTTGATTTAAATCTAGTCGGAAGATTATTGAAAATATTAAAAAGATTTATGTTTGGTTTTAATCTATGAAGAACAAAACCTATTAGTCCATTTTGGTATACACAATAACGATTTCTAATATTTATTGGAATTGATAAAAAAGTACTTTTAATCCCCGAAGTATTGTTATATGAATAATAATTTTTTCCATAATAATAATAAATATTTTCTATATATTCTTTTATTTGCAAGCAAGAACAAGCTGAGCATTGAAAATATGTAAATTTATCTTTTTTGCCAAACATATTTTCTTTAGCAACATATTCAACATTATCCTTTTTATTTTTACATATTCTACAAAGCATATGTCTATCCTATTAGCGACGGTATAAGTATTGGTTTTTATATTCTTCCATAAGTGTCGCTCACACGCTCGATGTCATCCTCGCCCACGTAGCTTCCCGACTGGACCTCAATGATTTCTAAGACCTCATCCGTAAAGTTAGAGAGACGGTGGAGTTTTCCTTGCGGGATAAAGGTCGACTCGTTGACCTTTAAAATTGAGGTTTTTCCTTCACAAGTGATGGTGGCTTCACCTTGAATCACCACCCAGTGCTCGGACCTGTGCTGGTGTTTTTGTAGACTTAAAGAGGCCTGAGGTTTTACCTGGATGCGCTTCACCTTAAAATTTTTCCCCTCTTCAATCGTGTCGAACCAGCCCCATGGCCGGTGCATCTTCTGGTGGACGTCGACCTCCACGCGCGATTGCTTGGTGAGTTCCTGGACCAGCGTCTTTACCGATTCCGCTTTAGAGCGATCGGCAACAAGAATAGCGTCTGCCGTCTCGATGATGATGAGGTTATTGACCCCCACGGTGGTGACTAATCTATGCTGCGACATGATTAGGTTGTGTTGGCTATCGACTTCAAACGTGTCGCCTCGCGTCACGTTGTGTGAGGCGTCCTTCACGTTGACGTGACCGACGCGGTCCCATCCTCCCAGGTCGTCCCAACCGGCGTCGAGCATCACGACCTTGACGTTAAATCCCTGGTCGGTCGCCTTCTCCATCACGGCGTAGTCGATGGATTCCTTAGGTATTTTTTTGAAATGATTAGCGTCAACCCGCACGAAGGCGCCGTCAACGTCGCGTGTCCCGAAGGCAATTCTAGTAGCGTCCAAAATATCGGGGCGGCAGCGGTGGATGGCCGCAAGCCAGACGCTTGCCTTCACAATGAACATGCCTGCGTTCCATAGATAGTCCCCCGCCTCCACATAAGCTTCAGCAGTTGTTAAATCGGGCTTCTCGCGGAAGGCCTTCACCTTCATCGCGTGTGATTCGTTCATTTCGAATTGGATGTAGCCGTATCCCGTGTCGGGGCCGGTGGGTTTAATCCCTAAGGTCACGATCGAGCCTAGTTGAGCCTCGAAGATCGCGTGGGACATGGATCGCTCAAAGGCCCCGGTGTCCTTGATGACATGATCAGAGGGTGTCACGACGAGGATGGTCTCGGGGTCACTTTCTATCGCTTCAAGTGCTGCCAGGGTGAGCGCGGGTGCGGTGTTCCTACCCTCGGGCTCGAGTAAAATTGTGGCGTCTATTTTAAGGTCGATTTCTCTTAATTGATCGAGTACCAGGAAGCGATGCGCCTCGTTCGTCACGATGACGGGGGCATGGAGTGAGGCGTCCTTAGGCTGCAGTAGGTTGAGTCGTCCAACAGCTTCTTGGAAGAGCGTGTCGGGGCCGTGGAGGCTTAAGAATTGTTTGGGGTGCGTCATGCGTGAGAGGGGCCAGAGCCTTGAGCCCGAACCGCCGCAGAGGATGACCGGTGTGATGCTGTGCTTCATAAGGTTCTCTATTTTTTCTTCAACATAAATTGCCACGCGGTCTCAATGA
>Ga0114971_10000750_pt1 | contig 21941 bp, 24 predicted proteins | sample M_140625_MF_Meta_FD_87320 | JGI IMG/M metagenome (GOLD analysis project Ga0114971, IMG submission 87320) | Freshwater microbial communities from Lake Montjoie, Canada to study carbon cycling - M_140625_MF_MetaG | ecosystem: Environmental > Aquatic > Freshwater > Lake | place: Lake Montjoie...
AAAGTGCTGCTGGGAGATCGTGTAGAATTGGAATTTACACCTTATGATCTCACCAGAGGGCGTATTGTCAGAAGAAAATAAATACCTGTATGCGTGAACACATCGACTTACTTGAAGCCAGTACTAGACCGGCTAAACTGGAAACTACTCCATTACCTTATGGTCCCAAGGACCTGATGCCGGTGATGAGTCCCGCTACCATTGATTACCATTTTGAACATCTCGCCAAAGGCTATGCCAAGCGATACAATGCAGGAGAAGGCAATGCAGATTTTAATCGTGCTGGCAGTTTTTTACACAATAAGTTTTTCCCTCAGCTTAGGGCTCCCAAAGGTGCCAACCGACCGCGTGGTGCAGTACTCGCACTCATAGAAGAACATTTCAAAACCTACGAAGACTTCAAAATAGCATTCAAAGAAACTGCCATGAAGATTCAAGGATCTGGATGGGTGTATCTCAGCACCACAGGTGTGATCAAGACCATCGCCAATCATGCTGTACGCACCGACATCTGTGTGTTGGTAGACTGGTGGGAACACTCATGGAGTTTGGATTACCAATGGGACAAAGAAGCGTATCTCAACAATATCTGGAAGATCATTGATTGGGATGTGTGTAACGAAAGACTATAATGAATCTCAAACCCGATGCTGTAAACAAACTGCGTGAGCTGATCGCAGAAGAAGCCAATCCTGCGCTCATGCTGCGTGTGTTTGTGCAAGGCGGCGGTTGTTCAGGATTCAGTTATGGATTTACATTTGATGAAGTTCAAAATGAAGATGATTTTGATTTCAACTATGAAGAAGTCCGAGTGGTAGTAGATGCCATGAGCATGCAATATCTACAAGAATCAGACATTGATTACAAAGAAGATGCTATGGGCGCTAGCTTTGTGATAAAAAATCCCAATGCAGTCAGCACCTGCGGTTGCGGCAGTAGTTTTTCAGTTTAGTCAAGTAAACAATTTACCATTGTTGTCAGAAGGGTCGCCCGAATATGCAGTACCAAACGTGCCTGCATTTCCTTCAGAATGTTCTTGATCACCACCGCGGGTACCACCATTACTGACTGCAAGGGGCAACGGAACGTTAGCGTATGGTGTTGATCTTGGCACCATACCCCATCCATCGTTGCTATTTTGAAAACTGATAATCTCTTGCCCGGCTGTGGGAGTCCAAACTCCATTGATATTTACATATATTGAATTTGTTTTTTTCCAGGTGCCCTGATCATTTACCCAAATTTCTTTAGTAGAGTGATAAACTCCGTCTAGATTGACAAAAATTCCAGGAACATCCATGTGTATAATTGCATATCCGTTGCCACCTGAACGTTCCGGCGATCCACCTACTGCTGCACCCGGAGCCGGAACAATTGAAGCTGACTTGCCAGGTTTTCTACCAGATGGATCAAATCCTTTAGGGTAACTCCAACTCCAGCTGGCACCTGAATTTCCTGCGCCATACGCACCGCCATTGCCACCACCTCCTCCTGTGCCGTCATAACCACCGCCACCACCTCCTCCTCCGCCAACAGTGGGATGTGATGCTCCGTATTCTCCGTTGAATCCAGTACTAGTTCGCCCGTTGGTTCCGGAAAAATTAGTGTCTGCTCCGGCACCTCCGCCACCACCGGCTACAGCTTGTAAAGAATTATTTTGTATCAACAAAGTAGAACCACCACCACCACCGCCTGACGAGCCTCCTTGAGGTCCTGCCGAACCACCTGGCGCACCAGAAAAACTAGTTCCGCTGTTGATTGCCACAGCTACTCCGGCTGACCCGTTAGGGTTATATCCCACAATACGTAAAGTATGATCGCCTCCGGAGACTGAGACATTATTGATAATTGAACTGGTAAACGAATCTACGGATGATGCTACTACGACTCCATCTATGTACACCGTAACACTATTATTGGCAGTTGTCTGAATAGCATATACTCCTGTGATAGGAAAATTTGCAACAGTAGAAACATCTAGATTGCTGGCCTTGCTGAGATTCCCAACAGCATAGGAATTCATAAAACTACCCCAATGGCCGGACGATACTTCAATTAATTCATGTTGATTTGATTTTACTAAATTTCTAGTATTAAAAACGCTATAACCAACATAACTAGATCCTCCAATACCACCCAATGCGTTTGCCTTATTGAGTCCGCTGCCACCACCTCCGCCTACTGCAAGCAACAAATTATCTCCTTTGTTGCAGCCAAATTTAACAATTGAAAACCCGCCACCGCTGCCTGATCCGGCTCCACCACCTCCGCCGCCACCCCACAAGTACGCAGTTATTTGAGCATTTTTGTTTAGAGGATATACAGTGAGAGTCTGTACCGAATTGGTATATCCTACTGGTCCGATTTGGGTCGACATTGATTATACTTGATACCAAATATCACCATGACTGCCGCCACTGGGCATATCACTACTAATAGTACGATTACCGTATCCGTTGGAATTGAGTGCAATTGACAGCGTGATATCGTTGCTTAATGCACCCCCGCCGCCCAGCCCAGTGCCAGCGAAAACTTGCCTAGCAGTAGCCACTGCGCCAAGATTAATTAATGCATCAGACTGATTATTGGCGCCAGTACCGCCGGAAGTTATAGATAATGGAGCGATACCTGTAATGGTTCCTCCAGTAATTTGTGCATTGGCCGAGATTAAATTAGCGTGTACAGTTGAGTTAGTTATTTTTATATTGGTAATTGACCCGCCCTTGATGGATACTCCACTAGCATCTTGAGTGGCAATACTACCTAGTCCCAAGTTTAATCTAGCAACGGGGGTGGTGTTTGCACCGGTACCGCCAGCAGCTATATGCAATGGGGGTGTTCCAGTGTTGTTGATATTGCTCATTAAGTGCTCCGATTTTGAATATTTAGCAGGCAAATCCTTGTGCAGGCAAGAAATTTTTTTTGGTAAATACTACACTAGGACACTCTATCTATGACTCAGCAATACATTGACACCGGTAATACTGCCAATGACGGCACCGGTACCCCTTTGCGCGATGCTTTTGATATCTGCAACAGCAATTTCACTGAGCTGTACGGTATTGGGGGCGTAACTGGCATTCAAAATGGTAATTCAAACGTACAAGTAATTACCAACAGTACTGTAAACATCAGCAGCAGAGGAGTTGCCAATGTGCTGGTGGTGTCTGGCACAGGCGCCACGTTGACTGGAACGTTCACAGCCAGTGGCATTGTTAGTGCAACCGGAAACATAGTGACCAGTGGTAAATTTGTGGGAAATGGATCAGCGTTGACAGGAGTCACATCAAGCCCTGCTGCTAGTTTGATCACAGGAACCACGCTGAGTTCTAATGTAACCACAAGTACATTGACCAGTGTAGGCACATTGAGCAGTCTGAGTGTGACTGCCAATGTGCAAGGTGGCAATATTAGAACTGTTGGACTAATTACCTCTACCGGCAATGTCACTGGGGGTAATTTAATTGCAACTAGTGCTATGATTGCCACCGGTAATGCATCAGGTGGTAATTTACGCACAACTGGGCAAGTTAGTGCAACTGGAAATATTACCAGTGCTGCCAATGTCACAGCAGCATATTTTTTAGGAAATGGCAGCGCATTAACTGGAGTAACTGCTACTACTGCTGCCAGTTTATTAACTGGCGCTACGCTGAGTTCTAACGTGACTACCAGTAGTTTGACCAGTGTGGGAACATTAAATTCACTTGCAGTAAGTAATGCACTAGGCGGAACTGGAAATGTCACTGCTGACAATGTCAATACCACGGTGAATATATCAGCTACTGGAAATGTTGTGGGTGGTAATGTAATATCATTGGGAGTGATATCAGGTGTGAGTGTCGTTATCACTGGAGATATTTCAGGTGCTAATGTTACTGCCAATCTCACAGGTGGTAATGTTGCTGGCAACAATGTCAATGCTACTACATTGGTAACAGGTGCAAGATTAAGTGCCAGTGGCAATATTGACGGTGGTAATTTACGCACGGCTGGGTTGATCAGTGCTAGTGGCAATATCACTGGAGGGAATTTAGTTGGAACAATTGTTACACCAGCGCAAACTAATATTACCAGTTTAGGCACATTGAGTAGCCTGGTAGTTACTGCTAACGTCACTGGCGGTAATTTACTCACTGCAGGATTGATATCTTCAACAGGCAATATTATTGGTAATAATATTACCATCGGTAACGTAACAAATGGTAATGTTGTTAACGTTACAATTTTATCAGCCAGTGCTAACGTCAATGGCGGTAACATAATAACTCCTGGCGTGATTTCAGCAACGGCTAACATAAATGGTGGTAACTTATTTTCAGGTGGAGCATTATCAGTTACAACTACAATCAGCGCCGGTGGCAACATCACCGGCGGCAATATCAGTTTAGCTGGTAATGTCACCGCCGGTGGAGCAAGCACAGCAGCCAGTTACAGTGCCACAGGCAACGTCACCGCCGGCAATATCAACGGTGGCGCCAATGTTTTTTCCACAACACATACTGGCAGCACAGTCAGTGTTTCGGGCAATATCACTGGTGGTAATATCAATGGTGGCGCTAATGTTTTTGCCACAACACATACTGGCGGCACAGTCAGTGTTTCGGGCAATATCACTGGTGGTAATGTATTTGGTGGCACCACGGTCAATGCTACTTTGTTGTCAGGTTCCATAGTCAGTGTAACTGGCAATATCACTGGTGCCAACATAACAACTCCTGGACTGATATCTGCAGGAGGAAATATCACTGGTGACAATCTTATTGTGGTTGGAATTTCCGGGGTGTTAACTACAGCATCGCAACCTAATATTACGTCTGTTGGCACATTAGGGTCATTGATTGTAACTGGTAATGTAACCAGCGGTAACTTACTAACAAGTGGATTAATCTCAGCCACTGGCAACATCACAAGTGGTAACATTTTGGGTGTAGCCAATGTGAATGCGACCACACATACTGGTACCACAGTCTCAGTAACAGGCAACATCAATGGTGCCAATGTCAATGCAACCACAATCAGCGTCACTGGCAATATTATAAGTGGCAATATCAATGGTGGAGCAAATGTCAACGCTACTTTGTTGTCTGGCACCACAGTCAGTATCACCGGTAATGTAGTCAGCAACAATGTTCAAACAACTACTTCTATAACCACACCAAATATCACAGTAGCAAACCAACTGGTAATACCGTTCTTCTCATCAGATCCTGTTGGAGCACAAGCAGGTAGTTTGTATTATAACACAGCAACTGGTGTATTGAGATTTTACAATGGCGTTATCTGGATAGACGTTTAATATCATGGCACAACCGGTCTGGATTTCCAAAGCAGGTCTTTTAGGAGTTATTCCCGAAGGAGTATTTTATCAGTCTACATTGTTTGCGGCCACCGATGCGTTGCCGTTGAACATCACATGTACTGCTACAGATGCGGTGACCAATACTATAACTTGCAATAGTACCGAAGGATTATACCAAGATATCAACGTGATGTTTGAAGGTGCAACATTTGGTGGTGTTGATCCTTATGTGAGATATTTTATATTAGACGTGGTCAGCAGCACAAAATTTAGAATTACCACAACTGAATTTAGTAGTATTCCGGTGCAGCTTACCACAGCAACAGGATCCATGACTCCGGTTTTTAGACAACACGTTTATTTTGCCCTCATAGCTGGAAACTTGCCGCCAGGTATTCAATGTGCAGACAATGGATTGATTGTTGGAGTACCGCAAGCTGTGGCCAGCTTACAAGGTGTTCCATTCCAGGTCAACAGAGATGTGGTCAGCAAATTTGCTATCAGGGCATATACCAAACTTGCTGACGGGGCAACTGACCGTATAAAAGACCGAACGTTTGAATTAATAGTTACTGGTAATAATGTGCCCGATTTTGTTACACCAGCAGGGTCTATTGGCACATTCTACGACAGCGATCGTGTGGATTTTCAATTTGAGATTGCGGGAACCGACCCAGGAGATATTAATGTAATTACACTAGTAGCTGGGCAATTGCCTGTGGGACTTTCTATTTCGCCCACTGGATTATTATCAGGCTACATTGCACCTACACCTAATGTTAATGAACCTCCAGGGTACGACATGACCCCAGATGATACCACTCCATATGATTTTACAGTAAGTGCCATTAACAAAAACTTTGAATTTATATTGCAAGTTTCTGACGGCAAAAGTCAAAGCCAACGTACCTTCTACATGTATGTGTATGATCGAGCTTGTCTCACTGGTGATGACACTATATTCACATCCGACATTACCACAATTACTGGTGATGAAACACCATATCGCAGACCTTTCTTGATCAATGCATTGCCTACCAATCTTGGCAAAGTTCGAGGTGACAATTATTATGCCTATCAGTTCCGGGCCAATGACTACGATACCAGTAACTTGACTTATACCATAGCTGTAAATCAAGGATCAGGATTTGCTCCTGGGCTGGGATTAGATCCTGTATCTGGATGGTATTATGGTTACATTCCTGACCAAGGCGTTACTGAAGTTGAATATAGTTTTAACATCTACGCACGGCAGACTGATGTGGTAGGAACAGCTATTACCTGTACTGCTACCACCGCAGGTACCAATGTGATAACTTGCAACAGTACCACACAACTAGGGCCAGGAACGGCTGTTATATTTTCTGGCACTGTGTTTGGCGGAGTGACCTCAACTGACACCACTATGTATTTTGTAGATACAGTGGTCAGCAGCACTGAGTTTACAGTGACCGCAAACATGATGCTCAACCCCAATTATCCAGGCGAGCTACCAGTTTACATACCTGATGGAAATCCTGTAATTTTAACAACAGCAACAGGATCAATGACTACCAGTTTAGTGGTGCCAAGTGATCCGTATCCATTTACAATTACTGTGGTAGGTGAAGTTGATACCGAAGTAGTTTGGACCACCCCTGCAGATTTGGGTACAATTGAAAATGGGTCAACCAGCATCCTCAAAATTGAAGCAGTTAATCGTGGCGGTAGAGAATTATCTTATCGTTTAAAAAGTGGGGCTTATAATCTGTTGCCGCAAGGACTTGAACTGTTGCCATCAGGAGACATAGTAGGTAGAACTACTTTTAATACATTTGCTGTAGATTTAGGAACTACCACATTTGATAAAAATCAAACATCTACACTAAACACATCCATTGGCGAAACTGTGTTTGATACCAAATTTACATTCACTGTCAATGCCTATGCTGTGGACACTGGTCAGCCCACATACGATGTAGTAGATATCACTGTGACCAATGGTGGGTCTGGATATAGCAATGTGAATCCACCAGTATTACAATTCAGCTCGCCGGTGGGTGCTGCTGCCCAAGCGGCTGTGGCTGGAGTTGTAACATTGACTGGCGGAGTAATTACCGCGGTAGCACTGGATGATTTTGGTGCTGGATACACACAACCGGCCACATTGACTATTACCGCTGGATATGGTGGGTCGGGTGCTGAATTAACTCCAGTCATGCGGTTAACTGGAGCAGTGGATGTTGTTAGTGTATTTAAAACATTTACTGTGACGGTAAACCGAGCTTATAACAAACCTTATCAAAATCTCAGTGTGCAGGCCATGCCACCATTGAATGATCGAGTGTTAATAGATAGTCTATTGAACAATGACACTATTTTTGTTCCTGACTACATCTATAGACCTGATGATCCAAATTTTGGCAAAAGTCGTCGGGTGATTTATCAACATGCATTTGGCCTGGCCCCAGACACATTAGATACCTACGTAAGCAGTTTGTATGAAAATCATTATTGGAAAAATTTAATATTGGGTGAAATTTCAACTGCACAAGCAACTGATGAGTTTGGTAATGTGATATACGAAGTAGTTTATTCACGCATCATTGATGACCTTACAAATGCTGCTGGACAAAGTGTGAGCAAGATTGTAGCATTACCTTATGCAATTACAGATCCGTTAGACGGCAGTAGTCAAATCAATGTGGTGTATCCCAACAGTTTGCAAAACATGCGAGATCAAGTGATTGATGTGGTGGGACAAATTTCCAATAAATTACCGTTGTGGATGACCAGCAAACAATCTGATGGACGATTGTTAGGATTCACTCCAGCATGGGTAATATGCTATACACAGCCTAATCGTTCTAAACAAATTGCCTACTACATACAAACACAATTTGGAGTGCAACTGAATCGAGTAGATTTCAAAGTAGATCGATATGTACTTGATTCTACTTTGAGCAAAAACTGGAATACTACTACACAAGATTGGACACCAAAGCCTAGTTTGACCACATTTGATCGTTTTGCTAGTTTGGATCTTCAACAACTGGGTCCAGTTACCTATGCCACGCGCCTGGCATTTGCAGATGTCAATGCAAGATCAATTGATTACATCAATGCACTCGGCGGTTTAGATGGCACTATCAATGCTGCACTCATTGACGGTGCTACGTTGATTTTTACCAAACAAGAAGCATTTGATGATTATCCTACTACAGATGATGCTTGGCAATATTATACTGACACTTACAGCAGCGGACCGTATTCTCCTGAAACTTCTGGAACAGGATACGATGCTGCTACCACTGTGGCTGGAGGAAGCACAGCGTCATGCACAGCCACTTCAGCCACAACAGATCGCGTGACTTGTGATAGCACTGTTGACATGACTGCCGGCGACACAATATGGTTCACTGGTGACGATCTGTCAGGATTGGTCACTGGCACAACTGATGCTTTAAATGGAATAATCACTGCTTTTAATATTTTAAGTGTGGATGATCTTACACATTTTACATTAGAAGATCCTGCTAATCCGGGGTCGGCGTATGCATTATCAACGGCCACTGGGACAATGACTGCTGGATTCAATAATCAACGTATGGGAATCTGGTTAGTAGCTGTAAGCTCTGACAATATAGTGACCTTGACACTGAGCCAACAAACTGGACAGAATCAGTATGCGACTGTTCAGGAAGGTGTACAATATAATGGAATTCAACTGTATTTTGCCAGCAGCCCACCACCAGGATTGACTCGTGTGACCTGGACCGTAGTGACCGAAAGTTCTAGTACACAGACCATATTTGACGAAGGCAGTGTGGCCTGGATTGAACCTGTAGATATGTACGATCCAACAGATACCTATGATAAATATCTGGTATTTCCCAAGACCAATATCTTGGTTTAACCTGCAAATAATATGACAAGTAGCATCAACCCAAACCTTATCAACGGAGCATACCCAGTGGCTGGCCAAGACAACAGCACCAAAGGCATGCGCGATAATTTTAACAATATCAAAACCAACTTTGAGTATGCTGCGTCTGAAATTACTGCATTACAATCTAACACAATAACTGCTGGTTCTGGCGTGATCAATGACCTTGGCGGAGCATTGTTGATAGATGGCCAGATACGCGATTTTTCTGCCACACGCAATGCCATTGGCACCACAAGTGGCACAGTCACAGTGAATTATGCCAATGGACATTATCAAACATTAACTACCTCTGGCTCGGTTACTTTGGCATTTAGCAATTTTCCAGCATCTGGGCAGCAAGGATGGCTAATAGTAAGAGTCACAGTGGCCAGTACTGCACACACACTGACATTACCAAGTGCCGTGGGCACTGGAGCCAGTGCAGCATCTATATTGGGTATTCAAGGTATTTCTAGCCAGGTGATCACATTTGCTGAAACCGGCACATATGAATTCCAATTCCATACAGATGATGGCGGTGCAACCATTTATCTCAGCGAGCTCACTTGACCACGTAACAGATTTATCAATCCATTGTTCCTAACTGGTAGTGAAGATTTGGCAGCCAGTGCTGCTGCCAGCTTGACAAAAACCACCAGTTATTTTACCACCGCCGCAGCCGAAACCGCCACACTAGCAGCAGGTACCACCGGACAAATCAAAGTATTCAGCGCAGTGGCTATAGCATCTGGTAATATGGTCATCACAGTGACCAATGCTGGATGGAAAGCCAGTGGCACAGGAACTATTACATTTGCCACACTTGGTTGTGGCTGCACATTACAATATACCAATTCCAAATGGTTTTGCATTGGCAATAATGGTTGTACATTTGCGTAATCGCACAAGGATCTAGAATGTCAAGTAACATCAACCCAAATATCATCGACGGTTCGTATCCGGTGGCCGGACAGGACAACAACAGTCAAGGTTTCCGCGATAATTTTACCAATACCAAAACCAATTTTCAATATGCGGAAAACGAAATCAATGACTTGCAATCCAAAGTCATACTCAAAGCTGCATTAACTGGTACTACCTTGGACAACAACATGAATGATGCACTGTTGGTAGGTGCTCAATTGCAAGACATCAGCGAAGTAAAAACAGCACTCACTACCACCAGTGGAACAGTGACCATTAACTATTCAACTGCACCATATCAGACTGTCAGCACTACTGGCAGTATTACTTTGGCATTTAGTAATTTTCCTCCTTCGGGACAATACGGGTACGTGAAAGTACAAATAAACATAACTGATATAACACACACAGTCACATTGCCGGCAGCAGTCACGTTGGGCCTTGACGGACTGCAAGGTTATTCTGCAGGAGTGATTACTTTTAGTAGTACCGGCTATTATGAGTTTGGTTTTGGCACTTACGATGCAGGAACCACGATTACTATATTTGATTTAAATCGTGCGTTGACCAACTTTACATCATTCTCTGTTGCCTCATTTACTGCAACGGGCAATATCACTGGTGGTAATGTTACTACTGCTGGCCAAGTCAGTGCCGCCGGTAATATTGCTGGCGGTAATATAACCACATCTGGATTGATCTCAGCAACAGGCAATGTCACAGGTGGCAACATAACAGCATTGATTCGGCCTTTGGCTGGTACAGTGACTGATGCTCCAATTGTGTACACATCTGGCGTCAATCTCACTTCAGCCACAGCAGGTGCTGTAGAATATGATGGCAAAGTATTTTATGGAACAGCACAATCAAGCCAACGTGGTATCATGCCCACTGAGCATTTTATTGTGTTGACCAGTAACTATGTTGGCAGTGATGTTCTTACTGCTCAAGCAGTGTTTAATTCACCTGCCAGCGGAACTATTACTTTGCCGGCCAGCACCAGTTACTTTTTAGAAGCAGTATATTATATTACCAGAGCGGCTGGGACTACCAGTCACACTTTGAGCACACTGTTTGCATTGGGTGGTACGTTGACCAGTATTGCATATACTGCTGATACCACATCAACCACTGGCACTGCAATAGGTACTGTGAGCCGAAAATATGCCACAGCAGCCACCGCAACTGTGGTCACAGCAGCATCTACTACAGCAACAGAAAATATTACCGTGATACTTAAAGGTGTGGTTCGTACCAACACAGCCGGCACCTTTACTCCACAAATACAGTACAGTGCAGCACCTGGCGGTGCTCCTACTATCTTGGCCAACAGTTATTTAAGATTGATACCAATTGGTACCAATACAGTGGCATCTGTGGGCAATTGGAGTTAACCTTAACGGTTGACTCAGAGTGCATTTTGTAGTAAACTTGCACAATGGAACATCCTTTAATTGGCAATCTTGACACCCTGACTGTTGAAGACCTCAGCAAAAAAATCACAGACCTCAATAACAAATTGGGCATTGCCATGCGAACAGGCAACGGGCATCTGTGCAATCAAATCAGAATGGCCGTGGAAAGTTACCAAAACAAATATCAAGAAAAAGTTCAAGAAACTTATCGTAAGCAGATTGAAGACAGCAATTTTAACAGCAAGATTGATATCAAATGAATGTGCGACTCTACTATGAAACTGCCTTTTTAGCAGGTGTGTATTTTGATGATCGACTACAGATGAATTCTTATAACGTGGGAATGAATCTAATCACACGCACATTGGATTCTGCCAACAGCAACATAGCGTTGGAAAGAGTCAAAACTTTTGTAGACGGACTCAACAGCACAGTGTTTATAAATTCTTGCTGGCCCGATCATGAAGAAATAATGAGTCAAATGGGCATTGATGTTACCACATTGCCCGAAGAACCAGTTGATCAAATTGTTGGTATGATGTTATACTACAAACTCAATGCAGTTATGGAAGGACGTATGGAAATAACACAGTTGGAACTGAGTTCAAGTCTTGGTGACGGTGTGTGCTATTTGCACGACGAGGAGGATCCTGTTGGACCATTTCATCAAACCGGGTGGTGGCACGATGCCACTGCCATCCGAACAAAAAATGTGCCACTTGACACAAAAACCAACATAGTCAAAATCAAACATAAAAATTGGAGAGAGTTTGGGCTTGATTGGCCGGATGCAGAATCCAAAGATGTTGCCAACACTGTGGTATATGCTAACTTTACCAAAAATGAAAACTAATTGTCATGGACAAATGATTTTTGACGAAGCTGACCTGGTGAATCAGCTGATGCAAGGCAATCGGCAGTTCACAGGATACACAGTAGATAACTCAGTGAATTTGTCTACAGCAGTAGACATATTAGAAAATATCCCAGATTTTGAAATCTATAGTAAAGATGTAGAAAATATATCTATAGAACAATTTGATCAGCAGTGTCAGCAAAATTGGTATATGCCCGAGGAATACAAAACGCTGGACATCGCAGAATTTGTTTTAAGTCAGTGCAACAATGACAACGAATTACAACGGTGCGGCCAGGAATTGTTATTGTATCAAGAACGCAACTTGTTTGATCTGTTGCGTTACTTGAAATATCTAGTGGACACAATGACTCAAAATCAAGTGATTTGGGGTGTGGGTCGTGGCAGCTCGGTGGCCAGTTACGTATTGTACAAATTGGGTGTGCATCGCATTGACAGCTTGTATTACAATTTAGACATCACTGAATTTTTACGTTAAATATTGTTTTAGGAGATACACAATGTCAAAAGAAATATACAAAAGCGCCAATGGAAAAGCCGTAGACATGGGCGCTTTACGCCAACGAAATGAAAAGGTTCGTGCTGTGGGCAATATGAAAGTGAATGCCCGTGGAGATTTGGTCAGTGATGACAATACAATAATTCAAGCACGTAATCAACAAATCAATAACCAATACAACAAACAAGTTCAAAATCCCAGAGGACATCAATGATCAAAGCAGCATACGCGCCACATGAAATAAAACGCAACCAACTTCGCCCATTGGGAGAATCTGTAATTGTGAGTGAAATGATATTTGATGTGCGCCTCAGTACTGGCGGTATTATTATCCCCAGTGACAATGGCAAAAGCACTGGAATTCGTCCAAGGTGGGGTCGAGTTTACGCTGTGGGCCCAGAACAAAAAGATGTTGTTGAGGGCCAATGGGTATGTGTAGAACACGGACGATGGACCCGAGGTATTGACGTGGAGGATGAATCAGGCAAAGTTACCTTGCGAAGAGTTGATCCCAAAGACATCATGATGGTGTCTGACGAACCTCCAGCAGATGACACATTTTCCACAGCAATTCATGTAGAAGCCAAACCCTCATACATGCAACACAATTAAAATGCTCATAAAAAATCACAAGCCGTTGTGTGCTATCAGCTATGATACAATTACCTATCAATTGTTAAAACAATTTTTAGATTTAGAAATTCCTGGTATTGTACTAGATCGGATTGAACCAGATCAATTTAAAATTAACTTGTCTAATGAATTCCAGTACATCAATCTGGTATTAAAAGATTTTGATGAACGAGAAATCATATCCAAACTATTAGATTTGAATAATTTAGATCGATTTAGCTATCTTGCCGACACATACGTACATCCTTTGTTAATTGGTCAAGGAGCCAAAGTTGATGTTGGTGCTGGCTGTATGATCTATCCCGGAGTATGGGGATATTCGGGAAAAATTGGCAACGATGTGATTATTCATAGTACAACTAGATTGGCAGAAAACTTTAGTATCGGTAACGGTTGTTTTTTATCTGGCAATATAGCAATAGCAGGCAATTGTGAAATTGGAAATTTTTGTTATCTGGGCACAAATGTAATGCTAATCGATCATATCAAAATATGTGATCATGTTAAATTGTTACCCGGAGTGAGTGTACGAAAGAGTATCACACACTCAGGGACTTACTATAATCCTTACACATTTGAATTAAAAAAGATTGATCTAGCATGAATGATAAAATGGTGATTGTGGCGGTTGAACGTATGGATGCTCAAACAGAAAATATCAAATCATCATTGGGTCCTTTTGATAAATGGATGTTTAGTATACCTCAACAATACGATCAAATGGCTGGACCGTTGCTGGCTCGAGTAAATCCGGCTGTGATTGATGCAATAGAAACAGTGATCATTGGGTCTGCCAATGACAACACCATAGCCAAATGGAAAACTTTAAATTTACTCATACTGGAAAACAAAACTAAAAGTCGTCCCACAGATGTATTGTCTGGAATAGGCACAACACTAGTAATGGAATTGGGTGAAACTTTAACTAATGTCCAGGACATTTTTAAAATAGATGCTGCCTGTGCCACAGGATTGGTATCTTTAGATATTGCCAGTATGATTGCAAAAACACGTGATCAAGTGGTAATGATTATGGCGGTAGACAAATCTACAGCACCATATTTTCAAATGTCTTTTAATAGTTTAGGTGCATTGGCATCTGGCCCGCAGTATTTTTCACCTTTTGATCTAAATAGAAACGGATTTGCAATGGGAGAAGGATCTGCATTGATAGCGGTTTGTACGCAGTCCAAGGCTGAAGAATTACAATTACCAATTGTGGCCGAACTAGATGCAATAGCAACAAAAACAATAACCACACATCCTACCAATCCCAGTGATATTAACCAAATACAACAATTTATCACAGACGTTATAACTGCAAGTGGTCGAAGTTTAGATGAGTTTGCATATTGGGACGCACATGGGACTGCCACACCCACCGGCGACGAACTTGAATATAAGATTTTCAATGAAACATTTGGCAACAGAGATGTGGCGCTTTCTAGTTTCAAAAGTAGAATTGGTCATTGTATGGCCGCTAGTGCGTTGATAGAATTGGTCAATGGCATTGAAAATATGCGATCACAAACTATAACTCCCAATTATGGAATCGTAAACAAAATGATCGACGATGACCGTATCATTACCCAAGCACGCCATACAGACAAAAAAACATTTATCAAAACCAGTTTTGGATTTGGCGGAAGAAATGCTGCGGCAGTGGTCACTGTAAAATAACTCATTGTAAAATTCCGTCTGCTAAATACCAATTCGCAAGGGACTACAATGACTTCTTCTAAATATTTCATAATGGCATACACCATCACTGGCTTGATCAGCTGGTGTTTCATGCCCTTGTCGGTCACAGCAACATTGATTTTTTTCTTGTTGTTTGCGTTTGGCAACGGAACCGTCGGTCACAGATATTTTAGTCATAATAGTTTTTCGGTGGCTCCTTCTTTGCATTGGGTTATGGCATTATGGGTCACATTGTGTGCATATAGTCCAGTGGCTTATTGGGTTGTACAACATCGTCATCATCATAGATTTGTAGATACTGACAAAGATGTACACAGCCCAAAAAATGGATTATTAAAAAGTTTTTTCTTTTGGGTATTAGATGGTGAAAGAATTCAGTCGGTATTTGATGAGCGTAGTTCCAAAGTTAATTATGTAAAAGCCATGAAAGATCCAGTTATAAAGTTTTTCAACGACAATTATCTTTGGATAAACCTTGCATGGTTGTTGCTATTAGCAATGATTGATATCAATTTGATCTGGGCAGTTTCGGCTGCTTATGTATTGGAACAATTGAGATTGGGAATCATAAACACCGTACATCATATTCCCGGATTGCCTTTCAACTATAGAAATCACACTGACGTATTGGACAATAGCCAGAACAATTATGTGTTAGGAGTTTTGTGTTTGGGGTTTGGATGGCACAACAATCATCATAAAAATGCTGGCAAATTGATCCTGACTGAAAATTGGTGGGAGATTGACCCTGAAGGCTATGTAGGTTGGTTGCTGGGATTAACAGGAAAGAAAATCAGATGATTACAGCTCATGTGTCAGATATCAATCCAGATATTTACTGTTATGATACAGGGCTGACTTTTGGTTTAGAAGCTGCTCAAAACATATTACAACAAGCACTCACTGACGAAACTGCATTTGAACGTAGAAATAACTACTACAATCATAATGACAACAAAGCTCTGGTTCGACTGATTGGTGCAGAAAAAACTCGTGAAATAATCAGACGTAAAGAACAAATTGCAAAACAATATCCTGACCAACAGTCTATCACATTCAAACAGTTTTTTTTAAATGAAGCATTGGGTGCAGCATTACTGGCACAAACTCCCGATTGGCTCAAAATAACACCCACCGAACCTGACGCTATGTTGCAGATAGGAACTGGTGGCAATATACTACCAGCACACAAAGGACATCATCGCCGATGCAGTTTGTTCATGTTGTTGCAGGGCGGCGGACAAGAAACCTGCTGGTATCGCAACCGCGAAGATTTTGAAATAATTGATCCACTGCGTATTCCTGACTTAGACAAGATTGAAAAAGTAGTCACAGTTGTGATGAAACCAGGACGTTGGTATCTGTTCAACCATTACGAATGGCATAGTGTTCACAGGTATGGCACACAAGGCGTCGCGCGAGTAAATGTGGGTATTGATTATCGCAGCATATATGCTCCGGCTCTGCTAGACTTGGTAAAACAACATCAATGATATTTGCTAGAACTCTAATGTTGGCTGCATTTGCAGCATTGATATCTTTGTTGGTGTACGGAGATTGGTTTTGGATTGTGATAAGCCTAGTCTATTACAAAATTGTAGTAGGCTTGCTGGGCAATCAAATAGCACAGCACAGATATTTTAGCCATCAGAGTTTTGAAACAGATCGTTGGCGTAAGTATTTTTTATATTTTGCCAGCTTGACCACTGGAGTGAATCCACGAGATTATGCCTTGATACACCGACATCATCATGTGTGGTCTGATGGGCCAAATGATCTTCATAGTGTGCATAATCATTGGCATGATATATTCTTTCCACTAACAGGACACACCAGCAACCAACAACCTATTAGGGTAGCTCGTGTATTGGACAATGATCTTAAAAAATTCTATTCTTGGCATGCTCGCATTATTGTGGCTGTGCTAGCAATCACAGCCGTAATGTCTTGGCAAGTGGCTGTTTTTGTTTTGTTAGCAGGTATAGCTTGGAATTACATTCACATGATATTGTTCCGAGTGCTGTTGGTTCATGTGCAATTGCCCGGCAGTTATCAATCATTTGACACAAAAGATCGCAGCTGGAATAATAAATTTTTACAAGTATTGGACATAGGTGAAGGATTACACAACAATCACCATCAATATCCTAGTCGGTATGACCAAGCAGTTTTCTCTGGCGAATTTGATCCAGCAGGCTGGGTGGTAAAACATTTCTTTGCAATTAACAACTCAAAACTACGGTAAAACATACTGTTGACTTTTGAATCAATCTCACATATAATTGTAGATATTAATCAACGGATCGATACATTATGAAACAACTTTGGGTAGAACAATATCGTCCAGACACTATGGATGGCTATGTGTTTGTGGATGAGCGACAACGCGATCAAGTGAAACAATGGATACAGGATGGCAGCATTCCACATCTCATGCTGAGCGGGTCAGCTGGCACAGGCAAAACTACCCTGGCCAAACTGCTGATCAACGAACTCGACGTTGATGAATATGATGTGATGTACGCCAATGGATCTAAAGAAGCTAGAAAAGTTGAATGGGTAGATCGACTGATCAGCTTTTGCCAGACCATGCCATTTGGCCGATTCAAAGTGGTCTTGATTGACGAAGCTGACTACATGAATCCCAATAGTGTGCAACCTGCATTGCGTAATCTCATGGAGGATTACAGTCAAACTGTGCGATTTGTATTGACATGCAATTTCCCACACAAAATCATTACTCCGCTGCACAGTCGCTGCCAGGGATTCCACATTGTCAAAACAGATCATACAGAATTCACAGCCAGGGTGGCCACTGTGTTGGTCACAGAAAATGTAGAATTTGACATTGATACCTTGGACAGTTATGTCAAAGCCACATATCCAGACATGCGTAAATGTTTGAATCTGTTACAGATGAATTCGCAATCAGGCATATTAGCAGCACCGGGTGCTGGTGATCGCAGTGCAAGAGATTGGAAACTGGACTGTGTACACATGTTCAAGCAAGGGCAAATACGTGAAGCAAGGTCGTTGTTGTGCCAAAGTTCCAGCCCAGAAGATGCTGAAGAAATATTTCGTTGGATGTACGACAATCTTGAATTGTGGGGCGATACTGTTGAAAAACAAGATCAAGCCATAGTGATCATACGTGATGGACTGGTCAAGCACAATGCAGTAGCAGATACAGAAATCAATTTGAGTGCTACATTGATTGAATTAAGTAACATTGCATGACTTTTAAAACTTTAGAACCCAGTGTAGATCCTGAAAATAGAATAACTTTTTTACTGGATTGGGAAATCACAATGAAATGTAATCTTGATTGCAGTTATTGTGAGTCAAGTTTATATGGTGGACATGATAATTCTACTAGACATCCACCACTGAGTGAATGTTTAAAAACCATTGATTTTATGTTTCAATACGTTGATTTGTATATGAAAACTAAAATTCGTGGGCTTAAATATGTGGTATTAAACGTGTACGGGGGTGAGAGTCTACATCATCCACATATTGTAACAATCTTAAATGCAGTTCATGAAAAATATAAAAAATATCAATCTGATTGGCAATTAGTAGTTACAACAACAACCAATGCTATTGTAAGTGAAAAAAAACTAATAGAGATAATTCCTCTCATAAATGAGTTCACTGTTAGCTATCATGTTGACAGTACTCCAAAACAAAAAGAACAATTTCGAAAAAATTTGTTAATCATCAAACAGCACAATACACGAGTAAAATGTATTGTGCTCATGCATCCTGAATCAAAATTGTTTGATGATGCCAACAATATGATCAGTTGGTTAACAAGTCATAACATAAAACATTTACCCAGACAACTGGATCATCCTTTAAGAAAAACTCAATTTAATTATGATTCACAACAGGTTGTGTGGTTCGGCAATCTTTACAATGCTAAAACTTATCAAGCAAAACAAAATGCCCCAGAATTAACAGTTGATATTCATGGCAACACCGATTTGTCAGACAGTGGCCGGGCCTGTTGTGGCGGCCGACAATTATCTCCAGATCAAAATTATAGGTCCAGAGAATTTTTTGTAAATAATAAATTCACTGATTGGTATTGTAGTGTAAATCATTTTTTTCTATACATCAAACAGGTCAATGGAGAAATTTTTACCAACAAGGATTGCAAAATGAATTTCAATGGACAAGTAGGCGCTATTGGAACGTTGGAGCATTTTGAAAATCTATTAGATTACACTCGAGAAAATTTAAAAAATGATACCTTGCCCACAATACAATGTAAAAAATCCAGATGCCTGTGCGGGCTATGTGCGCCCAAGTCTGCAGATTTGCCCACATATAATACCATTATGAAAAAATATCAATCACAATGAGATATCTTATACTGACTTATTACGCCAAAGCTGATGGCAAAATGGACGAATCTATGACTGTGTCCAGCAGTGTTAAATCTCGAGACATTCAAACAGCCAGTGTGATTTTGGATTTTAAAAAATTACAAGTGGTAAAAGCACACTTGAATGGAACTACCGTACCAAAAGATTTCCATAAGATAGTGCAATACTACATGCAACATTATGAAAAAATAATCAAAAGATTGTTTGCCGAAAATGGATACGAAGTTGATTACAAGTCTGATTCCGCCGCAGAACAAACATGACCCCATTGGTGCATGGCATACATCTTGAACCCACCAACCTTTGTACGTTAAAATGCTCAGGATGCGCCAGGACTAGATTTATCAACCAATGGCCACAGCATTGGCATAATCACAGTGTGGATGTGTCAGATCTGATGCAATTTTTAGATATTGATTTACGTGGATTGGTAGTCACCATGTGTGGCAATTACGGAGATCCTATATATCATCCTGACCTATTGGAATTGATCAAAGCTTTCAAAAGTCAAGGTGCTGTACTTGACATTATCACAAATGGCAGTTATCGAAAACAATCATGGTGGCAAGAGCTTACAAATGAATTATCTTTTGACGATTCTGTAACATTTTCTATAGACGGTATTCCAGAAAATTTTACACAATACAGAGTCAACGGAGATTGGAAAACCATACATGATGCCATCAACGTATGTGTAGAATCGTCATGCAAAACAATTTGGAAATTTATTCCTTTTTCCTACAATGAAAATAACATACAGCAAGCTAGACAATTATCAATGGATCTAGGCATGGATCAATTTAAAGTGGATTTTAGCGATAGATTTGACGAAGTTACTATGCATTTTAAACCCAACGAAGATAAAATTGCTGCAAGATGGAACAATCAACAGAACTGGAAACAATCAATCGCTACACAACAGTTGGTTCCCGAATGTCAAAATGGAAAAATGCACTATGTGTCGGCTGATGGATACTATATGCCTTGTTGCTACACAGGAGATCATCGATTTTATTACAAAAATGAATTTGGTAAGAATAAAAGACAATATGCCATTAAAGATAACACACTAAGTGAAATTTTAAAAAAATCTGTTGTGGGTGAATTTTATGATAAGTTAACAGACCACACAGTATGTCAATACAACTGCGGAGAATAAATTGAATTCAAAACTGAACAAAAACAACCTGATACTGGTTGATGCCGACGGCGTGCTATTAGACTGGGCCGCAAGATTTGATGACTGGATGATCGGTCACGGCCACCAATTACAAGATGCTGACGCATACTTAATAGATGAACGTTTTGATGTGAGTTTCAATCACGGCCGTGCTTGTATCAAACAATTCAATGAATCAGCAGCAATAGCGTACCTGGATCCATTGCGTGATGCTCAACAATATGTACAGCAATTGCACGAGCAACATGGGTATACATTTCACTTGATCACCAGTTTGAGCCGGGACATTTATGCTGGTCGTGCTAGAGAATACAACATGCGAAATCTGTTTGGTCACACAGCTTTCAGTCGTTTTGTGTTCTTGGGCACAGGTGCAGACAAGCACGAAGCCTTGGTGGAATATCAAGATTCAGGCTGTTGGTGGTTTGAGGACAAGGCAGAAAATGCCGAAGTTGGATTGACGTTTGGGTTGAATTCGGTATTAATGCACCACGGATACAACAAGAATTATCACAATTCCCGCATACCCGTGGTACAAAACTGGCAAGAATTTTACCAGTTAGTTATCACCCATAAAGAGACAGCACTGACCTTATGATCTTGTGACGTTGAACGTCACGAGCTTCTAAGGCACATACTGCTATTCCCTCCACTGGTCGCTTTTGCAATCGTTCACACAGGTCCAATAGGCCGTTGTCTCCGGTTGCGCGATCAGCCTGTTCTACATCGCCGGTTATCACAATTTTGGAATTAGATCCAATGCGGGTCATTAACATTTTCACCTGGGCAGGAGTTGCATTTTGCATTTCGTCTGCTATTATCCACGAGTTTTTAAAGGTGCGGCCGCGCATGAATGCCAGAGGCGCAATCTCCACTACCTGATCTTCTATCATGGCTACGATGTCCTGGGCGCGATAATATTCACGCATGACGTCTAACAAAGGACGAGTCCAAGGTTCCATTTTGGCCACTAGGTTGCCGGGGAGGAAACCATGTTGTTCCCCTTCTACTCCCACTGCTGGGCGAGTCATTACCAATCGATCACATGCTCCTTCTCTAAGTGCTTTTACTGCTGCCTGCATGGCCAAGTATGTTTTACCTGTGCCTGCAGG
>Ga0114971_10000753_pt1 | contig 21871 bp, 24 predicted proteins | sample M_140625_MF_Meta_FD_87320 | JGI IMG/M metagenome (GOLD analysis project Ga0114971, IMG submission 87320) | Freshwater microbial communities from Lake Montjoie, Canada to study carbon cycling - M_140625_MF_MetaG | ecosystem: Environmental > Aquatic > Freshwater > Lake | place: Lake Montjoie...
AAAATCTATCATTAACATAACGATATGCATATTGAAAATATTTTTCACCTAATTTTTTCTTTGTAAATTTAGTTTGAGATTTTTTAATGTCTCCATTTTCAAAACCAATAATATCTCCCAAAATACATAAAATTAATGAATCCATTTTTAACTTAAAATATAGTTAGAATAAATAATATATAATGTCTTTATCCGTAAATGATTATATAAAGTATGATTTGTACCAAGTATTTTTATTAAATAAAAGTAATTTTACTTTATCTTTATTACGTAAAGCATATCAAAGACAAGTATTAGTTTATCATCCTGATAAATTTACAGATAATTTATCGGAAGATGAAAAAAAAGAAAGAATGGATACATTTTTACTAATTAATAATGGTTACACTATTTTATCAAATGAAACTAATAGAATTGAATATGATACAAAACGAGAAGCATACTTAAATGAAGAGAAGGGATTTGGTAGTTTAAAATCACAATTTCTTGCAGATAAAAAGAAAAATACTGTATCTAAAGAAGAATTTAATATCCAAAAAGCTAATGCTGAACTCTTATTTAAAAAACATATGGAAGAAATGAATTCAGAAGTAGAAAAACTTACAATTAATGTAAGTAAAGATATAACATCATCTGAAGATAATGCAATTAATTTAACATTAACATCTGAAAAAGTAAAACCATCTGATAATTTTAATAATGAATTATCAAATATTTCAGCAAATAGAAATATTAAAATTGAGAGCGGAGTAGGTGAAGTATATTCAGGATTAGGTGGATCAGAAGTTAACGATAAATATGCTTTTATTAATGAGGCATTCAAATAATATAATTTAAACTATTTACTTTTTTTAATATAGCTTCGTTCGATATATTAATATTAGTTTCTTCTTTTTCTTCTTTTTCTTCTTCTTCTTCTTCTTCTTCTTCTTCAGATTCTTCTACTATCTCATATTTTTCAAAATGATTTTCTGCTGAATCATAACCATGTAATATTCTTCTATTTTTTTCATCTAATGGTATTTCTGTATTTAATAATTCTGATGTATCATATGTTTTTATTTCTATTGTGTATCTTTTATATTTATTAATTTTGTTAATATTTTTCCAATGGTGTGACATTAAAAATAATTTTGTCATATAATTAAAAAAATCAATATTAAAATCTATATTTTTTACATGTGTTGTCAAATTAACACCTAATATAGTTTGATCTTTATTTACATCATCTATAAATATATCAATAGGGTAATTATCAAAGACACCACCATCTATTAAATAATTATCATTGTATAATATTGGTTCAAATAATATTGGTAATGCAGTAGTAATTAATAAACCTTCCCAGATTTTCATGTTAGGATATGTAGTATAATCAATTATTTCTAATACATTTTTTGTTATATTAGATGCAATGAAAGTTACCTTTTTATTTGTTTTTTCAAATAATTCTATAAATGTTATATCTTTATTATATTTTTTTTTAATTAAAAACTGCTGGATTCCAATTTTTAACATCTCACCATCATCTAATCCTCTTTTTTCAAGTAAATTATCAATGTGTGGATCAATTAATTTATCAAATTTAAATTCTATCATAAATTTGTTTAATTCATATGGATTATAACCGATTGACATTAATAAACATAATAATGCACCAGCAGATATACCAATATATTCTTTTATATCTTTTAAAATATTAACATCATGTAAATATTTAATACATCCAAATATATAGTAAAATTTAAAACCACCCCCACATAAAAGTAACTTATCTATATTTCTTTTTAACTTCACATTACTCATTTTTCTCTTTGATTATTAAATCAGAAATTAGTATTATTAATATACCGTATAACACAATTATTATTAAATTTTTTTGACTTGGAGATATATTTTCAAAGTGTTCATTTAGATCAAACCCAGCATCTAGATATTCTTTTGACATGTTTAAAATATTTGATGTCATGTGTTCTCTTGTTTTATCTAATTTATCAATAATACTACTATTATCAATATTCGGATGTATATTTTTTAATAATTTATTCTTACATATGTCACAGGTATGAATATGTTCTTCAACTAAGGTACATGGTTTAATATAACCCGCATATGTTTCTTTTACTGGATTAGCCATTTTTATTTCATTTGAATCAATAGACATTGTATTTTCTTTTGGTTTTCTATATGAAAATGTACGAGGTGTTTCTGGTTTAACATCTACTCCCCATGCATCATTAATACTTGAAAAATTTAATCTATTACTCATTGTAAATTATATATTATTATTAATAAAGATTTTTAATCTAAATAAATAATATATGTCAGAAGTAAATAATTTAACTCAAATGACTAATCAATTTTTAAGTAAAATAGTAGATAATAGTTACATATCAACATTTTTAATTTTATTTTTTGTTACATATGGTAGCTTTTTAGGATCAGGTGGTAAACCACCTGAAATAATTATAAAAATGTTTAAAAATCCGGTTGTCAGAATATTGTTATTAACATTACTAGCTTATTTAGCTAATCATAATATTCAAGTTTCTTTAGGAATTGCAATTGTATTTTATTTAACACAGCAATACATATTTAAACAAGAATCATTTGAACAAATTAAAAGTTTAGAAAAATTCCAAAATCTTTATTATTTGGACAAAGAGAAAAACAAAAGATAAACTTATATAAGAGATTATACGTTTTAAATAATAATTTAGTTTCTCTCTGTTCTATATGAGCAATCTTAAAGCAAAAGTCCCCCAAGACACTTCTACTGACTTACACTTAGATCTCTTAGCTGATCCAACTAAAATAAAACCCCAAAAAAAGAATATTAGTTTATCTAATATTTCTGAAAAAAGTGACGAAGAGGATGCACATGTAGTAGAAAAATTAAATAAAGATTCATCATCTAATTCTAGTTCAAGAAAATCTTCTTATGCATCAAGTTCTTCTAATAAATCAAAATCTTCTAGTACATCTAGATCATCTCCTGTAGTTCCTAAAAATATTTTTAGTGCAAAACCAGTAGCACCTTCGGCACCTTCGGTAGCAGCGGCTCCTAGTATGTGGACTAGTTTCTTTGGAGGTGGTAGTAGTGCACCTGCAGCGCCTGCGGCAGCGGTAGCGCCAGCGGTAGCAGCAGCAGCAGCACAAAATCAATATTCATTTCCTAATAATCAAGTAAAGGATAATTATGATTCATTACCTGCAGATAAACAAAGATTAAAAAGATTACAAAAGTTTGCAGAATTAAAATACATCAAAGATACTTATAAAATTATTTTAACCAAGGAATTTACTTATAATTCAGACTACCATGAAATGTGTGCAGAAATAGAATTTCATCGTGCTAATGTTAGTAAAAAGAATAGTGTTGAATTTATTAAATCCGCGGTATTTGGTTCTGTAGGAATGGTTGATAAATTAAATAAAATGTTTGATCCTTTTGGATTAAAAGATACAATGGATGGATTTCCTGAACATTTACAAGCAACAACTAGTGATAGTGAAATCTATGAAGAATTAGCTGAAAAATACAAAGGTAAATTCAAAGAATATTCTGTTGAAATGCGTTTCATGTTATTAATGATCGGTAGTGCGGCTGGTTTTATTGCCACCAAAAAAGCTGCTGATTCTATTCCATTCTTTAATAATTTAGATGAAAATACTAAAAAAGACATTATGAAAAATTTATCTAAAAATATTCAAAGTAATATAGTTCCTCAATCAATGGATCAAAGATCTAAAGCAGAAGAAAATAAAATTCTACAATTTATGATGCAACAAAAGAAACAAGAAGAAGAAAAAAATGAAAGAATGCAAAATGTATTTAAACAACATGACATACAACAAAAAAATCTTGAAGCTAGTTTAGCACAAAAAAAAATAGATAAAAATAGTTTAATTACATCATCTATCGATAGCGAAGATTCAACAATCAATAATGCATCTGCTTAACACAACTAGTTGCTTAAAGATATATCAATAAATAAGTACATGAACAAAGTAGTCGAATCAGAAGATGTAGAAAACATTATAAATGAAGTAGAACAACCCGTTAAAATTTTAAAAAAGAGAGGTAGAAAACCTTCTGGAAAGGTGTTAGACATTAAAAATATAGAACAGAAAAATATTACATCTTCATTAGATCCAGAAAAAGAATGTTTGATTATTCATTTACCAATTAATATAAAAGATATTGATAAATTATCAAAAAATAAATTAGATAATATTCCTGAGCGTACAAGTGAAACTGAATTTAATTCAAATGTTTTCATGGATATAGATGTAAAAACAGATAAAAATCAAAAAGAAAATACATTAACGACTGAACTTCAAATAACAGAAACATCAGATAATAAGAAAAAATGTTATAATTGTCAATATTTATCAGAAAGATGTAATGCATTACATCAAAAATTACAAGAAGTATCAAATATTAAAAATATTCATGATTCAATGGTAAATAAAATTCATGACTGTAAAATAGATATTGTTGACACAAATAACAATTTATTTAAATGGAAAGAAACAACAAATATTCACTGTTGGTGGTGTGTACATCCATTTAGTAATCCTCCATTTGGATTACCTCTCAAATATGAGAATAATAGATACGAGGTTCAAGGTTGTTTTTGTTCATTAAATTGTGCAAAAGCATATAATTTAAAAGAAAACAATTATAGAACAAGTGAGATAAATTCATTAATTGAAAATTTTAGACGGGATTTATTTGGTGTGGATAGTCTTCCTGTACTAATTGCACCACCTAGACAATCGTTAGATATATTTGGTGGATATATGACAATTGAAGATTTTAGAAAAGAGTTTTATATAATGAATAAGAGTATTATTCATTTGAGTCCTTCAGTATCTCCAGTTCGTAATTTATTTGAAGAAGAATATCATGATAAAATAATTAGAGCAAATGCGACTGGTGAAAGATTAAGATTAAAACGTAATTCGGCACCACCACAAATATCTTATAATTTAGATAAGATAATGAATATTCATAGTGAAAATTAAAAAAATAATTATTATTTTTTTAATTTATATTATTTTTACAACTTTTATTCCTCCTCCTCTCGCTGTCGCTAACATAATCCAAGTTGTTAGCTCAACACTCACTACTCCTCCTCCTCTCGCTGTCGCTAACAGAATCCAAGTTGTTAGCTCAACACTCGCTCCAACTTTTATTCCTCCTCTTCGTCGGAATCCAAGTTGTCCTTGCTAATCTTAGTATTATTCACTTTAGGTGACAAGATCAAGTAAACATAGCCCAAGTCAGCAACCAAATATTTAATAAATAGAGGATAATCATTTTTAAGATATAATTCAACAGAAGAACACAATCCAACACATTTGGTAAAAGTAGTAAGATTTTTTAGCTCATATAAACCTTGGATAATTTCATTATTCTCTGCTTTCTTACTAATTTTAATACTTTCATCATCTTTTTTATTATCTTTTTGTTTCAATGTGGATGATTGAGAGGCAAAGTCGCCTTTACCAGTAAAGGTCAAAACATCGCTCATACTTGTGATCTCGATTGAGTCCGAGATATTGGCCATATCTTTAATAATCTTATGAAAAATTTGAGAAGGTACACTTAGGATAGTTTGGAAATATGTCTTAGTACTATCATTAGGAAGTTTAAATTCTTTATCCGGATTTAGATCAAGAAGCTTAAGCTTGTAATCAGTAATACAGTTTTTCTTTTCATTTTCCATTCGAATACCTAAATTATTAGGATCAATCTTATCATAATATAATGTTAAGGAATCATCATTATTCATAGTCTTGATTAGTTTATGTAAATTTACCATATCAACACCAAGAATCTTTTCTTCTTTTAAATCATAAATCTGAAATTTATCTTTCATAAGATTCATGATGATACTCATTTCATGTGTAGGTTTTTTTGCAGCATTAAGAGTTACCCCATTTTTTGTAAAATGTAAATTTGCTTCAATTAAAATATCTTTTACCGCGTCGATAAGAGTTTTGAATGCATTGCTTTGAATAGTTTTTATCTCGAATACTAAAGTGCTAGTTGCCATTTTCTTATATTAATATATATTCGTTTATATCTAATAAATTATTTTTTCATATTTTTATAAAAAATATATATTATGAGTAAAACATACGAATTAGTAAATCCCTTTATATTGGGTACATTTGATAGAAAATTTAATGCTGAAAATTCTTTACAAGCAGCGCATATTGCTTATCAAAGTTTATCTCAATATTTTACTGGACACATGCCTAGATTTAAATTTAGTTTACAAAGAGTCAAAAAAAATTATATGACTGGTGGTGGTAAAGAATCAGATTATTTACATTTTGAAACTTTTGAAAAGAAATTAGAAAATAAGGGTATTGAATATGCGATAAAACCTATTAACTCAGATGTTAATATTGATAATTTTCAACAAAAATTACAAAATTTCTTAAAACGTAAAAAAGTATCTAGTATAATTTCATCTGAAGATTCGGAGGAAGATAGTAATATAAAGATAAAACAAAAGGGTGGTGATTTAGAAGGTGGTAAAAAATACGTTGATGATGAAGAATTAGATCCTGAATTAGAAAAATTATTATACGAAGATGATGATGATTTTGTAAGAAAGAAGAAAAAAACAAAGAAAGGATTGTATGCATTAAATGGTCCATTAGTTGGTCAAGTAATTCAACCATCACCTATTAGTTATTATAGATATGATCCGGTATTATATACAGAATATATTAATTATGTGCCTGTGTTTACGGAAACTGGGCGCCCAAAACGCATGGTGTATGATATTTATTTTTATAGTAGTTTTAAGTCGTAAGATTTTGTAGTCGTAGACTTACAAACCGTATACTTACAAATAAGTTCAAATTTATAAATAATTTTAATAAATAAATTATTTATAATGTCAGAAAATCAAGAAGAAGAAAATGTTAACAACCAACAAAATGAAATTAAAGAAATGATTAAATCATGGGAAGAAGCTGATAATCAAATTGGAGAATTAACTAAAAAGCTAAAAGAACTCAAAGATGAAATGAAACAATATGAAAACTTTATCATTGATTACATGGAAGAAAATCACAAAATAGAAATACCTTGTTTAGGTGGTAAAATTAAGAAAGCAGTATCCAAATCAAAAACTGGATTTAATGAAAAAATAATTATTACTGGATTAACTGAGATTACTAAAGGTGATGAAGGTAAAGCTAAAGATATTACAAAAATTATATCTCAAAAACGTGAAACAAAAGAAAGAACATATCTTAAAAAAGCTAAGAAGTAATAAAATTTAAATCTGTCACATTTATACAATCTTTCGAATTATCATATTTAGATTCTTCATTAATGTCATCTATTGGTGATGTTTCATATATTAAATTAAAACCATATAATATTAATTGTTTATTAATATTTTGTGTATGTCTTCGACCAGTATATATGATACATGATTTTATATATGGTTTTAACAATCTACCAATTATATATAAATCCATAAATAATGCCATAAAAGATACATATATATCTGCAATTTCTGATATATTATTAAAATCTGGAAATGTAAGAGTATTATAAAATTCATCATTTAATAAGTTGAGATTTCTATTAGGTATTTGCAATTTTTCAATAAAAGAGACTTTGAATGTATCATATTTTTCATGAAATAATTTTTTTAATGTAAATAATTTTTGATTTAGAACAATAAAAAAAGATTTATATTCATCATCAATTTTTACCATTGTTTTATTTAATAAATGATCACGTAATATACCTGGTATATATTCTTCTGATGGAAAATTAAAATCTATCTTTGGAATATAATCTATATCTAATAATATTTCTTTTATAACATGTCTAAATTCAGATATACCATTATTTATCATATCTTTATGATCATCATAAAAAGATTCACTTGTAAGTATTTCTTCCATACCAATAATATATTTAGTTAACTTATCATTTATAATTGCACTAACTTCATCTATATTAATGATTTTATCATCAATATTAAAATATTGAATTGTATGTAAATTTATAACTATATCTAAACACTCTAATAACATAATATGATTTTCTGATATGTATTCAATATATCTAGGTGATAATATAAATTTTCTAATATTAATATCTAACCATTGTATTTTTAATAAAATTGCGCTTAGATGATTTCGTGTATCTACTGTATGAATTCTTGTATTTTTTAGTGTTTTCGCAGTTAAAGTAGCTAAATTATCTAATGTATTATCCTTTGTTAAATATAATTTTATATCTTCTTCTAATTTCTCTTCAGACTCTGCATCATACCCATGCCAATATAATTTTAATGGTAGTTCTATAAATATATCTAATATATTATCACCAATATATTTTGGTATTACAATAGTTTGTAACCAATCTATCACTCGTAATGATTTTTCATCTCCGCATGTAATATCAGATATATTTTTATGTGCTTCACCTAATAAATATATATTTTTATTTTTATAATTTAAGTGACACATATATGAAGGACCTTTAATTACGATATTTGGTGATATAGAACTAGTTATTGCATTACCTAATTGTCTATATTTATTAACATATTTTATATATTTATCTTGATATAACATACTATTATAAATCTTATTTTTACCATAATTTATTTTATTGTAAAAATATATTAATTTAATATAATGATTTAACGTTGTAATCGTATTCGATAGTAGAGTTGTTAAAAGGACCGATATCGAATTTGACAATAGGTACGCTGCCGCGGATGTCATATGACGCATTTTTGAGTGATTGACCAATTGTATCAATACCGATTTTAGCTTGGCCTGTAGCAGAAGCTAATAAGTTACCGTTTTCGATTTTTAATTGAGAGTCACGGTCATAAGGTGAGTTAAACCATCCAGAGTTCATTTCTTGAGGGCGCAAGTCTGTAGCAGTTTGCATTACACGACCAGAAGGATTGGCTAAATTTTGATCTACACCTAAAGTATAATCAGTACCTACTTCAGCGCTGGAAGTATCTTGAGCAGCAGGGTTGACTACACCAGAAGGAGTCAATAACAAGGGTCTAAAGGTACCGGTAGGGAATTGTTTATTTAATTCAGCAGAGTTAGCTACTGATGCAGGTAATCCAGAAGGAGGGTAAGATGAAGGTTCTTGAGTCATAGGTAAATCATTTCCAGGATTGGAAGAAAGTAATAAGGAAGGATCGTCAATATTGGCGAGATTTTCTCTTACCGGTTTATTATTGACTTTATTTACTGGTTTATTTACTTGTTTATTTACTGGTTTATTTTCAGTATTTCTATTTAAATTTGTATAATTAGATTGTGATTTACTAGGTTTTAATAACCAGAATATCGCTAATGATACACCGGCAATTATTAATATAGTTGTAAAATTATCTTTATTTCCACTACTTTTATCCATTGTATATAATTATGTATTAGATAATTATATCTTAAATAATTATTTTTTTTAATAATAGATATTCTTAAACAATTTTATATTATTTTAATAAAATAATAAGAATTTCATCTAGGTTTAAAAATATTTACTGGGAAGTACCGAACCCTTCAGAAATAAACCTAACTTTTATTCGCTACTAAACCGCTACTAGACAAATTAATCAGATAATAAAAATGTATTTTTATTATTTATTTTAAATAATTTATTAGTATAGACAAGATGAACAATAACCTTTCTACTGGATTAGTTTTAAATATTAGACATTTATTTGATTCTGATTCTGAATCTGAGGGTGATATGATAATTAATTCATTAAGATCATACCCTAATTATATACCCTCTGTAAATAAATTAAATCAAAATGGCGGTATATCTCAAAAAAATATAATAAAAGGTATTCGTTACGAAAATAATGATAATGCATCTGTAAATTCTTCATCAGAAATGTACGGTGGTAAAAAAAATAAACAATCTCAAGCAGATTTATTACATCAAGAAGCAGTAGATTATTTAAAAAATGATTTAAATTTATCTCCACTTGAAGCTAGAGCATATAAAGCATTAGCATATCGTCATATAAAAGAAAAAAATCCTGATTCTACTAGTTTAGAACGTGCAAAAATAATGTTATCAACAGTTAAATCTGAAAATTTTTTAGATGAATTTAAAGAAAAATTAGATTCAACAATAAAAATATTAGAAGGTATTGATTCTGAAAAAGCCAAAAGAGATTCTGAAGAATTAAGTAAAAAATAATTTAATTATATTTGAAAATAATATAATTATATATATATAATATAATTAAAATGTCTAATATTCCTTCAAGAGACCAATTTTTATTCACTGAATCATTTGAATCATTAATGAATTCTAATTTGAGTATGACCGGTGGTCGCAGTAAACCATCTCCCGGTGATGCTTTACACCAAGAAGCTATTGAATATTTAAAAACAACTTTAAAATTAAAAGAATTAGAAGCTCGTGCTTATAAATCAATTGCTTACAGACATGTAAAAGAAAATAATCCTGATGCCAAACATTTTGAACGTGCTGAAAAAATGTTAGAATTAATAAAAAGTAAAAACTTTGTAAAAGAACACAAAGACAAACTTGCTGAAACCATGAAAATTTTAGAAGATATTGACTCTGAAAAAGCCAAAAGAAATTCTGAAACTGCTTCTCAAGCGAGTACAGAAGAAAAAGTATCCAGAAGAATGCGAGGAGGATATGACATAAATAATTTCAGTGAAACTAGTGTAGATGTAAACTATACTGAATCTAATCTAAATAAACCATTCTTTAATGAATACAGAGCAATGAAAACCCAATACTTACAAGCAAAATTAAAACAAACTGGTGGGGTATTTACTTTTAATTCTGTTGAATCTTTACAACAATTTATCAATGAAAATCCTAATAGACAAATATCTGCAACTGTAAAATTAATATAAATAATATTTTATATATTTAGTAATATATAAAATGTCATATTATTTGGGTAAAGTAGGTAAAAGTGAATATTTAATTTTAAAAAATCAAAATAAAATTACTTTTGAACTAACTACCACATGTTTTCAAGGATCTAAGAAATATTTTAACAATAATTATGTTAATGTCCTAAATCCAGATAATTATGTATATAATTTGGAAACAGAAATTCAAGAATTTGTAAAAGATACCTTTTCTGGTCTTGATTTAAAATCTAATATCATTTACAATTCAGATACATATAATAAAGATGTTTATAGTAAAAAACAATTTATACAATTTAAACTTGATTCAAATACACTAATTGAGCCTGAAAGTAAGCTTAAATTATCTATTGAAGTAGATAAGATAAAAATTAATGAAAAAAACAATTCTTATCAGATTTTATTAAAATTGATAAAATTTGAAAAATTAGAAAATTAATTATGCATTTGACGCGCCTAATTGTTCAACATATTTATTAAATACTTCATATGATCTACCACCGTTATATTCTTCTTCAATATATTCACCATCGGCATTGACATAGTTTAATATTACTGTAGGAAATCCTGCAATAGTTTTGCCAGCGGGAGTTTTGATTTCTGATTTTACCTCAGTGCAATCTACAGTGTTTACTTTAATATTAGAATTATTAGCATTATCACTACTAAATTTTTCCCATGTAGTAGATAAAAATTGTTTGCAATGACCACACCAATGAGCAAAATATAATGTTACATTCTTTTTTGTAGGATCAATTGTTACATCACCAAATACAAGCATTTTAGTATCTGTTGTTGCATTAGATATTGTTTGTGGGTCCATCTTTTCTATTTTTTTAGATACTTTTTTATTCAAAATCAAATTTGTAAATTTTTGTTTATTACTATAATATGTATTAACAATATCTAATATAAATAATATAACTACAGCTGCCATTATAATTAATATTATTTTTTTAGTTTTGGGTAAATTACTAACATGATTTATAGTTTGGTTTACAGTTTCCATTTATAATATGTTAATACTAGAAAAAAATAATATATATTTATATTAATGTTAAAACAAATTGCTAATGAAGTGTGGAAAAAATGTATGGATGAAATGAGTAAAGATGATAATAAAAAAATGTTAGATAATTACATTTATAAGCCGGTACACAATACAATATCTGATTTAAAAATGTATTTTATTTTATTAATTAGTATTCAAATAATAACATCAATATTAATTTTATTATTGTTAATTATTAATTTTATTTCTAATAAATCTAACTAGAAATTTTATTGTTATATTATATTAAGAATGACATCTCGTAGATATATTATTCTATCAACTATATATATTATTTGTTATTATGTAATGATGTATCATTCACCTAATGATAATCAAGAATTTTATAATAATCCATATGTAGTAATGTTTGGATCAACATTTATATTTATGTATGTAATTAAATACTTAGAAAATAGCAAATGTACAAAAAATAAGTTACCTAATAAATATTTAATATCACAATCTATATTTTATTCTTTACTTGCGTTATTTTCTCACAATATATATGTATTTTTTCTTGAAAAAGAGTGTATAGTATTTTTAAATAAAGCTATGAATAATATATCTAATTTTACATATATTTTTGAAGCACTATTTGTTGCTGGAATTGTATTGTTAACTAATCAATTAAGTTATTTAATATATCCAAGATGTTCTTAATTATTTTAATTACTTTAAAAAAATAATATAATGCATTATTTATTAAGGAAAAATGTCTCCATTTCTTACATTTTTATTATACTGCATCTTTGTCGGATTTTGTGTTTATTATTTAACAAAAGATCGTTTGGATGAAAAGTCTAGATATATTTTAATTGGTGTGCTAATATTACCATATATATTTATGGATCAATTTGCACATTTTACAAATACAGATGTAAACATACTAAATACTCAACCCAAGAATGAAACATTCTCAAATACAAAAATAGTTGAACAACCTAAAATTGAATTAAGTGATAATGAAAAAGTAGAAAATATTAAAGTAGTTCAAGAAGTAAAAAAATTTAAAATAAAACAAGAAGAGAAAAAAGAAGAAGAAAAAAATAAATTATTTACATTAGAAGATGTACAAAAATTATTATCCGTAGTACAAAATAAAAATGATGCATTAAAAGAAAATTTTGGATCAATGTATAATGGTAATCCACCTGAAAAATATAACGATGATAGTACATTTACTGATCAATCATTAGTTCCCTTAGGTAAGAATGGCAATGGATTTACAAATGAATGGGATCATGATTATATATTATTAAATACAGATAAATGGGCACCTGCATTAAAACCTACACCTGTATGTAAAACAGAAAAACAATGCCCTGTATGTCCTAACTTGACATCTGGATATCCTTTAATGTTAAGAGATTTTGATTCATCACGTAGAGTAACACCTCCTATAAATGCAAATACACCATCTATGAATGCAACTAATAGTGTACCTAGTGTAGTATTTCCCAAATTATCACCTAGCGCCTAAAAATAATAAAGAATATAGTCAAATGATAAAAAATAAAATTATAATATTTTATTTTTTATTTCTTATAGAAATTATAGATGGATAATATTAATAAAGATAATTTAGTTAAATTTGTATCATATTTTATAATCGTATTTTTGTTATCATTAGTTTTGTATTTAATGTATACTGATTTTATATCAGAATCATTTTTTTCTAAAACTGAAAGATTTTCAGATGAAAATATTGAAAATAAATTAAAAATTATTAATTCTCATGTAGTAGAACATTTATCAACAACTCAAATTGACCCATTAATATTTGACCCTAATTCTCCATATTTCTTAAAGAAAGATTTATTATCTGGTAATAATCAAATAGCTATAACAGATGCATTATGTGGAACAAATGATATTACATTTGAAACTGATGATAATAAACTTATGTGTAAAATAAATCAAAATAATTTATATTTAAGTGCGAGTGCTTCCAATAAGTATTCTATTAAGGTTTTACCTGATGGTATATATACTACTCCTGATGAAAATAATTTTTCATATTATGATTATGATGTAACAATATCAGATATTGATGACAATAACTTATCTGAAACAAGAAAATCATATTTTTATTTTCCTGATAATGATCAATATTCTATATACAATTCAACACCCAGAAATTTTACACATACAAATAAATATGATATGGGGATATTAAATTATTTTAATAATTATGCCAAATATAATAATTATATTAATAGATCTAATCAAAATGAATTAATAGTACCTCCTATTATAAGTAGTACACCATCTACATCTGAAAATAATAATCTTAATTTAATAAATAAATATTTTACAGATTTAGAAAATTTATTATTATTGAAAAATTCTGAAGTTACATCACCATTTGTTTATGATTCAGGATATTCATTTGATATTAACAATATTAAATCTAATTTAATTAATAACTTATATACTCCACTATTAATAAATAGTGACTCTACTATAAAATTTAATATGACAATAGATGATACTACAAGTATTACATGTTATTATGATTCACCAGATAATATGAATGTATATACATTTGAATTAAATCCATCTATTACAATTACGTTTAATAATTTAACATTAACTTATAGTGATTTACCTGAAAATATTAAAGCTGGTACAATTTGGTCATTATATTATGTAACTGCTTTGACACCAACAGAGACATCTGATAATGTATTTAGTTATTCTGATTTAATTCAATATCCAATTGCATTACCTTTCGCAACACCAATTGTAGAAGATTGGAAAATAAATACAACTAATGGTTTTTTGACTTATATTAAAAATATCTTTAAACGTAAAATAAATAATATGAATATATTAGATAATAATGATGAAGTTATGTATAATACTGATGGTGAGCAATATGCTATTCAAAGTTTAGGTAATTTACTTAGGTTAATAGGAAATGCAAATTTATCATCTATCACTGATATATTTTTGTTATATGATCCAATACAAAATATTGGACAATCTTGGGCAATTACTAATATAGTTGATGAAACAACAAAAAATTTAATTATCGCTCCTTTATTACGTTTTAATATGGTATATACACCAAATTATTGTCCCATTGGATTATCATATAACCAAAAATGTATACCTGGATGTCCTGATGGATTTAATTATGATTTTGGATTAGTATGTTTAAATAATAACCCAGTTAATTATTTCCCTGAATCATCCATGTGTGAATATTTAAATAAATTAGAGTTACCAGAACCTATTAATCCTGTTATTAATGCACTAAAAATAAGTTGTGATAAAAACTATTTTGATAATAATAGAGTTGTTCGTCAAGCTGATATTACTGGATCGACTACATTACCCACTGATCCACTAACTGGACCGTCACCCAGTGAATCACTAACTGATGAAACTAATCTTTAATTTTATATTTGTTATCTAAAAAATTTTATATTTTAAATAATAATGAAGATTTTATTATTATTTATTTTAGTATTAATTATATTAATTTTGTACAAAAATTATAAAAAAAGAGAAAAAGAAAATTTTAATATTGATTATATTTCAAGAGAATTAATAGATAATGCACAATGTATCAAAGATGATTCAGAATTATCGAATTCCTATTTTTTATGTCAGATGAATAAAATATATTCTCCTATCAATATTAATGTTAATATTGTTAAATATCAAAATTTTATACCATATTTAAATAAAACACCTAGTACATCTTTTAATTTATTATCTACATTAACACCCAGTTTAACACAACCACCATTATTTCCTGATTCTGATTTTAAACTTATAGGAACTAATACTAATAAATTAACAATGGATATTACATTAAATGATTATAAAAAAGTAATGAAAGTATTTAATTATAATAATAAAAAATTATTTGATCCATTGTTAGATGTTAATCCCGAATCAAGTTCTTTAGATGATAATAATTTTTTATATCTCCCAGATAGTCTTGTCAATTACATTAGTCATATAAATGATTTAAATCTTCTATTACCAAATATAGATATTAATAAAATAAATACATTACCTAACATAGCATCTCAATTTAATTTATATTTAAACGGTCAATTAATACCTATTGTTAAACCATCTACGGATACATTTAGATTACAAAGAGAAATAGTTGTTATATATGATTATCCTAGTAAAAAAAATATTGTAAATGTACAATTTAATGAAATAATTACATGGTATGATTCAGATAATATATTACAAACAACTAATACATCTAAAAATATTAATACTCTGTATGATTATTTAATAGTGTATTCATTTAATAATATCTATCCTAGTACAATTACAGAAATAATTAATACTATAAATGCATATGGTAGTTATTTAAAAAGTAGAAATTTAGTAAATGATTATCATATTGATGAGTTAGTAAATAAAATTAATAATTACAAAGAGAACAATATATTATATTTAAATTATTATTTTGTTAATAATCCATTGGATTTTGGTATACAATTAGTTAAAAGAGTAGACGGTAATCTAATTACTGTCAATTATTTTGATACTAATCCAATAGATGAGAATACATCATTTTCATACTATAAAAATATTTGTCCAGATCCTGCAAATCATCTTGCGTTCAAAGGAAGATGTTATTCAAAATGTCCAGCTGGTTATTCTAATTTTGGATTGGCATGCATAAATGATTCTAATATAGATATGTTATTTAATCCTGATAGTAATTATTGTACACAAGTCTGTAATTCAAGTGATATAGATATACGTAATTATGATCCAGTGTTGCAACAAGCATGTTGGTGTAAATCTATGTCTTGTGATAAATGCGGTGAATTTTCAATTGATCAGTGTAAATGCTAGAAATTATATTTCTGTGAAAAACGAAGAATCGTTTTTACTAAATAATTGAAAATTAATAATTTAAAAAAATATCAATAAGAAATTATAATATTATGTCCAAATGACAAATACTGTTGATAATATTGATACATTATTATTACAACGACATTTATTAAATGATACATATCCAATTTCAGAATGTAATCAAATTGAATTTAAAAAATCATTTCATATTAATCAGCATTCTAAATATCGAGAAACAATGTGTGCTTTTTTAAATACAAATGGAGGTCATATTATATATGGTGTATTAGATAATTGTATAATTACAGGATGTTCACTAACAGAAGTTGAAAAGGATAATATTTTATTATTTGTTGATGGAACATTTACAATATTAAAAACAACATTAGGTGATAATATACCTAAAGATAAAATAAAAGTAAGATTTGAAGAAATTTCAAAAAATATATATGTAATTATAATCAGTTGTTACAAGACAAATGATGAAAATATTTATCAATTTTTAAGTGGTGATTCATGGATTAGAATGAATGCGAGTAATATGAAAACAAAATATAGTAAATTATATTCTGTTCAAGATATGTTTATGATTAGAAATAAAATAAATAAAAAATATGAAGATACCATAAATAAGTTAAAAAAAGAATATAATTCGTGTGAGGTAGATACGATAATAACTGTTAGTAATATTATTGATAGTAAAATGAAAAAGGAAAAACAAATTATATCAAGTAATAAAGTTAAATCATATGTAAATTACCTTATATTATCAACAATTTTAATAACAAATATTTATTTATTTTTTGGATATAAAAAGATATGTGTTTAAAATAATATATTTTTTTATTTATTTTAAGCATGATAAGAGATACATTGCTAATTTGTAGCGTTGTAATATGTTTAGTATTATTTTACAGAATGTATGTATTAAATCAAAAAATTAATAATCTAGAAGAAAAAGTTTCAGTAATTGATAATTTTTCCCAATCAATTTTTAATTTTGTTACTGCTAAAGCCGAAAAAGAAGATGTAAAAGAAGTGACATATTCTAATAATGTTGTTTTACCTCAAGAAGAAGAAGAAGAAGAAGACGAAGAAACAGAATCAGAACCTAATGTATATTCTACTGCAAATGTTCCTAAAGATGAAACTAAAAGTGAAACAGGTGAAAGTAAAGAATTGTTATCAGAAATGGTGTCTGAATTAAAAGAATCATTAATTAAAACAAATACAGAAAATTTAAATAATGATTTAGATCAAATCAAAGAATTAAAACAAGAATTAAAACAAGATACATCATCGTCTAATGAATTATTTAATTTATTAAATAATGTATCATCTGAAAATATAGTATCAATGGATACATCTGTTGAAAACGTACAAACAGATACATCTTCAAAAAAAAAAGAAGAAGATTTAAACAAAATGAATTTGACGGAATTAAAATCTTTAGCGAAAAAGAAAAACATTTCGGTTTTGTCAGCAAACAAACCGAAAAAAAAGGAAACCTTAGTCAAAGATTTGCTAGTAGTGATGTAGAAATATTTACAAATTCAAAGCAATTTCCCGGGTCAGGGTTTGTAGGACTTCCGGGACTTCCAGGATTACAGATGGGAGGTGTAATGATGATGTCAATACAAATTGGATCTTCACCAATTGACAATTTATTATCATCATTATTAAGTCCAATCCAAAGTACAAATATGCAACAAATATCTAGTATTGATAAATCTCTAGAAAAATTTCTATATCTTAATTATGAATAATAAATTCGGAGATTGCTGTAACTGCCCTGCCCTAGTAGATGGTCGTTTTTTTACTAGATATGATGATCGCATTGAATTAGATCTTGAATTAATGAAAAAAAATAATATTACTGATAGTTTAGTATTTCGTAAATATTTAATTGATAACGCATCTAATTTAATAGACTCTAACATCAGCACAATTGAAACAAATTATAAATGTAATTATAATAAACCCGTAGATCAACCAGTAGCACCAATTAATTCAGGATATTATGTCTCTGGTCCTTTATCCGATCCTAGTGATACATTAGCACCATTTGATTCAACACCCGTTCAAAGAACAAATCCACAATAAAAAAATAATAATTATTATTTTTTTATGTTATTGACTTTTTTTAAAAATAGTACTAACCGTACTAACGTAATAACGTAATAACGTACTAACGATTATTTATTTTAACCCATCTACTCCCCACTCCGTCTTTATTCAAGGCAACAAACTTCACTGTATCCCCCTCATCTTCTAAAATTAATGGTGCTGATAACGTTGTATTAGGCGTTGCAATTGTTAATTGTAAATTATTTGGGTTTTGATTTAATAATAATACTATTTCTTGTCCAATTGTTGTAACAGTCGGTAATGTAATTGTTTCATTAATATTTGTTAATTTTATAGGGAAAAAATAATAATTATTAATATTATTTTGGGCTTCGGCTGGTGTATAATTTTCTAATGCAGTTTTATTTGGATTACCACCATTCCCTGACCCACCTAAGTATCCATATGTTCCTCCTACAGTTAAATCTAATGATGGAATTACACCATTGGTTCCAATAGGCATTGATGAATAAATAGTGTCGTTTGATGGATTAGTTGATTCAACATAAGTCCAACCTTGATTTGCTATTGCAAATGTAGGACCAGTCAATGTTCTTCCAATAATTTGTATTTGTAATCCAATATTTGATAAAATATCACCTATAGAATCAATAGTTGGATAATTGGGTACTACATTTCCACTTTCAATTTTTAATGAATAAATATAAAATACGACACTTGTCTTTGTTACACTTACAATTGATGTATACCAAGGACCCGTATTATTTGGACTTAATAAATCATCTTTTATTTGAAAACTTATAGTTGGGGGAATCTCATATTTTGCATTTGTATAATCTATAGTGAATATAGTATATGTAGAATCATCATATGATAATGAAAATCCTGGAGGTAAAAATACATTAGAAGGTGATGTATATGCTGTATTATTTAATACACTATTTGTAAAATTTGCATATGATAAATTATCAATAGAAGTTCTAATTATAAACAAATTTTGTTCACGCGAATTAGGTGGTCTGAAATAATAACTCATTTATCAAAGTAATATTATATAATATATATATAGATTTAAGTAGATTCATTATATAATTTTTTATATTTGTTTTTTATGAGTAAAACATTTCCAAGAAAAACATATCCACCAGAAAAAAGTGTATTTACTACACAAACTATTCCTAATACTATTATTGATAATATTCGTATGTTAGCAAATGCAGGTGAATATGGAAAATTAGAAGAATATTTAATTAATTATCCAATTAAACTAAATTTTAGTGAAAATAAATTAAATACAAGTTTACTTCATGGTGTAATTAGATCATCTATTACAAATACTCAAAAATTACGTTTAGTTGAATTATTAATTAAATATGGTATACCTATAAATCTTCAAGATGATCAAGGATTTACACCATTATATTATGCAATTCAATTACAATTAGTTGATATTGTAAAAATATTAATCGATAAAACAAATAGTTTGAATAATTTACCTAAAAATTATGATTATTTTAGATTGGCATTAAGTCCAAGTATTATAAATTGTAAACCTCAGTTAATAAATCAAGCAACTTCATCTATGGGTAAATATTATTCACAACAAATAGATTATGAGCGTGAATTTAGAATTTTAATGAATAAAGAAGATATCACAAAAAATATTGTAAGATATATTCTTGAATTTTCTAAAAGATTACCTCAGCAAGAATTAAAATATATTGATGAAGGTGAAATTAAATCAACAACAAGTGTTAAATTATTAGGTACAGAATATTCTGAAATATTTCCACCATTTGAAAATAAAATTAAATTATTCTTAGATACAATATCTGATAAAATATATGCATTATTAAGTACTGGAAAAATTAATAAAGATCAATTAATTACAACTAAAATAGAATTGATTAAATCTTTAAATAGTGAATTATCTACTTTTTTAAATAGAGCATCTATAAGAGAAACGTTATCATTAAATTCGTATGAATATGACGCTAATGATAATGTTGATATAATATATAATAAGTTAATAAAAAAAGAAATTAATTATAATGAATTAATTGTTGTATTAATTAATAAATATTCCAATGAAGTAGAAGATATTAAAAATACAATAAATGAATTTATAGGATATGTTGATTCAATATTAAATGAATTAATTGCATTAGAATCAGATGCTAATATTATCAGAAATCTCTATAATAACATAGGACTACTTTTTACAGAAATCCAAAATGTAATAAATGTAAATATAGACCCAAATAATATAAATATAATTAATTCAATTAATGCAATAGTTCTAATAATAAAATCATGTAATCGTTTAATTCATATAACTAATAGTAATATTGGAGACGCAGATTTAGATAATGTTAATGCACGACGACCAAAGAATCTTGGTAATTTAAAAACAAAAATTAATGAATTACAAGCATATTTAGGTCAAAAGTCTGATGAATTAAATAAAAATATAAAAAAAATTAACCTATTTATAGTAGAACTTAATAACATTAGTGAACAATATTTATTATATAATAAATTTAATCCTGATAATCAAGCTAATAAATTCTTATTTAATGATACATTTCTAATGTACAAACCAATTAATTTTGACGACTTATCACTATATAGTGATAAAGAATTATTTTATCATGATGATCCAATAGATGTATTAAATTACAAGTTAGTTAATAATGTAAATATAGAAGATAAACGTATCGTACAAAATAATGATAATAATAATGAAAAATGGAGAGATTCATTATATACATTAACATATATTCCATCTATTATGAAAATAACAAATATGAATTTTTTACTATTAATTTTTCATGAAAAAATATTTAAACAGATTTTCCAGTTACCAGAATATAATCAAATAAAAGATAAATTTAAAAATGAAAATCCTGCTATTTCAGATAAAATAATAAGTACATTATTATT
>Ga0114971_10000755_pt1 | contig 21828 bp, 14 predicted proteins | sample M_140625_MF_Meta_FD_87320 | JGI IMG/M metagenome (GOLD analysis project Ga0114971, IMG submission 87320) | Freshwater microbial communities from Lake Montjoie, Canada to study carbon cycling - M_140625_MF_MetaG | ecosystem: Environmental > Aquatic > Freshwater > Lake | place: Lake Montjoie...
AATCGGTTACCATAAATCTGGGTAACACCCCTGCTCATCCTTCAGCTATTTTGGAAATATTTTCAGAAAATAAAGGGGTACTGGTTCCTAGAATGACGGCCGCTCAAAGGCAATCTATTGTTTCGCCTGCTATAGGGTTGGTTGTTTTTCAATTAGATGGAGTTAAAGGATTATGGTATTTTGATGGCGTTAAATGGAGAAATGAATTACCTGGTAATCAAGCAGGGGAACTTAAATATTGGAATGGTGAGTCATGGGTTTTTATCCCTCCAGGACAAAATGGTCAAAATTTAACTTTTTGTAATGGAATTCCACAGTGGGGTCCCTGCCAGGATCAAACTATTTCAATTTTCACAAATGCGGTTACTGCCATTACTGACACCTCTTTATCCATTAATATTTCTGTCAACGTGCCTTTGAGTTTGATCATTGAAAGTGGCGTTTGTTATGGTGTTTCACAGAATCCAACCGTTTTGTCACCATTTATTAAATCTATAGGGAACCTCATTGGAAATATAAATTTAAACGTTAATTCGTTGTTGAAATTAACAACTTATCATTTCCGAGCTTATGCAAAATTAAATGATGGTAGAATAATTTACGGCAATAATATCTCCTATACAACAACTAGCAGTCCAACGGCCTTGGTTGTAACAAAACCTACTACTAATATATTATCAAATGGATTTACTTTAAACGGGGAAGTACTGCTGGAAGGAAATTTCCCTGTTACTGCGAGAGGTTTTGTCTGGAGCCGGTCTCCTAATCCAATACTTACCAATAATTTAACTACAAATGGCAGTGGTAAAGGTAAATTTCAGGCTGTAATAAGTGGTTTAATTTCTAATACAATTTATTACGTTCGAGCTTATTGTATTAATAATCAGAATGTTACCTATGGAAATAGTATAGAGGTTAATACGCTGACTAGTACAGATGCTGAATTTGGTAATTTTGTTAAAGTCAATGGAGGAACCTTTAACAGAGGAAGTAATTTTGGGAATAATATTGAAAAACCTATTCATCAGGTTACGCTAAAATCTTTTTCTATAGGTGAAACAGAAGTTACTCAGGGCGTTTGGGAATTAGTAATGGGATCAAACCCTTCATTTAATTATGATTGTAATAATTGTCCGGTGGAAAATGTGAGTTGGGGAGATATACAGGAGTTTATTATAAAAATTAACGAGAAGCAAACGACTCATGTTTATCGATTACCGACAGAAGCTGAATGGGAATATGCAGCAAGAGGTGGTGCTAATGCAACTGATTTTCTTTACGCTGGTTCTTCTGATATCAACTCAGTTGCTTGGTATAAAGATAATTCAGGCAGAAAATCTCAACCTGTAAAATCAAAAAGCCCCAATGCTCTGGGTCTTTATGATATGTCTGGGAATGTTTGGGAATGGGTGCAAGATTGGTTCAGTTTTTATAAAGGCGATCCTTTAACAAATCCAACTGGACCCGCAAATGGATCAAGTAAACTCTATAGAGGTGGCAGTTTTGATGATATTTCTGAAGATTGTCGAAGTACCTACAGATATGGCAACCCGCCAGCAAGTCGTTTCAATAATTTAGGATTTAGACTCGCTTATGATTAAATATTCTTTAAAATTCAGCTTATTTATATTTTTCTATCTGTTGTCTTCTTATATTTTATGGGGTCAACTCATCATCCATGGCACTACTTTTTCAACCGATTTAAATACGAATGTAAAAGTTGATGGTCATACGATTGTTGGTCAAAATGGTTCCCTTAGTGTTCAAGGAAGTCTGGCTGTTTCTGGTGACTTTATAGGTAAGGGTATTTTTCAGTATGTGAAAAAATTATCTTTTTTTGGAAATCAGCCATCAAATTTACGCTGGCAAGTAGGAAATTTAGATACTCTTGAGTTATCCAAAAGGCCATTAGTTAAAACTTTCCTTCAAGGAGATTCACTGCGTATCTCTTACCTCCAGTTTTCAAATGAGGATAATATCCTTTTTATTAAGGATGCAGATCTGGCAATTTCAGGTGATGTTACCGGATATAATGAAAATAACTTTATTCAAACGAATGGTAAAGGATTAATAGAAAGAAGATTATCTAATATTCCTGTTATTTTTCCTGTTGGGGATGATGTAAAAGGATTTCAACCTATTTTTATTTCTACAACAACCCAGGTTGGATCTGAAACGGCAAAGGTTGGATATCTACTTACGGATAATAGTGCGGATAATTATCCTTATAGACAACCTGTTTGGCGCATTGAAAATAATTGCCCTATTCAGATTCATTATGACTGGGGTTTACAAAATAATTTAAATGATGGGGTGTTTAGATTAAATGATCTTAGGTTAAAAGGTTGGAATGGAATTGAATGGGTGTTGATTGGTTTTGACAGCCTTATTGGAAATATTAAGGAAGGATATCTAAAAACCAGAATATTAAAGCCTGATGAATTTCAGTTTTATAAATTGGAGTCTGTTGTCTTTTTTAATCTTAAAGACATCAAGCAAGGAAAAAATATAGAATTATTACCTGCTTTTCCCAATCCTTTTTCGGATGGAACCAGTCTAAATTTTAAATTAAAAGAAGAATCTTTAGTAACAATTCAATTATTTAGTCCAAATGGACAGTTAATTAATGAAATACAAAATAAATATCTAAGTGGGTTGCACGCTGAAAAATTACCGGATGCGCTTTTTCAGGTTTCAGGTAATTATTTACTTATCATAACAAATGGTAAGGATATTTTGCAAACTAAATTATTGAAAATCAGTTATTAATAGCTATAAGTTATCGTTCATTAAACCATTTTAAGGCTGTTTGAGCTAAACTTTCTTCTGTGGGAAAAGAACTTTGAATTGCGTTTAAAACACCTGAATTTTTGAGTTCTTTTGCGGTTGAGTTCCCTATTGCTAAACAATTTTTATTCTTCAGTTGATACTTTTTCGAAAAAGCAAATACATTTAAAGGGCTGGTAAAAATATACAAATCTGATTCTTCAATATGAAAATCTTGTTTTGGAATATTATCATAAATGGTCAGATTGATAATTTTTGATGCATCTTTTTGGACTATTTGTTGAATACTTTCTTTAGAATTTTTTGCTGAGGGAAAAAGAATGACCTTTTTTTTAATTAACATTGAAAATCCAATGCCAACATCATCAGGATGACCATTTCCTGAAAAATCAGCATTTATTTGATTTTTCAATAATTCCTTTGATGTCCCAAGACCAATAGCAGCCCATTTTACTTCAGGTGGAACTTTTAATTTTAAAAATTTTAATTGCTGAAAGAAAAAGTCTACGGCATGTTTACTGGAAAAAAAAATCCAGTCACAAGGTTCGATGTGTTTAAAAGGAATAGGAATCAGATCTATTAATGGCTCATCCTGAATAATAATAGATTCAATGGGTGCTAATATTTCTCTAAAATAGCAAGCTTCGGGAAGGGTTCTACTGATAAAAATACGTGGCATGGCCAAAAATTTAAGAACGTAATTTTTCAACTACCTTTTCTGCTAATTGATAATGGGTGGCAGATGATATGGATACTCTTATCATAGGAAGATCATACCTTGGCGAATAGGCAGCATGAATATGGTAATTACCCAAGGCATCTTTGTAGCAATAAACACCAAGTGGCATTTGACATCCTCCATTCATTAAATTTAAAACCTTTCTCTCTACATTTGTAACATCAGCCACTTCACTATGATGAAGACCCATTAATATTTTCCTGGTTTGAATGTCATCTGCCATTGTTTGCCAGGCTAAAACACCCTGGGCAGGTGCAGGAACTATTTCAGATGGGTCAAACCGTATTATTTTAAACGATGAAACATCAATATTTAATCGATTAACACCTGCAGATGCTAAAATAATCGCATCAAAGTCACCTTGGGCTAATTTTTGAATTCTGGTTGGCACATTCCCCCTGATATCTAGCAGTTGCAAATCAGCTCTAAGATCTAATAACTGTCCTTTCCTGCGGGAAGAAGAAGTTCCAATTTTAGCATTTTCAGGCAAATGAAGCAGCTTTCCCGAATCGGCAATTTTTTTATTAATCAGAAGAATATCGGCTGGATCATCTCTATAAGAAACTGCAGATATGACTAATCCTTCGGGCGCATTAGTGGGTAAATCTTTCATAGAGTGAACTGCCAGATCAATTTCTCCTCTTAATAAAGCTTCTTCTATTTCTTTAGTAAAGAATCCCTTTCCTTCTATTTTATCAAAGCTTAGGTGTTGTATTTGATCACCCGTTGTTTTAATAATAATTAGTTCAGATTCAACACCCATAGCAGCTAATTTTTCTTGGGTAAAATGTGCCTGCCATAATGCCAGTTTACTGCCTCTTGTTCCTATGCGTAGTTTCGGATTCACTTTTTTATGCAAATATAAGATTGTAAAAGGAATTTAAGAATTTATCGTGGGTTGACTGAAGAGAAGTATTAAAGAAAGATGGCTTTTTATTACCTTTGCGTCATGGAATTTTCAATGAAGGAACTTGCAAAATTATTAGACGGAAAACTTGAGGGTAATCCTGATATTATTGTTTCCAAACCAAGTAAAATTGAGGAGGGTGGGGAAGGCTCAATTAGTTTTTTACATAACCCTCGATATGAATCATATCTTTACACAACTACAGCATCAGCTGTCTTAGTTCCCGAGAATTTTGAACCGAGAATGAGCGTTAAACCTACTTTATTGAAGGTTAAAAACGTATATAATGCGATGGCTCTTACTTTGGAAAAGTTTTCAGAACCAGTCCTTTATCCAACTGGTATTGCCGACGAATCTGTTATTCATCCAAGTGTAGTCATTGGGAAAAAGGTGAGTGTAGGGATTTATACCGTTATTGAACAAAATGGGTTCATAGGCGAAAACACCATTATTTATCCCCAGGTCTATATTGGTAAAAACGTTACCATTGGGAAAAATTGTATTCTTTTTCCAGGAGTCAGGGTTCTTTCAGATTGTGAAATTGGGGATTATTGTATTCTTCACCCCAACGTGGTCATCGGGAGCGATGGTTTTGGCTTTGTATCTGACGGAGGAGCTTTGCTTCGAAAAATTCCTCAGCTTGGAAATGTCGTTTTAGAAGATTATGTTGAAATAGGAGCTAATTCTACCATTGACAGAGCTACTTTGGGTTCCACCAGGGTGAAAAAGGGAGTTAAAATTGACAATCTGGTTCAAATTGGCCATAATGTGGAGATTGGTGAGCATTCGGTGATTGCTGCTCAAACGGGTGTCGCTGGTTCAACTCATATTGGATCAAATTGTCAAATTGGCGGTCAGGTAGGTTTCTCAGGGCATCTAAAAGTTGCAAATGGAACTAAAATACAGGGTCAAAGTGGTATTTCAGATTCTATTATTAAACCAGGCCAATCCTATATGGGTTCTCCAGCTTTACCCTATTTTGCTTTTTTAAAATCTTTTTCAGTTTTCAAACAATTACCAGCCCTCCTTGCACGCTTGCAAAAAATCGAGAAAAAACTGGATTTACCATAAATTTAACCCCAAATTTTTAATTTTGTCTGTTATGATGAAGCAAAAAACTATTTCTAAAGTTGTTAGTATTTCTGGAATTGGCCTACATACTGGTTCATCTGCTACCATTTCCTTAAAACCAGCGGAAGAAAATCATGGAATTAAGTTTCAAAGAATTGATTTGCCAGGGCAACCTCTTATTCCTGCAGATTGTAATAGGGTTATTAATACAACGAGATCAACCGTACTGGAATACGAAGGGGCAAATATTTCTACCGTTGAACATTTACTATCTGCCATTTATGCGAATGATATCGATAATCTTTTAATTGAAGTTGCTGGAAGTGAAATTCCTTATCTTGACGGGTCAGCAAAACATTTCAATGAATTATTAATTGAGGCTGATTCAATAGAACAAGCAGATAATAAAAAATATTTTGAAGTAGAGGAGACCATTGAGTTTAAAGATGAGGAATCTGGCGCACATTTTATCCTTTATCCATTTGATGGTTTCGAAGTTACAGCACTAATTGATTTTGATACTTCTTATCCAGGGCAGCAGTTTGCCCTTTTAAAGGGTCTAGAAGATTACGGAATAGATATTTCTGCCGCTAAATCATTCGTATTATTAAAGGATATTAATGTTTTAATGGAAAATGGACTTATTAAGGGTGGAAATTTAGATAATGCACTGGTCATAGCTGATACATTGCCTGAATTATCCGAATGGAAAAAATTAGAAGTTAGCACAGGCATCCAATTACCCTTTCCAACGTCTATTGGTGTGGTAAATCATTCCATTCAAACGTATGAAAATGAACCCGCAAGACATAAATTGTTAGATTTTATTGGTGATCTTGCGCTTTTGGGTGCTCCGGTTAAAGGTCGTTTTGTTGTTCATAAACCAGGCCATGCTGCAAATAATAATTTTACAAGATTTCTTAAAAAGCATTTGCAGGAACAAAGAAAATTAAGAGGAAAACCTAAATATGATCCAACTAAAATACCTGTGTTTAATACGGTTAGATTGGAATCCTGGTTGCCTCATCGTTTTCCTTTTTTGCTTTTAGATAAAATTACAGAATTGACGGATACTTATGTCGTGGGAGTAAAAAATATTACCGTTAATGAACAGTATTTCCAAGGCCATTTTCCAGGAAATCCTGTCATGCCTGGTGTTCTTCAAATTGAAGCAATGGCGCAGACTGGGGGTATTTTGGCACTCTCAACGGTGGAGGATCCATGGAATTGGGATACTTATTTCTTGAAAATTGATAACGCAAAATTTAAGGCAAAAGTTAGTCCTGGAGATATTTTACTCATTAAAATGGAGTTGTTAACGCCAATAAGAAGAGGCATTTGTCACATGCAGGGAATTGCTTATGTTGGCAATAAAATTGTTTCCGAAGCAGAACTTACCGCTCAGATTATCAGAAGAAATGTAGAAAGCTAAATATGCCTAACCAATCTGCCTTGTCTTTTATTCATCCAGACGCTAACATTGGGATTGGTGTTGATATTTTACCCTTTTGTTATATAGATAAAGATGTTGCCATTGGGAATAATTGCAAAATTGGACCTAATGTAACCATTCTTTCAGGGACTAAACTCGGTAACAATTGTGAGGTTTTTCCCGGTGCTGTATTAGGAGCAGTACCTCAGGATTTGAAATATGCAGGGGAAATTTCTTCTTTAATAATAGGTGATAATACCATAATCAGAGAGTTCGTTACGCTTAATAAAGGTACAAAAGAAACTGGAACCACTATTGTTGGTGACAACTGTTTGCTTATGGCATATACGCATGTAGCCCATGACTGTATCTTAGGCAATCACGTGATTCTCTCCAATGGAGTTCAACTTGCAGGACATGTTCAGATAGATGATTATGCTATTTTGGGAGGTAATGTCTTAGTTCAACAATTTTGTAAAATAGGCAGATTTAGTTTTATTGGTGGGGCCGGCCTGGTTAGAAATAATGTTCCACCGTTTGTAAGAGTGGCACGGGAACCTTTATCATACATTGGGGTTAATAAAATTGGTCTGGCAAGAAAAGGTTTTCAACCAGCTGAAATAGAGGAAATTAAAGAAATTTATACCCTTTTATTTGTTAATAATAAAGGAATTAAAAATGGAATTTCTTTGATTCAAGCGACTTTTAAATCTTCTGTTTTTAAAGATGAAATTATTTCCTTTGTTTCTAATTCAAAATCTTTAATTGCTGGATTCAGATCTCATTCAATTCATATTGAAAATGAAAATTATTCTTGATAATATAGGTAAGAAATTCCCCCCTGACTGGATTTTTAAAAAAATTGATTTACAGCTTAATCAAGGTCTAAAGTATGCTTTAATTGGTCCTAATGGTTCTGGAAAATCTACTTTATTGAAAATTCTTTCAGGACACCTTTCTCCAAGTCAGGGAAAAATGCAGGCCTACCATGCAGACACTCTAATACCCATAGATAGTTATTATAAATATATCTCTTTCGCTGCTCCTTATATGGATTTAATTGAGGAATTTACGCTAGCTGAAACTGTTCAATTTCATGCAAGGTTCAAACCTCTAAGAAATGGAATGAAGGTAAATGATTTAATTGAGGTTCTGAAACTGAAAAAAGCGTTAAATAAACCTCTAAAATATTTTTCATCAGGCATGAAACAAAGGGTAAAGCTAGGATTAGCCATTTATTCAGAGGTTCCTCTTATCTTATTGGATGAACCTACTACAAACCTTGATTTGGAAGGAGCCGACTGGTATGCAGAGGGTATTAATCATCTTCCTGCAACGACGCTCCTCGTTGTTGCTTCCAATACCCCTTCAGATTATGAATCTTTCGATCATAAAATATTTATAAAAGATTATAAGAAAAAAATTAAAGCTTAATTTTTTTCTGCTTTTATAATTTTACCTGTATAACGTCTTTCTTCAGTTTCAATAGTTATAATATATAAACCTGGTGGATAAACACCCATCGGAATACTAATTATTTGGGTTCCTTTTCTTAACGTTGTTTTACTTTCATAGATTATTTTTCCTGATATATGCGAAATCCCTATATCTGCTGTATTTAGCTTGTTTTCATCCTGAATAATTTGCAGATTTAAAAGATCATTCACTGGATTTGGAAATGCAGTGAATGCAATATCAGGTAGTTTTTCTGAATAGGTTATTAGATTATTTAAAATAGGATCACCTGCCTGGGGAATTATTTCCAAGGCTAAAGAGTTAGTAGATAATAAAATGCAATTTTCTGTTTTAACAATTTCAGAAAGTACTTTACCTATAGTGATTGAGATGCCAGGATTGGAACTTGCCACTCCGAAAATACTGTATTTACCAATTTTCAGGGTATCTAAATCAAATTTTTCTTTACTTAGAGCAACAATCATATTATTTTCATTGACCAAAATAAAGGTATAAGGAACATTTATTGGTTTTACATTTGTTACCCGCAATGAAATACTATCTTTTTGATTATTATTAAATGTTACTGTAGTTTTTCCTGTGGTTCCATCTTTCTTTGAAATTTGACCTCCTTCTGGTTTGCCATGAAAAATATCAATAAAATTTTCAGATAAATCATAACAGGCATTAACGAGTGAACCATTTAAAATAGAACTTCCTAATTGATATCCTAAATCTCCTGTAAAGGCAACGCCGTATATTTTATAAATGCCTGCTGGTGTGTTATTAAAATTAATTAATTGATTTTCAAATGGAGCATAATATAATCTATTGAGACTATCGGTAATTAAAAATTGATATCTTGTTCCAATAGGATTATTAGGTGTAAGTACATCAATTAAATCGGCTAGGCCATCTTGTGGGCATGAAAATAAAGTATTTGATGATTGGTTTGTCGTTATAGTTCCACCTTCTGCAAATCCCCCTTTATAAAAACGAACAGAATTACTTGATAATCTAAAACAGCTGCTAGCAAAATTTTCATCACTTTTAAAAATACTGCCTAATTTTAAATTCAGCGTGCCAGTATAGGAAAGACCAAAAACCCGATAATCTCCATCTTGTAGCTTTTCAAGGTCTATATTGGGGGTATTGTTAATGGCTACTATTTTATTAGCTTTATCCATGACTAAATAAACATACCCAGTTTTTCCAGTAAAACTAGTTTTTAGCCTTGCTACTGAACCTGACTTTGTCAAGCATAATTTTTGTATTGTATCATTATTAGTGAATAAAATAGTGTGGTTTACTGGTCTGTCTCTAAATATTTGAATGAAATTTTCTGATATTCTAAAACAACCTGTTGATAGAGCTGAGTTGGTAATAAGGCCACTTTGTCCAATAAATTGACCATTATAAGCCACACTATATAATCTCATTTCTCTAAGCCCAACGTTTTCTAAATCGATAGTGGGGGAATTTAAGACCTGTATGATATTATTAGTTACTGAGGTTAAAACGTATTTATAAAGAAGACCTGAAATAGTGTCTGTGTTATAAAAAGTAGTCAAATTGGGTTGTCCATCTCCGGTACAAATCAACAGTGAATCAAGATTCAGGGATGATTTTACTAAATGTTTTCTAAATTGATTGAGTTTGAGAGCTATGGAGTTCTTTGATAATTGATAACATCCCGTAGAAATTTCAACCTTTAAGATAGAATCACCCTTATTTAAAGTTATTTTTCCCGTATGAGAAATTCCCCAAACACTAATTCTATTTGCAATGAATGCATCAAAGGTCAATAAATCTGTATTTGTAAAATGTCCCAGATACCTATTAGATTCGTCCGTTATCAGATAGCTATAGGATAATTCATTGATACTGTCTTTAGCAAATTTAATTTGTGAAGATTTGAAATTACCAACACAAATATTTGAAGTATCTCCTTCTAAAATCCTGATGCTTCCACCTTTTGGTTCTAAATTAAGAAATTGTACCTCATTGGCAGAGACCGAAAAACATGAATTTGAGGGTGCTTTTTCACCCCATTTATCTCCTTTTTTTAGATTTAATTCTTTATTATATGAAATGGCAAATATTTTAAAAATTCCTGTTTTATATTCTGTTGGATAAACAGTAGGAGTAAAAATAATGTCAACAATAATATTATCAGAATTTATAATAACAAAACACTGATTTCCAGCATTGCTTCCAATGGTTTTTAATTGTCTCGATGGAAAATTCTGATCTGATGGACAGTTTTGAAGCACGGTATTAGCATCATCCATGACAATGAATCCAGCTACGGGATTTCTTTTTGCTACTGAAATAAAAGTGGAAGATATACCAAAGCAATCATCCGAAAGCGAGGAATCATTTATTGAAACACCTAATTTTCCGGAAAATTCACCATTGTATGAAAGCGCATAAATGCGATAATCACCAAAACCTTGTTGAATGAAATTATAGCTGACGAAAGAAGTGGTGTCTAATATAAAATTATTGATATTCGTAATTAAGAACAAAACTTTTTGCCCTTGAAAACCTATATGCTTGAAAGAAACAATATTGGCGATACTATCAGTTGGGCAAAACTGGGTTTGGTTTTGATTGTTTATTAAAGCAACAAATCCTCCTGATATATTGCCTCTATTAATCGTTAAATAATTCTGCGAAAGCTGAAAACATCCAGTACTTAATTTGCTGCCTGTTATGGAAGAATCTAAACGTGCGGTTAAATTACCATTGTAGCCTAAACCATAAATTCTAATGATGACATCAGATATACTATCAATATTAGGTAATTGTGCAGAATTAAAAATTCTTAAAATTTTTCCATTTTCATTCGTTAATAAAAATGATTTCTTTGATACATTAGCAGAAATGGGTTTTAACCTTAAGGATTGTATACTTTTTTTTGCACATAATTGCACATTTTCGCTTGTGCCATCAAAGGATATTTTCCCAACGGAAGTGCCTGTTATGGCAATATTTAAAGCATTTTTAGACCATGATTCACATAAATTGGTGCTATTTTTTTGCGTAACAAGATCTCCGGGTTTCAATTGAAAGACTCCTGAATAGGATAAACCATATACCAGGTAATTACCCCCATTTAATGATTTTAAATCTATTTGATTTGTTGGAAAAGTAGCTATTAATTTTTGTTGTGTATCCGTAATTAAGTAAAGATATTGATCACCTTCAGCATTACTGGTATTTGTAAGTTGCAATGGGGTGGTTAATTCAGATTGACAAAGGGAAATGTCCTTCGCACTTCCATTAGCTAAAATATTTCCACCATCTGTCTCAGACCATTCTACTTCCTGAGAGTTAGTGGTTACCTCGTAACAGGAAATACCATAATTTTGCTGAGACATTAATTTCCCAATCTGATAAGTTGGTTGGTCCAGGTAGGAAAATCCATATATTCTGATTATTTCTGGTAATCCTCTCTTGATTGATGGTAATGGAGTATTTTGAACCTCCAATAATCTATTTGAGTTATCACAAATTAGCCAGGCGTATTTTCCTGCAGCAAGACTAAGATTTATAGGTATATTTTTAATTTCATTTGGTGAAATACAATATATTATTTTTTGCGGAATTAACTGACCTGCGCTTAAGTTATCAAAATTAATGGTTAGTTTATTTTGAGATAACGAAGAACATCCTGATGCTAATAGGTTACGATTTATGTTATCTCCTGGTTTTACTATTAATTCCCCTGAATAGGCAATTCCTCTGATAAAATAAACCAACTGAGAGGAATCATTTAATTGCAAAGTATTCCCCTTTTCAATCTGAATGATATTACCAGCTTCATTGGTAAGAGCGTAGGCATATTTTTGTGTTACTAAAGAATTGTTTTTCAATTCAAAAGATTTAACTTTTGAACCTTTACAGGTGCTAACCGTGTTTTGACCGTCAACAAAAGATATGGTAGCACCATCAGTGATGGTTTTCTGAAAATTCAAGGTGTTTTCGGACAAGCTATAGCATTCATTGCTGAAAATAGTCGTATCTAATCTTGAACCAGTGCCAAAAGATAAGAAACCAGTATAGGACAAACCCCTTATGGAATATTGTCCTGAACTTAAACTATTTATAGAAAATTGACCATTAACAGCAGTACTGATAATTTCATTTCTGTTATTTGCCAGTAAATAAATATATTTCTCGCCTACCACATTATATTTGGAAACTTGAACATTATAGTTGGTATTTTGGGTTAAACAGATATTCGTAACCTGATTAGAACTTGAATAACGTATTAAACCACCTTTTGTCTCTTTTTTCCTGACAATGAAAAATAAGTTTGAAACGTCGAAACATCCAGTAGAAGCCAACGAAGTATGTATATTATCTCCATTTTTTAGCGTTAAATTACCTGTATATGCAATAGCATAAAATTGAAAAAGCACCTCATTAATTAAGTTTAAAGCTATACTGTCAGGTTTAGTATCAATCCCTAATACTTTTCCTTCTAAATTGGTTGCGGCCCAAACAACCTTTAAATTTTCTGAACCTAAACCTATAGCTGTCAATCCAAGTGACTTAGGGTCATTGACGCACCAAATAGTATCTCCTTTGGCTCTGGAAGATTTAAATTCACTAATTTTAATGTTTTCTATAAATACTTCAATTTGATTTTTCGATAATTCAATACATTTTTGATTTGAAATCACCATGGCTAATGGTTGATTAACCAAATTATTTAATTCATAATTATGCGATATGCCAATAATTTTATAGGAACCCGTAGGATATTTATTCAAATTTATGGTTGCCTCTTTTTCTATCCCTTTTATGATATTTTTTTCATCCATAACCAAGAAAGAATAATTCAAATAGGTATCCCCTGAATGAATTATTTTCAGATTATCACCCGATGAAAATTGGGTACAGAAGTATTTTTGTGATCCCTGAATATCCATAAGGGCAATTTCTCCGCCAAAGGGTACTTTCCTCTCAACTTCAATAGCTTTTATGGTTTTTGTGAAACAATTGGTACTTAGCTTTTGTAAGTCAAGTTTTTCCCCTTTCTCTGCTGATAAGTTTCCAGAATAGGCTAATCCATGCACATAGTATTTCCCTGAAGGAAAAGGCCGAAAATCAAAAAGACCATTCATTTTAATATCCAGAAGTACATTATTTGCATCCGTTAGCAGGTAGGTATAAGTATTAAAAGGGCTGTTTGTTTGAAACTGAAGAGTCATATTTACATCTGCATCGGGACAAATAAGATTAGGTAAAGATCCTTTTAGAATGGAAATTTCACCTGCATCAGGTACATTATTATTTATTAGAACAAAATTTTCAGTAAATCCATAACAGTAACTCCCCATAGTATCTCTGAAAATATTTTTTCCAGGTTTCAAATAATAAGTAAAAGGATAATATAAACCATAAACTCTGTAATAGCCAGGTTTTAAAAATTCAAAATTTACATTCAAGAATGGTCTGACCAATTCAATATTTCCAAACGTATCTGTTACAACAATATGCAGTGGAGGAATACCTGGTTCGAAGGTAAAAACCTTTAAATCATTTTTACCATCACCGGGACAGGTTTGTGAAATAGTATCTTTTGCGCTAAGTTTGATATATTTCCACTTTCCACAGTTACCTATACGAATCTGAGAAATAGCAAGAAGGGGTAAAAAACCTAAAAGAAAAAGGATGAATGTGCGCATTTTATGGGACTTTATAAATGCAAATATAATTTCATTTTTCCTTACAAACAGATTTTTAACAATTTATCGGATATTTTACCGTTTTTCTTTTGATATTCACGCTGTTTATTTTGTTAAAAATACATGCATTACTTTTTCAAATTTATCATAATCCTGTTGCTTAACACTTTGGTGTTAAATGGTCAGAATATTAAAATAAATAATTCTTATTCTCCTGTTACCCTGGTGCAAGATATTTTTGTCAATGGTGCCTGTAAAAATATTTCTAATATTCGATCTATTGGGAACAAAGGAGGAATCGGGTTTTTTGAAGGTGGAAAAACGAGTATTGGCCTTGAAAAAGGAATCATTTTGTCCACAGGTAATGTTAAAAATGCGGAAGGTCCTAATCTTAAAAGAGATGTTACAACCGATTTTGGTGAAAAATCAAGTGATGTTGATTTAGTGAAATTGGCTACCGGAACTGTATTTGATGTGGTGGGGATAGAATTTGACTTTGTTCCTTTAGATAGTTTTGTAAATTTTAGATATGTTTTTGCTTCTGATGAATATTGTGAATTTGTAGGACAGAATTTCAATGATGTTTTTGGATTTTTTGTGAGCGGACCCGGTATTAATGGCGTTTTTAATAATAAAGGTGAAAATGTCGCGCTCATTCCTGGTTCAAATGCTTTTGTCTCTATAAATACCGTAAATCATACCCAAAATCAATTATTTTATAGTGACAATATGCATCCTGATGATGCTGCCCGGTGTAGTTTACCCTGGGTGAATTCTCCCAATCAGGAAAAAATTCAATATGACGGGTTTACTCGACCTCTTACAGCTAACCTTAAATTAATACCTTGCCAAACTTATAGAATTCGCCTTTTAGTGGCGGATGTTTCCGATGGAAAATTTGATTCTGCCGTTTTTCTGGAAGCAGAAAGCTTTAATATCGGCGGTGGAGTTAAATTAAATGGCACTTCAGCCGATTCTGCCCAAATTATTGAAGAAGGTTGCAGTAATGGATTTTTTAGATTGAATAGATTAAATTCAGATAATCTTCAACAACCTTTAATTGTAAAAATTAAGGTCGCAAATGATAGTAAGGCAAAAGAAGGGGTTGATTTTGAACGTTTACCCAAAGAAATTACTATTCTTGAAAACAAAACTTATGTAGATCTACCGATTAATACTATATTGGATGATTTCGATGAAACGCCGGAAGAACTTATTCTTCAACTTGATTTTCCCTGTGCCTGTATAGCTGACACGGCAAGAATATTTATAAAAGATGTCCCAAAGTTAAGGACAGGGTTAAAAGATTTAACTTTCTGTTTGGGAGATACCTTAACCTTAAAGGTTAATCCTATTGGCGGCGTGCCTCCCTATTCCTATTTATGGGGTAATGGGGCAAAAACAGCTCAAATAAAATTTAATCCTCCAAAAGATACTTTTTTAGTCTTAGACCTTAAAGACGGATGTAAAAGACAATTGACAGACACCATCAGAATTACGCGAAAAACTCCTCCGCAGGCACAAATTAGTGGTATAAAAGATATTTGTTCAGGTGAACTTGCAGATATTCCTGTTTCTTTCAATGGCAAAGCACCTTTTTCCTTTACATGGAAAGCCGATAGTTTGCCTCCCGTGCAAGTGCTTAATCAAACGAATAATTTATATGTGATAAAATCTGGTGCAAAGGGGAAAATTCAGATTTTATCCTTTTCTGATGGAGAATGTGATGGGGAATTTCAAGGTGTTGCAGAAATCAGACATTTTAATTTGCAAACGATTACCTCTGTAAAGCCAGTTAGTTGTGCCAAAGGGAAAGATGGTGAAATAACAATGGAGGTTAGTGGTGGAACTCCACCTTATCAGTTCAACTGGTCTAATGGTTTGCCAAATTCTTTTAATCCGGTAGGTTTGTCTAAAGGAATTTATAAAGTTACCATTGTTGATGTAAATAATTGTAAAACAACGGCAATAACAGAAATTTCTGAACCAAGCCCACTAACTCCATTAGGTTTTGACTGTTCACAATTCACCTCTTCTGTTTTACAAATTAGCAATAGTGGTGGCGTTCCTCCTTATTCCTATTCTATTGATAAAGGTGTTTTCTTTAAAAATGAAGGTGTTTTTAATAATTTAATTCCTGGGAATAAATATGATTTGATAATAAAAGATCTTAGAAATTGTACCCTTGAACAAGCATTTATTATGCCTGCACTCTACAATAAAATGGTGCAACTTTCCCCTGTTGTTAAACTTGTGTTTGGAAAAAAATATATTTTACAGCCTCAGGTGAATATTCCCGTCTCACTGATAAAAAGTATTTCATGGAGTCCTGAATTTAAACTGAGTTGTTATCAATGCCTGAGTCCCGAAATATTACCTGACAAAGGAGGACTTATCAGAGTCCAGATTACAGATGTTTTTGGTTGTACGGAGTCCGCAACTTCTCAAATTTCCGTTGATAACACTTTTTCTATCTTTGTGCCTAATGCCTTTTCACCCAATGGAGATGGTATAAATGATTTTATTTCTGTTTTTGCAAATACTGAACAAATATCTGAGATTAAGTCTTTTGAAATCTATAATAGATTTGGAAATTTAATTTTTAAAAAGATTGGCTTTCAACCAAATGATGAATATTTAGGCTGGAATGGCACAAAATCAGATTATAAAATGAACCCGGGAACTTATCTTTATACCGTAATTGTTGTTTTGAAAAATGGAGGGGAATTTGCCAAACAAGGTAGTTTTATGTTATTAAGGTGAATCCTACATGCTTGTTTATAAATTTATGTCATTTTATTTTACTATTTTCACCACTCAATTCAAAATATTAACACATGCTTAATAGGAGGAAATTTTTAGCAAGCAGTGCTTTGACTGCAGTGGGAACTTATTTGTTTTCAAAGAATGAAATAATTTCTAAATCGACTGATATTGAAGATGTTTTAAAAAATACAGCTTCTGTCATTGCAACCTGGCCAAATGAAAAAGCAACGACTGCTGCCTGGTTGAAATTGAAAGAATCAGATTATGCGTTAGATGCGGTTGAAGCTGGGGCTAGAATTCCCGAAGCCGATGTGATGGATACAAGTGTTGGTTATGGCGGTTATCCAGATCGCGATGGCAGGGTTACCCTCGATGCATGTATAATGGATGAAAAAGGAAATGCAGGTAGTGTTGTTTTTTTAGAAGGAATCATGCATCCTATTAGTGTGGCTCGTAAAGTGATGGAAAAAACGCCTCATGTCATTTTAGCAGGGGAAGGGGCTTTGAAATTTGCGATCTCTGAAGGTTTTAAAACGGAAAATCTTCTATCTGATCATGCTAAAGAAACATGGAAAAACTGGTTAACTAAAAATGATTATCATCCTGATAATCATGATACTGTTGGTATTCTGGCCATTGATTCCCAAGGTAGAATATGTGGTGCCTGTTCCACCAGCGGATGGGCTTTTAAAATGAATGGAAGAGTAGGGGATTCTCCTATTTTAGGAGCTGGATTATATGTTGATGGTCAAGTTGGGGCAGCTGCTTGTACAGGGTTAGGAGAACTGGTTTTGAAAAATTTATGTACTTTTTTAACAGTTGAGTATATGAGACAAGGCAAATCTCCACAGGATGCCGCAAAACTGGCTGTCACTAGATTATATGAAAAAATACCTGGACTTAAGGAAGACACAAGTAAACAGGTTGGTATCGTAGCCATGAATTTAAAAGGGGAATATGGCGCCTGGGCTGTCCATGATAATTTCAAATATACCATAAATAAGCAAGGGATTAATACTGTTTTTGATTCTAAATTTGGTAAATGATGGCCTTTAAGTCGGAACAATCATTGAAATCTGTTTTACATTCCCTTTTCAGTCAGTATAAAAATGAAAATGGGGTCAGTTCAACGAGGGTTCAAGCCATTTATAGACAAACTATGGGTGATTATATCTCTAATCATACCACTAAGATTTTTTTGAAAAATAGTATTCTTTACCTTTATATTGATGTTCCTTCCTTAAGACATGAACTCTCTATGGGAAAATCAAAATTGTTAAATATTTTGAATGAGGCTTTGGGAGAAGTTCAAATTAAGGAAATTAAATTCCACTAATTTATACCTGTGTCTGAAGGGCAGTTGAATCAAAAACGTTTAATCGTCCAAGAAGCTGAAAAATTAGGCTTCGCTCGAATCGGCTTTGCAAGAGCAAGTTCTCTGGATCAATCTGCGCATAATTTATCTAAATGGTTGGATCTGGGGTATCATGGGGAAATGAGTTATATGGAGAACCATTTTGATCTCCGAACCGATCCCAGGAATTTAGTGCCTAATGCAAAAACAGTGATCGTTCTTTCTTTCAATTATGCTACAAAAGAAACACAGACGGATGAAAATGCCCCTAAAATAGCTAAATATGCTTTTGGGAAAGATTACCATAAAGTTTTAAAGAAAAAACTAAAAAAATTATTTTCCTTCGTTCAAAAGGTTTGTAATGGTTGTCAAGGTAGGTATTTTACAGATTCTGCTCCTATATTGGAACGAGATTGGGCTGAATTAGCAGGTTTAGGATGGAAAGGAAAAAATACCCTATTAATTCATCCCCAAGCTGGATCTTACTTTTTTCTTGCGGAAATTATCATCGATGCTGAACTTCCTTATGATAGTCCCATGAAAGATTATTGCGGTTCTTGCAGGAAATGTATTGACGCCTGTCCAACCGGTGCTATTAATGAAAAGGGTTACTTACTCGACGCCAGACGTTGTATCTCCTACCTGACCATTGAATTAAGGAATAATATTCCGGAGGAGTTTAAAGATAGTATGGAGAATTGGGTTTTTGGTTGTGATATTTGTCAGGATGTTTGTCCATGGAATAGATTTTCTACCTCTCATGTGGAACCTGATTTTTTTCCTAAACAAGAATTATTAACTTTAAACGCAAACGATTGGTTTGACTTAAAGGAGGAAAAGTTTAATGATTTATTTGAAAGTTCAGCAGTTAAAAGGACTGGATATAATGGCTTAACCAGAAATTTACTTTTTTTAAAATAAGATTTTATGCAAATTAATTCATTTTCAAGATACCTTATTATAGGATTTTTCACCCTCGTTTTGGGAGTAATACTCTATCGGTTTTCTGAAATTATAAGTTATGTTATTATCGCATGGGTCTTATCTTTAATGGGTTCTCCCGTAATGAGATTTCTTAAAAAAATAAAATTTGGTAAATATACTTTGCCAAATTCAATAGCTGCCGCACTTACTTTAGGTGCCTTCATCATATTGATTGGTGCTATTCTTGCTTACTTTATTCCCGTTTTTTTTACCCAGGCTTTAAATTTATCAGAGGTCGATTATAAGTCTATTGCCGCTGCTTTAGAAGAGCCCTTTCAAAATGTCCTCTTGAAATTAAAATCTTATGGAATTCCTTTAAATACCATAAATCTAGAGGAACTCGTCATATCTCTAACGAAAGGTTGGTTCGAACCAGCTTTAGTAACCCAATTAATAACTGATTTTGTTGCCACAGCAAGCAATTTTATAGTCGCAATTGCTTCTATTTTATTTATTGCTTATTTCTTTATTCAGGAGCAGGGCATGTTTTTGAGTTTTTTGTTAACATTAATTCCAGATAATTATGTGGAACAAACTCAAAACGCAATTCAGGAATCCATAAAAATTTTATCTAGATATTTTAACGGACTTCTATTACAAATGCTGCTTATTACAGTATATATGATGGCGACTCTCTCCATTTTTGGAATTAAAAATGCACTAATTATTGCATTTTTTGCTGCTTTAATGAATCTGATCCCCTATATAGGTCCCATTTTTGGGGCAGCTTTCGCTGTATTGATTACTTTATCTTCTAATTTAGATCTTTCCTTTTACACCGAAGTCTGGCCTCAAATAATTAAAGTGATATTAATTTTTGGCTCTATGCAATTCATAGATAATTATATTTTTCAACCAGTCATTTTTTCTAAATCGTTAATGGCTCACCCTTTGGAAATTTTCGTTATTATTTTAGTGGGGGCTAATTTAGGGGGTATTACTGGAATGGTTTTGGCTATTCCCATTTATACTATTCTAAGATCTTTTGCGAAAATATTTTTCGAAAAATTTAAAATTGTTCAACTAATGACGAAGAATATGAATGAATCAGGATTTTAATTTTGTCCAAATTTGATGTGCTACTTTGGTCGTTAATTCGTCCAGATAATAACTTCCTGCTGTGGGATCTATTGTTTCTCCAATACCCGATTCAAGTTTAAGTATATTAAATATTTGTATAATATTTTTCAGGTGAATATTGGTATCATCTCCTTGAATTTCAATGTAAATCTGATCACTACCTCCTATGCTGGCTGCTAAAATTTTGGATGTTGCTTCAATTAAAAATTGATCATTTGCCTCAGTACAGGGTAAAATGGAAAGAAACAAAGGAGGGGAGGGATTTTCTAAATGGTAGGCCTTAAGGATATTTCTCCATATAATCCTCTGGGCTCTTCCCAATGCTATTTCAAATAAATAATTTGGGTTAATTTCTCTGGAAAAACAGATATTTTCAGCCTCTTTTTTAAGTACTTCAAAAGTACCTTTTGATAGTTCTAATCTATTAATTCCTTTTTCCATCATGGCTATGATTTTATCCAAATCATCCTGATGATCACTGCTGATATGCTGATATTTTAATGCATCAACGCCAGTTTCTGTCAGTTCATTTTGGTTTTCAATAAGCCAGTTACAGAAAGGGAAATTCTCTTTTAATTCTGAAAATAAAAGCTTGTTTTGAATGGATTGATGGCATTTGAAATTTTTTATATCTAAATTAATAAACGCTTCAATATCATTTTTATCTATAATAACCTCATTTTTAAAACTAATCCCCGATTGCGAGGTTATATTTCTTCTCCATAAAATAGGTTTTAATTTTTGAACTTTTCCGTCTGGAAAAATAATTGGTGGCATATTGACGGATTTGTGATAGGAAAAATTTAAAGTTGCTATAGACTTACCATTTAATTCTTTTTCAGCAGCTGTTTCCCAATCACTATTTGTGGGTTTTATGAAATTTTCAAAATGATTATTTGATTGGCTCATATTTTTAAATTTAACGGAATAAGTTATAATTCAAATGTAAGCGTTTTTTTTTGCGAAAAATAAATGATTTTTATCTCCACATAAAACTTTTATTTTATAGTTATGGTTATATTTGTCACTAAGATTTTCTTTTAGATTAAATCTAAATAAATTAAAATAATGATCAAGGAACCAATGCGTGTTTATTTAGACAATAACGCAACTACACCCTGTGACCCGCGAGTTGTGGACACTATGGTGCCCTATTTTTATCAAAAACCTGGAAATTCAGCTAGTAGAAATCATCCTTTTGGTTGGGAAGCAGAAGAGGGTGTGGATTATGCAAGAGAACAAATAGCTGCTCTTCTTAAAGTAGATCCTAAGGAAATTATTTTCACATCTGGAGCAACAGAGTCAGATAACCTCGCGATTAAAGGCATTTTTGAAATGTACAGATCAAAAGGAAATCATATTATTACGGTGACTACAGAGCATAAGGCAGTTTTAGATACCTGTGATAAATTGACGGAAGCCGGTGCTGAAATAACTTATCTTAAAGTTGCTGAAGATGGTTTGATTGACCTTAATGAATTGGAATCAGCTATTAAATCAACCACTATTCTGGTTTCGGTGATGTGGGCAAATAATGAAACTGGCGTTATTCAG
>Ga0114971_10000757_pt1 | contig 21800 bp, 23 predicted proteins | sample M_140625_MF_Meta_FD_87320 | JGI IMG/M metagenome (GOLD analysis project Ga0114971, IMG submission 87320) | Freshwater microbial communities from Lake Montjoie, Canada to study carbon cycling - M_140625_MF_MetaG | ecosystem: Environmental > Aquatic > Freshwater > Lake | place: Lake Montjoie...
CGAGAACTGAACTGTTAATGCCAATTAGGGCGGTGATCTAGTGCCTACTCAGACTCAGACCGAGGTCGGTTACTACACCCTGCCCGTCATTCTGTCCTTTGACGGTGTCGAAAAGAACGTCAACTCAAAGCTCGGCAAGCTGTTCGGCAACGTCGGCAAGAATGCCAGCAAGTCACTGGCCGAAAACACCCAGGCAGACCTCAAGCGCGCAGGCGACGCCTATACCAAACTCCGCGACAGAGCCGCCGATGCACTCGGCAAGGTCCGCGTCGAGGAGGAGAAACTCGCCAAGGCCCGCGCCAGTGGCAAGCAAGACCAAGTAGTCGCCGCCGAAGAACGCCTCAACAAGACCCGCCGCGACGCTAAGCGCCTCAACCGTGAAGCCGCCGCCAGCTTTGAAGAAGTCACCGCAGCACAGAAACGACTGGCCGATTCCGCGTCGAAGACGTCGTCGGGACTTGGCGGCCTACTCTCCAAGCTCGGCAGCCTAGGCGGAGCCGCAAAGACCGGTGGCGCCGAAGCCGCAACCGGATTTGTCGGAGGATTCGGCGGACCGATCGCCGCACTCGGAACTAAAGCCGGTCCGATCGGCTTGGCACTAGCCGCGACGGCCGGTCTGGGCCTGGCCGCCGGCAAGCTGCTCGGCGATCAGGTTATGGCCGGTATTGGCCAGCTTAAAGAAGAGGCAGGCGTTGCCGCCAAGCTCGGCCTTACCGCCGAGCAGATCAAGCCGCTAGCCCGCTCTGCCGCCGCTGCCTATGCCGCCAACTTCGGCGACTCAATCTCAGGCAACCTCGACACGATCCGCGCCGCAGTCCAGGGCGGAATACTGGACCCCAACGCCAACCAGGCCGACGTCGAGAAGATCGTCGCGCAACTCACCACCGTCGCTGAGGTCACCGGCGAAGGCATCCCCGCCGCCGTGCGTACCGCTCAGCAAGCCGTTCGCACCGGTCTCGCCCAAGACGTCACCGGAGCCTTTGATCTGATCGTCAAGGCCCAGCAGCAAGGCCTCAACGTCTCCGAGGATCTGTTCGACACGATCAACGAGTACGGCACACAGTTCCGCAAGCTCGGCCTCGACGGCCCCGAGGCGCTCGGCTTGATCGCCCAGGCCGTCAAGGGCGGCGCACGCGACACCGACACGGCCGCCGATGCACTCAAAGAGTTTTCCATCCGCGCGATTGACGGGTCAAAGCTCACCGGCCAGGCGTACCACGATCTCGGGCTGTCCTTTAAGGGCACCACCGAGGCGTTCGCCGCTGGCGGCGACACCGCTAAAGCCACCTTCCAAGAAGTCGTCAACCGCATTGCCGCGGTCGAGGATCCCGCCAAGCGCGCACAAATCCAGGTTGCACTGTTCGGAACTAAGGCCGAAGATCTCGGCAACGCCGTTAACACGATGGATCTGTCGACGGCCGTCAGTCAGTTTGGCCAAGTCGAGGGCGCTGCAGCCAAAGCCGCCGAAACTCTCGGCGGCGGCGCGGCCGGATCTATCGAGCAGGCAAAGCGCAACATCGAGGTCGCCATCGACGGCATGCAAAAGGGTCTTGCCCAGGCATTCGGACCGGCACTAGAAAAGGTCGCCGCCTGGGTTATCAAAAACCAGGACAAGATCGTCGGATTCTTTACCGGAGTCGGCCATGCGGCAATCACGGCGAGCGAGTTTGTCGTCACATCACTCGGCGACATCGTCTCCGGGCTTGGGCAACTCATTTCGCCACTCGGCGACGCCTATGGACTCTTCCTCAAGTTTAAGGCGCTCCTGGCCGAAGACCGCGGCGATGAAGAAGAAGCCAAGAAACTCCGCGAGCAAGCCGAAGCCGCCTTCGGCTGGGGCGAAGGGCTGACCGCAGCCGGCGACGCCATGAAGGCATTCGACGCCACCGAGTACCACAAAGCCCTCGACGACGCCGCAGTCAAAGCCAACACCGCAGCGACGGCGACCGACGGTCTAACAACCAGCCTCGACCAGCTGCGCAAGCAACAGTTCTTTGAGGCATTCGGCAAGCCCATGCCTGCAGGCTCGGGCGCGGCCGCATCCGGCGCAGTCGGCGCCGGATCAACCCGGACCGGAAGTAACGCTGGACTTACGCAGACAAGCATCAACGCCAAGGCTGCAATCGAGTCACAGTTCCCCGACATCAGCACCATCGGCGGATACCGGCCAGACCCCAACTATCCCAACGAGCACCCCGCCGGCAAGGCGCTCGACGTGATGATTCCCAACTGGAACACGCCAGCCGGTAAGGCGCGCGGCGACGAGATCGCCAAGTATCTGCTCAGCAATGCTGGCGCGCTCGGAATTGACTACGTGCTCTGGCAGCAACGGCAGTGGAACCCAGACGGTACCTCATCCCCAATGAGGGATCTCAAGAACGCAACGGACAACCACATGGATCATGTGCACGTCCACACCGAAGGCACGCCGCAGCTCCCCGGAGCAGTACCGCCAAAGCCGCCAGCACTCACGACATCGCTCGGCGGCACAACATCAGTCCCCGGCGCTACCGCAATGCCGAGCGCCGTGGCCAGCACGCCTGGGCTGTCCTCAGCGATCGACACGTCCAAGCTGTACGACGCTGCGCCGCCAATGCTGACCAACGCTTACGGTCCCGGCTACGAGCCCGGAATCGGCACACCAGGCGTCAACGATTACGGCAACCCTGGCTACTACCGTGTCGACCCGCGTCAATTGCGCGACGCACAGCGAGCCTCTGACAATGCTCAGCGCGCCATTACCGAGGCCGATGCTGCAGCCCAGGCCGCGCGTGACGCTCGCGCGGCACTCAACGACACGCCATTCGTTACTCCCACAGAAATTGCTGGCGCGGACAAAGCTGTACGCGACGCGGAGTATGCCGCAAGCGAGGCACGACTGGACGCCGCCAACGCAGCAGAGGACGCCGCCAAGGCCGCGAAGGGCGACTTCACCGAAGCCAAGAAGGCGCCCAAAAAAGCCAAGGGGGATTCCAACCTCGGCGAGCTTGGCTCGATAGCAAGCTCATTCCTCAAGGACACCTTTGGTATTGGTAGTTTCCTTCCGGCACTTGACAACTTGATGCCGCTGCAAATGGCCGACACCATCTTCGGCGCGTTCGACTGGTCAACGATGGGCTTCTCCCCGGAAGCGCAAGCCGCCAAGGCTGCCGCCCAAGGCACCTCAAGCTCTGCCTTCGGCATCCCCGACATCGCCGCGCCACCGATGCCGCAGGACGGCATGCATGGCGGATCCGGTGGAGCTCCCGGCCCGGTCAACATGATCACCGTCGACCAGTCGCAGAACTTCAACAACTCGCCGGTCGGCTCTGATCCAGCAGCGGTCGAGAAGGCCCGCCAGTCGAACATCAACCGCGCTCCGCGCCTGCCGATCGGAATGGGCGGATGACACTCTGGCGCGACCTGCCGCAATACTTGCGCGCTCCGGGCATGAGCAATAAATGGATCGGCAACGATAACCAGCCGGACATTTGGCATCTGAGCGGATTCAACGAGGGCGCCGAAGGTGTGTTCATTAGCGGCCCTATTCGCGGTCTGGTGCACCGACCGTTTAAGTCGATCTGGCATGAGCCCGCCTATGGTCCGCCGCGCTACGAGCGCACAGTCGACGAGCGCAAAGAGATCTCGTGCCGCATCGCGATCTGCTCCGACTCCGAGTTCGGCTGGCAGGACGCCGAGACCAAGTTCTGGAACGGCATGAACGGCGAGGATCAGGGCTTCTGGTGCACGTCCACCCGGCGCACCGGAGAGCTATGGCTGCCGATGCAGTTGGCCGACGCCGTGCAAACCGAGCTGACCGAGGATCCCGGCTACAGCAATTACGTTCAGGAGTGGGACATCCTCCTAGCCGCCGACGGCGACCCACGCTGGCGCATGCCCGATCTGCAGCCGGCCGACTTCGTCACCAGCCTTGTCCGCTCAGAGATCGACCCGACCACCTTCGTCGATAACCCGATGACGACCACCGTCAAGCGTGACGACAATCCCGGATCGCCGATGATCGACGTCGCCGTCGGCAAGTTCCGGGTCGCCAACCGCGGCACCGCCCCGGCCTGGCCGATCTTTACTCTCTCGGCCCCGTCGCGCGGTAAGCGGCCGGCGCGCTGGTGGATCTCCAACGGTTCCAGCTCGACGATGATCCGCGTGCCACCGATCTACAAGGGCGAGCATATTATTGTCGACACCAACCCCGAGCACCGCATCGCGATCAGCGCGCTCGATCCGGTCGACGACTGGACGAAGGCCACCGTCCGCAACTCGGAACTACTGACGTGGCTGTTTGGTCAGTACGGCGAGAGCGGCATCAGCGTGCTTGAGCGATTCCACGGACAAGGATTTACCGAGCCGATTGCACCCGGCACCGTCGCCAGCCTGACGGTCTACTGCGATACCACCGGCATGCGCGCATCCGTTCGCCTGCCTCAAAGATACGAACGAGCGGTCTCATGACCCCGGAAGAAAAGGAATAGAAAATGGCAGCACCTGGAGCATGGACCCTCGTCAACGGCGCCCGCGCGGACATCCTGTCCGGCACGTTCAGCGTCGGCAGCGGATACAAGGTCGCACTCGTCACCTCCACAAGCAACATCGCGGCGTCGTCGACCACCTGGGCCGCCGTCACCAACGAGGTCGCCTCGGGCAACGGCTACACGACCGGCGGCGTCAGCGTGACCCTGTCGCAGACCGGCACGACATCGGTCAACGTGTACTTCTCAAGCAACCCGAGCTGGACCGCCTCGGGCGGTTCAATCACCGCCCGCTGGGCCGTGCTGTACAAGACCGGATCTAACGTCGTCGCGTTCTCGCTGCTCGACTCAGCGCCGGCCGATGTAGTCGTGGCTTCTGGAAACACGCTTCAGATCAAGAGCGATAACACCGCGAGCAACCCGGTTCTCACGGTCGCGTAATGGCAACCACCTACAAAGTTCTTGGGCAGTCGGCACCGGCCGCGACGACGGCGACGACGCTGTACACGGTCCCGGCGACGACCAGTACGGTCATCTCCACGATCAACGTGTGCAACCGGGGATCGACTACTGATTTATTTCGGATCGCTATCCGGCCTGCCGGCACAACCTTGGCAAACTCTCATTACATTGCCTACGACGCAGTCATACCAGGCAGCGATGCAATCAACATTACAATCGGCGTCAGTCTTGCCACTACTGATGTTGTGACCGTTTATGCGGGAACGGCTAACCTGACCTTTTCGGCGTTTGGCGCGGAGATAACGTAAGTGTCTACTCGCAGAATATCGAAAAGCCTGATGAGCGCTGAAAGACTTTCCCGACCAGGGCCCTATATTGTCGGCACTGCTGTGGCGCAGGCCGACAATATTAGCATTCCGGCCCATCGAATCGGCGATATGATTATGATCTTTGCGCACTCTAACGGTAATGGCCAAAACCCTATAGTACCTGCCGCGAGCGGAACAGTGCCAGCATGGACGACAGCAGCCGTAGGCAGCGCCACTGCTTTTAATGGAGTATATTCTTACCCCCGCGCCGCATATTATGTTGCAACAGCAACAAACACAACCTCTGGATCGTGGGGTTACGCCGATTTAATTATTGCCGTCGTAGTACGACGCACCAGCGGCATTGGTGGCACCAACGGGATAAACTTAAGCACTTCGGCTCCCGCGATAAATCTGAGCAATGGAACTGGTACATCGCTGTTGTTTCATTTCCACAGTTGGGGCGGCGGCAGTAGTACCGTCACTTCGATCAATGCCGCTCCTACCGGCTATACGCGGTTAGTCACTGGCACTTATTCGACGGTAATGGGCTGTGTTAACACAAAGAACGACACCACTACAGATGGGGCAGTGACACAAACTGCGACCGCAACTGGTTTCAGTGGTTCCCTCACCGTTGAAGTCACCGGAATCTAAGCGGAGGAGGTCAGTTAAATGAGTATTCAGTTACTCACACGCGCGGCTGACTCTGACTTCTCCGCCTGGACAGACAGCCCACTGGATCACCCCGGCTGGTGGGCACTCTCGGCCAACCTGCCAGCACCCGCCACCGCCACGGCTACAACCTCCACGCTCACCCCTGCCGCCGCCACCGTCACGATCACCGGTACCGCACCGTCACTGGTCACCGAATCAGTCCTGACCCCGGCCGCCGCCAGCGCCACCGTCACCGGCACCGCGCCGAAGCTCGACCTGATCGTCACCCCGCCAGGCGGCAGCCTGACCGGTGCGCTCATCACGGTCACCGGTTCCGCGCCGACACTCACCATGTCACTGGTGACGACCGGCGCCACCATCACGATCACGGGCGGCACACCATCCACCGCCGGCACGTCAGTCCTCACCCCGGACGCAGCGACCGTCACGGTCACCGGCACCGCACCGACGCTCCTGGTGCTGATGGTCCCCGGATCGGAGACCCTGCCGGTAAGCGGTGGAAATCCGAATCTGGCAACAATCACCGTCCTGACCCCAGCGTCAAGTTCCGTCACTGTGACGGCAGGATCGCCAGTCCTGGTCACGCTTATAGGGATTACCCCGACGCCTGCATCAATTGGCGTAACGGGCGCAGCTCCCCTGCTCAGCACAACACTGACCCCGTCTGCCGTATCAATTGTTGTTACGGGAAGAGTCCCTGTTCTCGGCGCGATCCTGAGCCCAGGCTCCGACTCAATAACCATCACCGGATCTGTTCCGATCGTCCTTGTACCGCTACGCCTGATTTCAGCTGCGGCGCTGATTGAGATTATCGGCAGCGCGCCAGTAGTGACCAATGTGCAACCGCCGGTCCCGCCGCGGACGTCGGTGCTGACCCCGACCGCGTTCCGCGAGATCGAGCAGCAGCTCAACGATCGCCGCCACGCCTATCGATCGCGCAAGGTTCCGCAGCCGCTGATCCGGCTGTGGGACAAAGAGATGCAGCTGATCGCGCGGATCGTCATCCCCGAGACCTGGGAGTGCGAGGAGATCGCGCACGACAATGGCATGGCGCGCATCGAGATTGTCGGCAAGGACAACGATTGGCTGCGCGAGATCCTGATGTTCCAGACCCGGCCTGCCGAGGATCTGCACATCACCATCGACTTTGACCCGAGCAAGCCCACCGACTGGAAAAACCGCTGGGGCGGCAAGGTCGAGACGATCACCGACGTCGAGACCAAAGGCAAGCCAACCGTCACCACCATCACGGCCGTCTCTAACCGAATCCACCTTCGGCACATCCTCCTGGCCGCCATGCCCGTGCTGCCGCACGCCGTCCAGATCCCCAAGATGTTCCTGTGGGGCGGACCTGCGGTAACAGCCTGTGCCTCAGCAACTTTCGTTAATTTATTCCGCATCTACACCCTTAATGGTTGGTGGCCGTTACCGCGCAATCTGTTCGCGCCGGAGACCTGGCTTGAGAACCTCTCGCCGCTCAACTGGCCCGTCCAGGTGATGCCAGTCAACCCGCTGCTCGATCAGTCGCGCTGGATCACAATCGGCGCGCGCTGGCAGGATGCCGAGACCGTACTCAAGCCAGCCATGAAAGATGCCGGCGTAGTGTGCCACGCCTACACCTGGCTTCCCGGCGACCCGGCACCGTACTCACACGTTTTCGGCGAGGCACTCGGCGAACTACTCAAGCCCACCCGAGCCTGCACGATCCTGAGCTTTGAGGATCAGTCCGGTGTCGGGGGCCCGACCGGCACCGCCATCGACGGTCTCGTCAATCTGTTCGCAGTCACTCTTGACGATCTGTTTACCGAGACGCTGATCGCGGTCGACGGCGACGGCGACGGCCAGACCGACCCGTTCATTCGCAAGCTACTCGGCGTCGCACCCAAGCGGCCGCCGTTCGTCTACCGCGACACCGGATACGGCGGCGTGCTCGGGCGCACGACGGTGGTGCACAAGAGCAAAGCGGTGACGATCGTGGTCGGCGGCCGTTCGCCCGGATGGGTCAATCAAGCGATTGCATTCGGGATTCGCTATGGCCTGAGTCAGATAGCCACGGCCATCTCCAACATCCCCGGCGCGCCAGCGCAGCTCACCGGCTCAGAAGGTCTCGACAATCTTTACCAAGGCCAGCTCGACGACACCCTGCTCGCCTTCATGCCATTCGTCGACCCGAGACGCTCGGCGGCCGTCGGACCGTATGCGCGCAATGAGCATTTTGAGCAAGGTTCCGGCTTCACCATCAGCTCCATAATGAGCGCCCGCCAGGGCTGGTGGGCGACCCGGCCGTACATGTCGATGAAGTTCGACATTGACGACACCCTCTATCGGATCGGCGAGGACATTGCGCTCGGCTCGCGCGTCTCCGCAGAGCGCAAGGGAATTATCTACACCGACCAGATCATGGCGATCAAGCGGACCGGCGATCGCAACAGTTCCGGCCGACCGGTGATCAGCTTCGGCGACGACAGCCGCGAAGAGGATCCGGTGGCGCAGGGCTTCGCCGCGATCGCCAATGTCGCCAACTTTGCGGCCATGCTCGCCGGTAGCGGGACGCTGTAATGACACGCGCGGACAACCCGCTCGTTCTGCCGAATTACCCCTACCTCGGCAAGTTTTCCAACGAGCAAGTCCGCGAAGCACTCGACCGCAAGGACCGGCTCGTCGAGGCGATGATGGATCCGGTCGGCCCGGACGGCACGCTCATCAACATCCCAGTCGACATGCTGCACATCCTCGCCTTCCATCTGGCCTATGCCGGCGCGGACGTGCACACCGATCACCGCCAGCTCATCGAGTCGCGACTGGTCCGCAACACCGACGCGATGTTCGAGATATACGAGTGGCGCGCCCGCGGCGAGTTCACGGATAGCCCGACCCCGGACATCGAGGCGACGACCGGCCAGGCCGCCGACATCGCCGCCAACATGAAGCAACAACTCACACCAGAAGTACGCGCGGCGTTGACCACGATCCTGCTTGAGGAATACAAAGCCGCAGACCGAGATATATCCCAGCGCGAACGCGCGCAGAACGTGCTCACCGAGCAACGCGAGATGAAAGAGGACAAACGATGACGGTCCCAGCCGAGCCGATCCTGATCGGCGGACACTCAGTCTTCCTGAAGTTCTACGCGATGCCGCGCAATGCGGGAGACCCACGCCGCATTGAGGGCACCATGACCCTCGTCGGCCCGGAAGGCGTCCTCACCCTCGACGCACTGGTCGGCCCGCAGGGCATCCCCGGAGAGCCGTCGCCGATCATCCGGCCCGAGTGGGGATCCCCGGTCACCGTCGTCGGAGACCTCCCATCGCTGGCCACCCTTGAAGAATCCGACGACGGTCGAGCCTGGTACATCAACGGCCAATGGCACGTCTACAGCCACCAGGCAGGCGAGTACGTCATCATCGAGGGCTCGATCCCCGGCCCGACCGGCGCGACACCGGACATCTCAATCAGCGCCGAAGCGATCGAGGTCGACACCGGCACCTTCACCTACGGCAACATCGAGGTCATCGAAACCGGCACCAGCGTCGCGCCCAACTTCCACATCAAGATCCCGGCGATCCCCGGCCCCGAAGGGCCGGCTTCGGCGATCGAGCTGGCCAGCGACTACGACGACACCACACCTAGCGAGGAAGGCGACTTCCTCGTCAAGCTCGCCAATGACAAATGGGGACCAGGCGCTCCCACCTATTTCATCCCGCGCAAGTACACCATCCCGCATAATCAGTTTGTCGCGCATCAGGGCACCGAGAGCCGGTTCCTCATCGCCTCAATCAACATCGACCCGCAGGACACCGACTGGTATCCCGACGTAGTTGGCCATGTTCGCCTACGCCGGCTGATCCTGTCCTCCGCGCAGTGTGAGGTAGAGGTCCGCATCGGCCCGACATCCACCGCCGGCACCGGAGAAAGCTCGCCGCTCTGCGGCCTGGCACCCTATGACCCGAGCGTCGCGCTGCTCGACTCCATCACGATCGCGCACATCCTGCCGCACTTCTCCGACGCCGGAGACCCGGACCGCTCCATCACACCAGACTCGGCAACGGCAACCTGCCAGGCCGGAGTCGGTTATACGTGCTTTGTATTCGTGCACAAGATCGGCGGATTCGGCGGCTGGGAGTTCACCAAGACCGACGCACAGCTCCGCGTGAATGTTGACCCAGTCGTAGGCGTCTAATGCCGCGTACTTTCGATCGTCGGTTCCAGCCGACGATGGACAAAGACCCGACCCGGTTCGGTACCGATTACACCGACCCCTACGGCGCCATCAATGAGTCCGCGGCCACCGCGGGCCTGCAGATCCGCAACAATCTCGTCGTCGCCATCAAGCAAACCACCGGAATCGACCTGACCGGAGTGGTCGAGTTCGTCGACTGGCTGGGCGAGCAGATCGGCCTCAACCTTGCCGCTTTCGCGCAAGCCTGGCAGCAGCTCCTTGACGGCATCATCAACACCTGGCTGGACATCACCGGATCGGTCGGCGCAGCCGTCGAGAACGTCCTCGACACATTCGGCGAGGCTTTTGGAGTCGTCAAAAGCAACGTCCTCACAACCGCCAACGCAAGCATCTCCAGCTACGCAAGCACGGCCACGGCAGCCGGCGGCGACTACGACGAGTTTGACTACACGGCCGCGGCAAGCCTGCCCGGTGCCACCTACGCCCAACTGACCGCTGGCGGCGGCGGCGGCACCTACGGGCCTAATGGCAATGGCCATCTGGTCTGGAAAACTGCCGGATTCTCCTGGCGCCAGGTTGTTTATCGGCGGTCTGACGTGACACTGTCCCAAGACAACGGCGTGGTGACCTCAGTTTGGCTGACCAAGATCAAAAACCCACTTGGCGCAGACACCTACGGATACCTCTGCGGCCGCATGGCCAACGATGGCAGCAACACCTACATCCGCGCCAGCATCGACAACAATCAGGCCCGCATCGAGGCAGTCGTCGGCGGCACCGTCACCCAGATCGGCCCAACCGTAAACCTGACCCCATCGGCCGGCGACGTGTTCCGGTTCTACTACGGCGCAACAAGCCACGCCCGCCGGTTCTGGCTTCGCCAAGGCAGCGTCACGATCCTCACAGTCGAGGACGGCGCGGCAAATGGAACAGGCGCGGTCTCGTCTAAAGGTTCCGATTTTCGCTCAGTCGGATTCGGCACGCTTAGCGCCCAATACATCCTGACCCAGAACCCCGGACCTAGCCTCGCCGGCTGGACCTGGGCGCCACAGACCACCGCATAAGGAGAACCGATGACCTTCGTCGACGGCCATGTCCACCTTCAGGACGCCACCACCATGCAGGCTGCGCTCACCGAGCTGGTCGGTGCTTATGCCGCCACCTTCCGCGGCGCGGTCTCGGCCTGGCCCGAGGGTGACGCCAGCGGCCCGGCCAAGTGGGCGATTGAGATCAACGATGCGGTCGGCAACACCACCACCGCGCAGCTCGGCGATCATCTTGTCCTGACCTACGGGCGCCTGCTCAAGCTGACCGACGCCGAGTACCTAGCACTGGAGGTCTGACCTAATGGCCAACCCGACCTACTTCACCGTCGTCGCCGACTTCAAGAGCGTCGTCGTGGACCTAGCCTCCGACGTCGACGCCGATCCGCAGCTCGGCCCGGTTACCGCCAAGGTCACCTTTACCCCGGTCCTGGCCAACGGCGACGTCATCCTCGCCAGTACCGCATCCCCGCGGCCAACTATGTTCGTGCCGGCGCCCATCGTGGCACGCATCGACACCGATGGCCGCCTTAAGCTGCGCGTCGAACCGGACGGCGACCGCGACGACTTCGCGACCCGATCTGCATTCCCAAGCACCGGAAACATTACGAAGGTCTATTTCGCCATAGACACCCAAACTTTTTACCGCTGGACCGGATCGCTTTACGCCGAGACCTATCCGTATGCCCAGGTTCGCCTTCTCGCCGATACCGCGCTTCTCGGTCTTGACAGCGACCTGTATTACCGCGTGACATTCTCGGAAGTAATTTTTAACGGAGCACCCGGATATATCAACGGATTTACCTTCCAGGCTCCGACGTCCGACGTCGAACTTAACCTTGTCAATGTCGCGCGAGTACCTGGGCAACCGGCAGTGGGCACGACAAAAGGCGACAAGGGCGACCGGGGCTACTCTTTTGTCGGGTTATCGCCAGCCGGCGACGGTAGCTCAGTTGTCGGCCTGATCGAATCATCTACCGGAGTAATACCGGCGGGCGACCCCGTGCCGATCTCGCTGTCTTACAACTCGACGGTGACTCATTCCAACGTGCCACTAACGCCGCGCCCACCGGTATCGGTGGCCGTCATCTGGATCGGTTCGGTTGAGCCGACCTACGCGATCGACGGCGACGTCTGGATGGACACATCAGGCACCGCACCAACGATCACCACCACAACGCTTAACGGCATGAACGTCAACGCCTCTTTCAGCCAGGTACTCGTTGCATCGGGAACTACACCGATCGTCTGGTCGGTGTTCTCGGGGACGCTGCCGGCTGGTCTGACGTTTTCTACCGACGGGAACCTTTACGGTGCTCCGACCGCAACCGGATCCTATACCTTCACCCTAAAGGCCTTAAACGCTTTCGGCAGCGGCACTCGGCAATTCACCGGTACCGTCGGCGCCGCAATCGCGCCGACCATCACCACAACAACACTCGGCTCTACCGTTACTGGCACACCGTTCTCGCTGACGCTGACCATATCGGGATCGACTCCGGTTACGTTCGCGGTCCAGTCCGGGTCACTGCCGACAGGACTGTCACTCGGCGCGTCGACCGGGATCATCTCAGGGACACCAACCACCGTCGCGTCTTACAGCTTCACGATCCGCGCTACAAACGCAGTTGGCTATGACGACCAGGCGTTCACAGGATCAGTGACCGGAGTCGCTCCGACGATCACGACCACGTCCATCGGGCCGTTGTACCGGGCATTCGCGGTATCGGAAACGGTATCTACGTCAGGGTCAACCCCGGTCACCTTCGCCGTCCAGTCCGGCTCGCTCCCAGCTGGTCTTTCACTCAACACATCAACCGGCGTGATCTCAGGAACCCCGACGACGGTTGCCTCCTACAGCTTCACGATCCGAGCCACCAACTCATACGGCACCGACGACCAAGCCTTCACCGTTTCAGTGCTGCAGTCCACACCGGTCATCATCGAAACGGAACTCACGCCACTCAGGCTAAACACGGCGTTCGCGCAGACCCTCACACTCACCACTGGCGGCCCGACGATAACGTGGACAGTGCAGTCGGGCACACTTCCGGTTGGTTTATCACTCAACGCTTCCACCGGAGCTATCTCCGGCACCCCAACCGTCGAGGGTTCGTACTCGTTTACGATTCGCGCTTCCAATGGCGTTGCCAATGACGACCAAGCGTTCACCGGAAGTGTCGCAGGGCTAGGCCCCAGCTTCGTCAGCATTTCCTCGGCCATGAGCGCCAACACCAGCATCACCGCAGCCGCCGGTTCCAAGGTCATCGTTCTTGTTCACTACTACGCACCGCCCGCCGGCCTAACCGCCACGCCAGTCTTCACGCTCGGCGGCGTCAACATGACCAACAAGGGGTATGGCGCATCATCCTTTGCCAGTTCCTATTCAAGCTATACGTTCGCTTTTGAGGGCACAGCAAACGGATCAGCCCAACTAATCGGCTTTCCCAGCGTCGGCGCTTGGGGACAAACTGCCTACGCTGTCGTATTTAATAACGTAACAGCCGTTGGATCTGCCCAGGCCTCCAACTATTACGGATACAACCCGGCACTACAGAACGTCACCTCAGCCACTAACCATCTGGTGCTGCAATCTTTCTGGAAGGCGTCAGGCGGAGCATGGAGTGGTTACAGCCAAACGCAACGAGCTGCACAAACTGGCATCGTTGTAGGTACCGCTACAGGCGGCACGACGGTCAACTTCTCGGCCAACACCGGAACATTAAACGCCGACAACTACACAATTGGCCTTGCCGTGGATCTGAGCTAAGCGATGCCTACAGTCACTTATGACGCGAGAGGCACAGGCATCATCGGCTCGGGCGGTGCTGGTACTTCCAATGGGCCGACATTCAGTTGCCAGCATACGTTCGGCCCTAACGCGAACTGTCTTGTCGTAGGAATAATGGTTTTCAATCCCGGCCTATCAAACAATCCTCTGGCAACCTCCCGCACGCTGACCGTTGGCGGCAAGTCACTGGTCTATCGCGGCGCTTCGGTACTTTTCCCCGCTGTCGTTCGGGAAGGCTGGGTCGAAATATGGAGCCTCCAGGGCAGTGACGTAATTGCACTGCGAGGCACCACGCAGACAATCAGCGGCGAAATGCGGTCGGTATCCTCCCCGTCAACAGTCTGGCCTGGTTTCCTAAGCGGCAACTCGGTCAGTTACAACAACGTGCAGTCTGTCAGCAGTTTCTACGGGTCGACCGACCAGGCGAGCGCGATCATAACGTCGCCAGCGATTCCCTCTCGCCTATGCGACATGGTTACCACGGCAGTTGGCGGCAGCGCCTACTACGGCTGGACAGGCACCCTCCGGTATCCCATCGCTGTCCAAAACCCGATCGCCGGCTGCCTCATGCAAGACACCATCGGCAATGGCAGCAATGTTGTCCTGAAAATCAGTAGATCCACCTACGGCGCGTCGGCGACCGCCGCACTAAACCTTCTCGGCAGCTTCGATCCCGATCCCCCCGTTATCTTCACCAGCCAAATTGATGAGGTGGTGCGAGGGCGGCCCTTCTCTCAAACCATCGCGTTCACCCCGACATCACCGACCGTCGTCTGGAGTGTCGTCGATGGACTACTGCCCATCGGGCTTTCGTTAGATTCGGTAACGGGAACAATATCTGGCACCCCAACCCAGTTCGGTGGAACTTACTCATTCACTCTTCAGGCTAGTAACGAATGGGGTTCAGATCAGCACGAGTTTTCAGGCGACATCCTCTCGTATTCGATGCCGTTCGTCAGCGACAACACAACCAAGTTAAAACAGCGACAACTCGGCCTCTATTACCCGGTAAGCCAGCAGGTCAAAGTATCCGGCACATTCCGACCGGTAGTCAGTAAGAACTGATGAAGTACCTAGCCGCCGCCCTGGCCGTCATCGCCGTCGCATCATTCACCCTTGTCTACGTCGCCATCAACGCCATCTGTGATGACGACTATTGGCCTGACTGGGCATGAGCTACGGGCTCCCGACCGGCACCAGCATCACCTACGGCGCCGCGGGATTCCCCGAGTGGGTCTACGAGCTCGCGCAGGCGTTCGGCCTACAAGCCAGCACCTATCCCGGCCACCAAGAATCCGAGCGCGCCGAGATTGGCTTCGCACCCAACCCCAAACGGCAAAACCGCGGCATTGATTGGGCCGGACCGGTCAACAAGATGCAGGCCTTCGCCGACTACCTGCTCAACCATCGCGCGCAGCTAGAGCAAGTGATCTTCCAGAACCCCGACACCGGCAGCCGAGTCGGAGTGGCCGGCGGCGACGACGTCAGCAGGACCGCCTACTACCAAGGCGACTACGACGGCCACACCGACCACGTACACACCCGCCAATCGGAACCAATACCGCTACCGAAGTACCTCAGTACCCAAGTACCCAAGGAGACCGCAGTGGGATGGACCGGCGACCCCGTCTGGCTTGAGGATGTGCTGCGGCCCGCTCTGGGCGACAAGCTCAAAGCGCTGCCCGACTGGCAGTCCTACGGTCACGGCGACTACGGGCCGATCTGGGGTGTCATGGTGCACCACACCGGCAACGCCCGCGCGGACGCGATGAGCATCCGCAACGGCCGCCCAGATCTCGAAGGCCCGCTCTCCAATCTCCACATCGCCCAGGACGGCACCGTCACTATCGTCGCCGCAGGCGTCTGCTGGCACGCCGGCGCAGGCTCCTATCCCGGCATCCCGACCGACAACGGCAATCAGGTTCTCATCGGCATTGAGTGCGCCTGGCCCCGCGACACCTCGATCACCGCGGCAACGCAGACCCGCGAGCGCTGGCCTGACGCTGAGATCATCTCAATGCGCGACACCGTCGCCGCAATCCTCAACAAGCTCGGCGTCGGCAGCGACCGCGTGATTGCGCACAAGGAATATGCCGGCGCCCGCCAGGGCAAGTGGGATCCGGGCAATCTCGACATGGACTGGTTCAGGCGCGAGGTCGCCAAGGCGCAGCGCGGCGACTTCAAGAAGGCCGAGCCGAAGGTGACCGTGCCGCAATACCCGCGCGATTGGACCGACCGCCAACTCCTCGAAGCGATCTGGTACGACCTACAGAAGGTCAAGAACCGATGAAGATCGCAGGCGCGTGGGTCGGATGGGGACTCGGCGATTCCTCCGACGAGATCCAAAAGTACAAGGCGTTTATGCGCGCAAAGTTCTCCTACGCCAAAACACTCGCCGACACTCCGGCGTTTGATGACGCAACCTTCGCGGCCGTCTACGCGATGCAGACCGCCTACACCGCGCAAGGCAAGCTCAAGAAGCCCAACGGCATCATCGACTACGCCACCAAGCTCGCCAGCGGCTATCTCGTCAAGCCGCCGGCCGCCGACAATCGCCCGGTCCTGTTCACCGTCTGCGGCACCGGAGTCCCGTGGTGGGTCGGCCCGGACGCCGACACGGCGCGCGCGGTCGAGTGGAAATACAAATGGCAACCGATCGGCTACCCGGCCGCCGTCGTGCCCATGAACCCGTCAGTCCAAGACGGCCGCGCCGAGCTGCGCCGCCAGTTCGAGCTGCACCGCGACCGGATCGTCAAGTACGGCGCCGCGATGATCGGCTACAGCCAGGGCGCGATCGTGACGTCGGAAACCTGGATGCAAGACATCGCCCCCGACAATGGCCGACTGCACTGGGCGCGCGGGAGTGTCCTCAAGGCCGTCACGTTCGGCAATCCGATGGCCGAGGCAGGGCACGTCTGGGCAGATCCGGGCGGCCCTCCCGTGTCAATGACGTCGCATGGAATCGCCGATCAACTCATGTCCGAAACGCCTAGCTGGTATCGGAACTATCGGCACAAGAATGACCTGTACACCGACTGCGAAGGCCAGAGCGGCGAGAACAAAACCGCCATCTACAAGATCATCATGGGCGCCCGGATGCTCCAAGGCCCGGACAACCTGCTCGCCCAGGTGCTCGAGCTCGGCACCGGATCCCCGGCCGAGCTAATCGGCATGTTCAAGGCCGTCATGGATGCCGGGATGTTCTTCGGCGCCAAGACCGGCCCGCACATCAACTACGACCCTCGCCCTGCCATCGACTACCTGGCCGCATAGGAGACCTACATGCTCACTAAGACCTTCTGGTTCGGCGAGGGCGGCGTGTTCGTCCGGGCCGTGCGCACTTGGGCGCAGACCGCTGTCGCCGCGATCGGCGTCGGGACGACCAACCTGTTCTCGGCGGACATCAAGAACGTGCTCGCGCTGGCCAGCTCGGCGGCAATCCTGTCGATCCTGATGAGCCTCGACCGCACGACCGCCGGCACGACCGTCGTCGTCGAGACTCCTGCGGCCCCGATATCGCAGACGCTCCAAGCGAGCTACACCGGCTCATGACACCGATCAATGTCGACTCCTGGCTCGATATCGTCGCCAACCTCTGGATCGGCCTTGTCGTCCTGGCGCTCGCCGTCATCCCCGGCTACATGGCCGCCCGCAAGAACCACCGAGGAATACAGGAGATCCGAAATCAGGTCGTCAACGGACATGCTGACGCGCCGCCACTACGCACGGACCTTGACCGCGTGATCGTCGCCATCGACGCGCTCGCGAAGGATGTCACCGCCCTGCGCCGTGACCTCGACGACTCAGAGAATCGTCGACGTGACCAGATCGCGGAACTACGCGATGAGGTCAACCGCAAGCTTGGCCGCCGCGCCAGCTAGAACAAAGGAGTACCACTCCAATGTCCTTGTCCGATCAGCTCAACTCAGTGCAACCAAAACGGTCTAACCAAGGCTGCGTTACCTGCAAGTGGCTCGACACGCTCGACAAACCCGATCGCCGAGCATTCGACAACTGGATCACCGACGGCAAGTCCATCGCGCAGCTCTGGCAGGCGTGCTTTAACGATCCCGATAATCCGCTCAAGCTGTCGAGCACACCGTTTCGGGATCACATCCGCCATCACGAGCCGCTCGCGTGAGCCTCGCCGATCGGCTCTACACCATCGACGAACAGGTCCGCAACCGGATCCTGATCCTGGACGTCGAGCGGCTGCCGGGGATCACCACTCAATTCTGGTGGGACCGCGGTGACCTGAAGAACAGATACATCCACTACGAGACCGTCCAGCGCCACCCGCGCACCACGATCGTCTGCGCAAAGTGGTACCACAGCGACGAGGTCATCCAGCTCGCCGAGTGGGACAAGGGCGGCCGCAAGAAGTTCCTGCGCAACGTCCACGCGCTCATGTCCAAGGCCGAGATCATCGTCGGGCACTACATCACCGGAGCCGACCTACCCTGGCTTGCCGGGGATCTACACGTCGAGGGCGGCCTGCCTCCGCTGCCGCCCTTCAAGACCGTCGACACCCTGAAGGTTCTGCGCAAGGCCTTCGGCCCCGGCGCGCCGTTCAAGTCTCTTGATGCGTTCTGCAAGGTTGTTGGGATCCCGGCCAAGACCGACGCCTACGACCGCGCAGCAATGGAGCGCGCCGTCACCGAGAAATCAATCGAGGACCGCGAACGCTTAACCGCTTACTGCGTCGGCGACGTCCTGGCCACGCAGGGACTCTACGACTTCCTTCGGCCGCACATCACCAACCACCCGGCGTTGTTCGTCGTCGGCAAAGACACCATGACCACATGCCACCGCTGCGGCCATGACACCACGCCGACGCCCAGGCGCTACGTCGCCAATGTCCTCACCTACTCCATGCGCAAGTGCGACAACTGCGGCGGCTACAGCCGCATCTCGATCGAGCCAGAACGCCTCAGCATAGTGCGATCGGTCTGAGGTGTCGCACCCCAAGTCTCGCGCTCAAGGGCACCGATCCAGTCATCAGCCCTCGACGCCGGCTCCGCACGACCGGAGCCGAGGCCCGCAGGGGAGGACTGGCGGACCTCTTGCGCGCCGGCGACTTCGGGCCGCTGACTACGGCTGGATTACGCTCGCCATCGGCGTCGTCGGCTACGAGGCCGCCGCGAGCCAGCGCCGCCACGACTGGGAGCTACTCAGCGAGGCCTGCGACCGGTACAGGATCCGGTACCCGATCACCACGAATCTCGTGATTGTCTACCTGGCCGCGCACCTGACCCGCGCGATCCCGCGGTCGATCGACCCGCTCACCATCCTTGCCACCCGATGTACCTGGAGAGCGCCATGAGCGAGCTGATCGACAAGATCCGACAAGCGGTCCAGGCCGTGATTGACTCCGAGGGCGGCGAAGGCTGGACCGTGTCTCAGTTCGTTGTGGCATTAGGCCTAGAGCGCATTCTGAGCGACGGCAGCATGGAGGGCTGCGCGTGGTATGTCGCGCCAGCAGAACAGGCCGACTGGATGACTGCAGGGCTACTTGAGGCCAGTCTTGAGTTACGCTCCGGCGCCGAGCTGGAGGACTAGATGATCAACATCATCAAGGACGTCCTCACGGCTGACCAGTGCGACGAGGTTGTCGAGCAGATGGCCTCGATGCGCTTCCGCGATGGCACCAGGACCGCCGGCTATCACGCGCGCCTCGTCAAGAACAACGAGCAAGTCGATCGTATGCAGTCGAGCTACTTGCCGCTCAGCGACAAGCTCAGCCAGGCGATCATGGCAAGCCCGGAGTTCGCCGCAGCCTGCCGCCCGCGTCACATGACAAAATTGCTTCTAAGCCGCTACAGCGACGGGATGCAGTACGGCACGCACATCGACGATCCGTTCATCCAGGACATCCGCTCAGACGTCAGTTTCACGTTGTTCCTCGCCGATCCCGCGAGCTACGACGGCGGCGAGCTCATCATGGAGACGGCAGGCCTGGACGCCAGCTACAAACTCAACCGCGGCGAGATGATTGCCTACGACTCAACACGCCTGCACAGGGTCGCCCCGGTCACGCGCGGCGAGCGAATCTGCGCTGTCGGCTGGGCGCAGTCCAAGGTCCGAGATCCGGCGCAGCGCGAGATCCTCTACGAGCTGGACACCGCCAGCCGCGCAGTCTTTGAGCGCGAGGGCAAAACCCGCGAGTTTGACCTGATCTCCAAGTCGCACGCGAACCTGACGAGGATGTGGGCGGATGGCTGACTCACCGACTCCCGAAGACATAGTCATGATCGAGATTGTCATCAGGCGAGTCATTGACGCTGACGGCAGACTGGCCATGATGGTTAAGCTTCCGACCCGATTCTCGTCTATTGAGGTATTCGGATTACTTGAGGCCGCCAAGGTCTACATCACCCGCGAAATGATCGCGGGAAACTGGTCTTGACACCGTCAAGACTCGCTGAAGTAATCCCAGGTCGTGTCAAGCAATATCGTGTCGGTGTTCAACAAGTAAACGTATCGTGACCTGCATAAACGCCTAGTAATCTACAGGTTCGATTCCCCTTAGCTCCACAGAACATGCAGGTCAGAGAACTAAAAATAGGCCAGAATCCGGTGTCAAGGGTTTTGTCAAAGATTTAGCGGTGTAGCGTGCGCTCATGGCATCCATGCGATCGCGTACCCGCGGCGACGGCACGACCTCCTGGTCGGTCCTCTACACCCTTGACGGCCGCCAAACGTCAGTGACGTTTGACACCGAAAGCGACGGCGAAAAGTTCAAGACGCTCGTCAACACGCTTGGCGCGCGGCGCGCGATGGAGGCCTGGGGGATTGCCGATACCCCGAAGCGCGCGGCCGGCGGGCCGACGCTTGTTGAATGGCTAAACGCCCACATCGACCAACTCACCGGATGCGAGCAGCTGACCCTTGACCACTACCGCCGATACACCCGCCAGCTCGGCGATTTCTTCGGCGACCTCCCGCTTGCCTCGATCACGTCCGCCGACGTCGGCAACTGGATCAAGTCGCTCGAAGCGATCGGCAATGCGCCAAAGACAATCGCCAACAAGCATGGCTTCCTGTCCTCGGCACTCTCGGCCGCCGTGCCGACGCATCTTTCCGGCAACCCGACAGCGGGTCGTCGACTTCCCCGCGGCACCGGAGACGATGACGAGATCCGCATGCTCACCAAGGATGAGTTTGCGCGACTGCTCGCGGCCACCGACCAGTTCTGGCAGCCGCTGATGGAGTTCCTCGTTGTCTCCGGCTGCCGATGGGGCGAGGCCTCGGCCCTCAAGCCTGGCGATGTCGACCTCGATGACTGCACCGTCAAGATCCGACGGGCCTGGAAGCGATCCTCGGCCGGTTACACGATCGGAGCGACCAAGACCAAACGGTCCAAGCGAACGATCAAGATCCCAAAGCGCATCCTTGACGCGCTCGACTACAGCTCCGAGTATCTGTTCACGAATCGCGCCGGCGGGCCAGTCCGATATGCAAACTTTCGGCGGGATGCTTTCGACGTCGCCGTGGCCGTCGCCAAGCTGGACCCGGCCCCGACGCCGCACGACCTACGCCATACCTGCGCCTCGTGGATGCTCAACGGCGGCGTCCCCTCGGCGGTCGTCTCCCGCCATCTTGGCCACGAGTCGATCAAGATCACCCACGACATCTACGGGGACGTCGATGCGGCCAGCGCGCAACTCGCCGCTGACTTCATGGATTCGGCATTAGCGTGACAACTGGACTACTCGCGAGTAGGTTCGCCTAAACATTTGACCGCGGCGCTCGGGGATTGGGCCCGCGGTAGTAGCACCAACGGCTAGACCTATCGGGGGATGAATGATCGACCAGTTACGCAAGCTCATCAGGACGGTCGATCCTGCGTCGGCAACGCCGGCGGATTGTCGC
>Ga0114971_10000762_pt1 | contig 21684 bp, 18 predicted proteins | sample M_140625_MF_Meta_FD_87320 | JGI IMG/M metagenome (GOLD analysis project Ga0114971, IMG submission 87320) | Freshwater microbial communities from Lake Montjoie, Canada to study carbon cycling - M_140625_MF_MetaG | ecosystem: Environmental > Aquatic > Freshwater > Lake | place: Lake Montjoie...
CTTCTGATCCTTCTGATCCTTCTGATCCTTCTGATCCTTCTGATCCTTCTGATCCTTCTGATCCTTCTGATCCTTCTGATCCTTTTTGTCTTGTTGCTCCTGTTTTTCGAGGTCTTTCAGAAGCTTGTCGACGATATCGCGATTTTCTTTGGCAAATTTATTTGCGGGATTGAGCTTCAGCGCTTCGGAGTAATGCTCAATGGCACTTTTCCAGGCCGTCTTCTTAGCCCCTTTTTCCTTTGCCGCCTCACCGGTCCGAACAAGGGAGTTGGCGAGGTTATAGGAGGCTTCCTCTCGGCGCTTTTTGTCTTCAGAGAGGAGCGCTTTAGTGAAATGCGAGATGGCTTGGTCAAACTTACCAGACTTGTAAGCGGCGGCGCCGGCATTGAATTGCAAGGGACGCGAATCAGGTTCGGATTGGAGTCCTTTTTCGAATGCATCCCCAGCCTGCTCGAATTGCCCCGCCATGTAATCTTGAAGGCCGTTGGTTCCAGCGTGGCTCATGGGAGTGGTAGTAAAAAACAAGGTGAGCACTGCCAAAGCCAACGGCACCTTCCGGCGTCGATCACCTGGAAGAACGGATAGCATCAGACAAAAAACCGCAACCCCAAGCGGCCACTGGTACCGCTCTATAGGTTGACGCGATGTGAAAACCCCGTTCTCGGTTAGCTCCATTGGCTCAATGCCTTTTTGAAATATCTCCTTGGCGGCATCGGGTCCGATGGACACAAAAAATCCTCCTGTCGCTTGAGCGATTTCGTTCAAGCGAACGGCATCCAACTTGGAATTCACAGGCTTTCCAGAAGCATCGCGCACGAAATCCTGTCGCCCATCTTGTGTTCGCATAGGTATAAGTGATCCAGCTGTCGAGCCTATCCCGATGGTGAAAATGCGAATTCCTTCCGAGGCGGCCTGCTTAGCTGCAGCGATTCCATCGGCATCCAACTCCTCGCCATCTGTTAAAATCACCAACGCCCTAGTCTGTCCTTCAGCCTTGCCAAAGGCCTCCCTTGCTGTGGCTATAGCGGCAGCGATATTAGTCCCACCCTTCGGAATCACATTCGTGTCGATCTCATCCAGTGAATTGGTCACGGCCGAGTAATCCAAGGTGAGTGGCGCCTGCAAAAAAGCGGAACCGGCAAAAGCAATAAGCCCCACGCGATCCCCCTTAAGAAATCGCATGAGATCTTGGCTAAAAAGCTTAGCCCGTGTGAGACGATCGGGGGCGATATCCGTCGCCAGCATGCTTTTCGAGGTATCCAACGCGATCACCACATCGCGGCCCATTTGCTTGGTTTCCTTTTCAATAAAACCATAACGAGGTTGAGCCAGAGCGAGAATCACGCCAACCATCGCCAGCAAGAGCAGGAGCGCCCGAAAAACTCGCCGCGACACACACACTGATCCTGCGAGCTGACTCCGCAAACGAGGTGCCACGACCTTGGCAATCAGCACGCGACTGCGATGGAGTGACCACACGTAAACACTCGCTAATGCTGGCAGCATCGCGAGGCACCATATCCATTGGGGATTACCGAATGTCAGGGCAGTCGTCTCCATAGCGTTTGAGAAAGCAGCATTTCAAGAATCAGGCAGGCAAGTCCGGGGATGAGGAACCAGTGAAAGAGGTCACGATACTGGGCGGTCTTTTCGACTTCGATCTTGGACTTCTCAAGCTTGTCGATCTCGCCAAAAATGGTTTTGAGCGATTCGGTATCTGTCGCGCGGAAAAATTTTCCGTTGGTGATGGCGGCGATTTCTTGGAGTGTCTTTTCGTCAAACTTCATAAGCACATTACGATAAACTGTACGCCCAAATGCATTCGTCATCGGAAAAGGCACCTCCCCCTCCGTTCCAGCACCGATTGTATAAATGCGAATCCCCAGAGTTTTAGCAGCTTCGGCAGCTGTGATTGGCATGACTTTTCCGGCATTGTTGTCACCATCGGTGAGAAGAACGATGAGCTTTGTTTTGGCTTCCTTGTCCTTAAGCCGATTGGAGGCAGATGCGATAGCGGAACCCACCGCAGTCCCATCCTCAACAAGGCCGATCCGAAGCCGATCTAGATTCTGTATTAACCAATCGTGATCGAGTGTGAGGGGGCTGACCAAATAGGGCCGACCTGCAAATGCAACTATGCCGATGCGGTCGTTCGGACGCTCACGAATGAATTGCTCGGTCACCCGCTTGACGGCCTCGATACGGTTCGCCCGACTATTTCCTATCGTAAAATCCTCAGCGAGCATCGAGCCAGACACGTCTAGGGCGAGCATGATGTCGACGCCGGTTGCCTGTACACGCGTCACAATGCGACCGAGTTGCGGCCGAGCGAGGGCGATAACGAATAATCCAAGGCTCAAATAGATCAAGCCCGCCAGAATGCCGCCGGCCTTGGATCGGCGGCGTTGACCGATCTTAGCGAGCATGGCCGTAGTCGAAAATAAAACTCCCGCCGTTCCTCCAAACTTCCCCTTCAAGTAGGAAAGTAAAGGAACAACCAAAAGCAGGCAAAGCAGCCAAGGATTGGCAAAAGAAAAGTCTCTCATGCCTCCACCTTTCCATCTTTAAAATTGCTGGACGGCACCTCACCACGGACAAATCGTACCGCCGTTTCCAGAAGGTCGAGCATTTCGGCCTCACCAGCCTCAGCACGAGCAAACTTCAACAAATCGGTCCTCTCAAGTAGCACGCCCAAACCCGCTTTTTCGTTGTCTGTGAAAAGAGCGTGCTCCGCGATCGACTGAAGAAACTCAATGGAAGTCTGACGCGTCGCAAAGAGTCCATGCTCGGACTGAATGTAACCCCGAACACCATTTGAGACCTCAACACCAAAAGTGTAGGGATCAGATCCAGCCACCTGGTCGCGTAGCGCGCTCAATGCAGCAATAGCCCGCTCGCGGTTGGTAAGAATCCGACTTTTGCGTTTAAGCAACCGCTTCGCCAAATAAATGAATCCCGCCAAAATCACCAAAAGCGCAAACGCGACACAAATCGTCACCCATACGGGATAGGGCCAGAACCAGACTGGGCCTACGATATCGTGGATCGGAACTGGAGTTGGTGCGGATGGGTTCATGCAGCCATGCGACGCTCTCGCTGAACAAAGAATGCTCGGATCGCAATGAGGTAGTCTTCCGTTGTGGAGAGAGGAACGATATCGATACGGCGACTACGGAAGAGGAACTCGAGACTACGACGATGATCGGTGCTTGCGCTCAGCACCCCCCTCCTCACCGACCTGCTACTCGTATTAATGTCGATCTGCTCTCCTGTTTCAGCATCCTCCATTGTGATAATGCCGACGTCAGGGATTTCGCTCTCGCCGGGATCGGTCACTGGCATCGCCACGAGATCATGCCGCCGACTACTCACATTGAGAGCCTTTGTGAAATCGGGCGCTAGAAAGTCCGAGATCATGAAAACCACCGCCCGACGACTAATGACACGGTTCATATACTCCAAGGCGATGGTCAAGTTCGTCCCTTTTCCCTTGGGCTCAAAATACAACATCTCTCGAATGAGCCTCAGCGTATGAAGACGACCTTTTTTCGGAGGAATAAAAAGTTCCACCTCGTCGGAGAATAGTAACAATCCGACCTTGTCGTTGTTATTGATCGCGCTGAAGGCCAGCAAGGAAGCGACCTCGGCGGCGAGTTCCCTCTTACTCAATTCCACGCTTCCAAAAATACCCGATGCACTCACATCCACCAAGAGCATCACCGTCATCTCCCGCTCTTCGGTGAACTTTTTAATATAGGGCGCATTCATGCGGGCAGTGACATTCCAGTCGATCGCTCGTATTTCATCGCCCGGAGCATACTCGCGCACATCCTCAAAATTCATCCCGCGTCCTTTAAATACGCTGTGATACTGACCGGCGAAGGTGGAGTTCACTAGCCTGCGCGTACGCAACTCAATGCGGCGGATTTTTTTGAGAATCTCCTTGGGATCGCGAGTCATGAATAGGCTAAATGAGAGTGGCGGACCGGTGATTAGGGTACCGGAACTCCAGCGAAAATCTTCTCGATCACCATTTCTGTCGTCACAGCTTCGGCCTCCGCCTCGTAACTCACCCCGATGCGATGCCTCAACACATCCATGCCAACACTCTTCACGTCCTGAGGTGTCACATACCCTCGCCCAGCGATGAAGGCGTTTGCCTTGGCCGCCAGAGTGAGGAAAATTGTCGCCCTCGGGGATGCCCCATATCGGATCATTCCATCCAGCTTCAAATTGCAGGAGGCGGGATCGCGGGTGGCCCAAACGATGTTCACAATGTAGTCCTTCACCCGATCGTCCACATAGATATCGTTCACCACGCCACGAGCACGAATGATATCCTCGGGTCCAACCACAGCATCCACATTGAGCTTCGGCGATGAGGTGGCCATGGCGTCAAGAATAGCTCGCTCCTCCACGCGAGTCGGATATCCGACATGCACCTTGAGCATAAAACGATCAAGTTGGGCTTCGGGGAGTTGATACGTGCCTTCTTGCTCAATGGGATTCTGCGTGGCAAGCACAAGAAAGGGATCAGGAAGAGGAAATGTCTCTTCGCCGATCGTGACTTGACGCTCCTGCATCGCCTCAAGCAAGGCGCTCTGCACTTTTGCCGGAGCACGGTTGATCTCATCGGCCAAAATAAGGTTAGAAAAAATCGGCCCCAACTTCGTGGTGAAGATACTCTCGCGAGGATTGTAGATCATGGTCCCAATGATATCCGCCGGCAAAAGATCCGGAGTAAATTGGAGACGCTGAAACCCCGTGCGAATCGCGCTTGCCAGAGTCCGTACCGTGAGTGTCTTGGCTAAGCCAGGGACGCCCTCAAGGAGCACGTGACCATTTGAAAGCAATCCGATCAAGAGACGATGAACGAGAACCTTCTGTCCCACCACCACTCGACCAACCTCGTTCACTAGGGGCTCAACCCATTGTCTGGTTTCTTGAACATGGAGAGTGAGTTCGGATGTGTTGATGCTCATAGGTAATAAGTGAATTTTTGGGATGGATTATTAAAATATCAAGAAAAGCGAATTCTTTAAGACAGAATGAGGCATTTTTCGTTCAAGAAAACCTTAAACAATTAAGAATAGTCGCGCGCAGAAGCAATCAATACACCCTCGTGAGAATCTCATCTTATCGCGGACGACTAATCTTTAACCAAATAGGGTCCGACATCAAATGTGTCGCCTACATTGGTGAAATCGTATCGCTTTTGATCATTCAGCCAAACAGTGAATGTTTTTTTGGAGCCATCTTTTAAGAGAACTTCCACGCTGATGATGTATTCCCCATCGACTTTGTCCGTACGCACGGCCCCGTCGCGATTAAGAGTGATCTGCCTCTCCGCCTGAGCGAGAGGCTTATATTCCTTTGAAACCACAGTCCCCGTCATTTTGGCATTAACAATAGGTTTACCCGTTTGCCAAATCGCAAAAATAATAAATACAAATGCCACCACCCCGATCAAAATCGATTTCACCCATATTGATATAGGGGTTTGCGCTTTGAAAACACGATTGGGTTTATCGACCATGGGTGATTCATAACACATCTTGCGACTCTTGATGAAATAATTTCTAGGGTGGGCTAAAATGCAGCGCTAAAATCAAAAAAACTTGATTGGATCCACTCGAACTCCACGGATCCCGGCCATCCAAAAGACCAACTCATACCAAAAGCCCCTTGCTTTTGGATTTTTGGAGAGGGACACTGGGTGCCCGCCTTTTGCGCCTTGGCGTGCTCCTTAGTTCCAATGGGTAGGGCCCTTACGAGCAAGCAGGCCAGTTTCCGCACGGGCGAGACAGCCATGCCCCCTTCTTTTGCGCGGCAAAGTCTGATTTCAAAGGGACAATGGTATCACAAACCAATGCACTCACGGGCAGCCAACAATACCTTTCGAATTAAAAAACCCATTTCACTTTGGAAATGCTTTTACCCAGCAAATACAAATGCTAGGAATAAATCCATGATTGCATTGCTGGCATTGGAAGATGGTCGAGTTTTTCGTGGCGAATCCTTCGGGGCCAAGGGCACTTCGACCGGTGAAATTTGCTTTAACACATCCATGAGCGGTTATCAGGAAATCCTAACAGATCCTTCTTACCGCGGACAAATCGTCACGATGACCTACCCTGAGATTGGCAACTATGGCGTGAACGATTTGGATGTGGAGAGCGATATTCCACAGGTGCGCGGATTCGTGATCGAGGAATTGAGTCCCGTCATCAGCAGCTGGCGAGCAGACTGCGGGTTGCATGAATATTTAGAAAAACATGGTATTCCTGGGATTCAAGGCGTGGATACCCGCGCGCTCACTCGACACTTGAGAACCCGCGGAGCCATGAAGGCCTGCATCACCACCGAAATCACAGACGAGGCCTTGGCGATCGAAAAAGCCAAATCCGCCGGCTACGACGGAATCGATTTTGTCCAAGAAGTAAGCACCCAATCCAACTACGAGTGGGACAAACAAAACTCCCTCAGCAAAGATTGGGTGCTGCGTTTAGGGTCGGAGTCCACTCAAGAATCGGACGCCAAAGGAAACGTCTTTGAGCCACTCCCTCCAGTCACGCACACTCTCGCTGCGTTGGATTTTGGGATGAAAAAAAATATCCTTCGCTACCTTCGACGGAAGGGTTTTCAGGTGACGGTCCTGCCCGCCACATCGACTCCAGCGGAAGTCCTTGCCTTGCGCACAGACGGCATTTTTCTCTCCAATGGTCCAGGGGATCCCGAAGCCCTCGACTACGCTTGCGAGACCGTTCGCGCCTTGATTGGGAAAAAACCGATTTTTGGGATTTGCCTTGGCCATCAGATTCTTGCCCGCGCTCTTGGAGGCAAGACATTCAAGCTGAAGTTCGGTCACCGCGGAGCCAATCAGCCTGTCAAAGACCTTCGCTCTGGAAAAATCGCGATCACTTCCCAGAATCATGGCTACGCCGTCGATCCGTCGACGCTTCCTTCCGACGTGGAAGTCACTCATACCAATCTCAATGACGGCACCGTCGCGGGACTTCGACACAAGACGCACAGGGCCTTCAGCGTTCAATACCATCCAGAGGCTAGCCCCGGTCCGCACGATGCGGATTACTTCTTCGCAGAGTTTGCTAAAGAGGTCGCAGCGGCCAAAGCCGTAAACTAGAAATCATCCACATGGCCAAGCTTAAAATCTTCCTTCCATCCGGCAAAGAAATCATCCACGACCTTTCAGAGCAGACCACCACTATAGGTCGGCTCGCGGAAAATGCGCTGCAGATCGAGGATGATTCCGTTAGCAGCTCCCATGCAGAAATATTTGCCGAAGAGGACCTCTTTTTCGTGCGTGACCTAGGTTCAACCAACGGAACCTTCATCAACGGAGAAAAGATCGAAAAAGCGATCCTACAAGAAGGAGACGAATTGTGCTTTGGGTCTGTGGTCACCCTCTTCGGTTCCCCCATAGCGCAAGAAGAAATCCCCACTGAGGAAACCCCCGACCTTCCAACCAATCCAACTTTTGAAAGTTGCCGACCGGATAACTTTGTGAGCTCCTCTCCGATCAAGCGGGATACAAATGAAAATGGCTCAGGGAAGACCTCCCTCCTCATCGCCGCTCTTGTTGGTACCGTCGCTTTTGCCGGTGCCATTTACAAAATTCTAGAAATTTCTAAAATTCTAGAAACCCAATAACCAGCCTCCGCTCAAGGCTGAAACCCACCGTTTTCTCAAAGCATGGAAGAAATGACTCACAATGAACTGTTGGCTATTCGCCGGCAAAAACTCAACGCCATCCGCGAGGCCAACATCGATCCGTATGGCGCTCGCTTTGAGACCACTGGCACACCGGGTCTCATCCGAGCGGAGTTTGTCGAGGGATTGAAAGTTCGCACGGCCGGACGCATCACCGCCCATCGCAATATGGGCAAAAGTCACTTCATCGACCTTTCGGATATCTCCGGACGCATCCAAGTTTATATCAACTCGAAAGAAATCGGTCCCGATGCTGCGTCCATTTTTGACCACCTCGATATCGGCGACTTCATCGGTGTGGACGGTGAGACCTTCACTACAAAAACCGGTGAACCCTCCATCAAGGCAACCACTTTCACTGTCCTATCGAAATCCCTTCGTCCCCTTCCTGACAAGTGGCACGGGGTTCAGGATACGGAAATCAAATACCGCCAACGCTACCTCGACCTCATCGCCAACCCTGAGTCGTTGGAAATTTTTAAAAAGCGCATCGCCATCGTTCGAGAGATTCGCCGCTTCTTGGAAGATCGGGCGTTCATCGAGGTCGAGACGCCCATGATGCAGTCGATTCCCGGTGGTGCTGCCGCTCAACCATTCGAAACGCACCACAACGCTCTCGGAGTCGATCTCTTTTTGCGCATCGCTCCGGAACTTTACCTCAAGCGTTTGCTTGTCGGTGGATTCAATAAGGTTTTTGAGCTCAACCGGAATTTCCGCAACGAAGGCATCTCCCGGCGACACAACCCCGAATTTACCATGCTGGAAGCCTATTGGGCCTATGCTGACTTCGAGCAAATGGCCAGTCTGGTCGAGGAAATGGTCTGCCATGTCGCGGAAAAAATCTGCGGTTCCTTGCTCATCGAGCACCGAAATGCAGATGGTAATGTGGTCAAAACAATCGACCTCTCCCGCCCTTGGCGCCGCACTTCCTACTCGGATCTCATTCGCGGAGTCGCTCCAAACTGGTATGAGTTCACCACCGACCAACGTCGCGAATGGTGCGCGGAGCACAAAATTGATGTCACCCACTGCCACGAGGATTTTGAACTCACCCAACACGTCTTCGAGAAGTTGGTGGAAGAAAAAACCATGAACCCCCTTTTTGTGACTCATTGCCCGAAAGAGCTCGTCCCACTTGCTAAAATCAACTCGTCCAACCCCAGCGTTGTTGATGTTTACGAACTCGTCATCAACGGCCAAGAAATTTCCCCTGGTTACTCGGAACTCAACGATCCCGACCTCCAGCGCGAGCGACTCGAACATCAAAGCGGTGGGGAAACTCAAAAGCTCGATGAGGAATTTCTCACTGCCCTTGAATACGGCATGCCTCCCGCAGGTGGCATTGGCATAGGGATCGACAGACTTGTCATGATGCTCACTGGTGCCGAAAGCATCCGTGACGTGATCCTCTTTCCACAAATGCGTCCCAAAGCAACCCAGCATTGATTCAGAAATGCCCATCTCCAAAGTCGAACAGAGGATCCCCCCTTGTAATGACAACCGCACTCCAACCAACTGAGCGGCCGTGCGACTTTATCACCTGCTATTTCTCCTGACTCTCCTTTTCTGCGAAGCTACGGCTTCAGCTTGGGACGTTGTTTTACATGAAAACCGCCGCTATGTGCCGGTTGAAAACATCTCGAAATTCTACAACCTGAGCCCACCCTTAAAAAAAGAGGATAGCTTCGCGATAACGAGCGCCACAAAAATCATCAAAGGAAAAAGTGGCGCCAGAGAAGTCTTCATCAACAACGTCAAATACGTCCTTTGCTTTCCCATCGTCAAAAAAGGCAGTTCGATACTGATCTCCGCGATGGATGTCACCAAAATCATCGAACCCGTAATGCGACCCGGACTCATTAAAAATGTGGCTCCCGTTACCACAGTCATTCTCGATGCCGGCCACGGCGGACATGACAGTGGCGCGACGAGCGGTCGGGGAATCGAGAAGGAAGCCGCGCTCGACGTGGTGCTCCGTGCAAGACGCTTACTTTTGGAGAGAGGCTACAAGGTCCATCTCACTCGATCCAACGACACTTTCATTCCTCTCGAGAAGCGACCAGCCCTTGCCAACCGCCACCAGAATGCCGTTTTTGTGAGCGTTCACTTTAATAAAAGTAAGACGGTCGGTGGAACGGGAATCGAAACCTTTGCATTGGCTCCAAGAGGGGTGCCTTCGATGGACGAGGAAAACCTCAGCTACAGCGATCTCAAGACATACCCTGGGCATGGCCGCGATCCCGAGAATGTCGCCCTCGCCACGGCTATGCATTCGTCGATGCTTCGCCACATGAGACTCACCGACCGCGGCATCAAGCGGGCTCGATTTGTGGTCATTAAAAATCTGATCATCCCCGGAGTCCTCCTCGAGGGTGGCTTTATCAATCATCCCATCGACGGCCGCCTTATTGCCAGTTCCTCCTATCGCAATGCGTTTGCTCAGGCCATTCTTGAGGGCGTTTCCCGATATGGAAGTGCGGTGAGCGGCAAGCCAACGACCCAAGCTCCTTCAGCCACAGCCTCCGCAACCGACTCTTCCACCATCCCCAATCTTTCAAGATCGCTTTACCCTTATAATCTGAATAGTCATCTTAATGAGGCTGTCCAACGCACCTCACAGCAATTGTCCGAACCCTCGGCCACTGCCAATCCACCCAAAACCAATGCCAACTGATCGCTCTTTAGATCCCATCGGAGTTTTTGACTCAGGTATCGGCGGACTCACCGTGGTCGCTGCCCTCCAAAATCTCCTACCCGCTGAAAATATTTTTTACATCGGAGACACCGCACGCGTTCCCTACGGAGGCAAAAGCCGAAAAACAGTTGAACGCTACAGTATCGAGATCGGTGGTCTTCTCTTGGCGGAGCGCGCCAAAGTCATCGTCGTTGCCTGCAATACGGCATCCGCCCTCGCCGTGCCCCGAATGAAAGACATCTTTAAAGTTTCTGTCCAAGGCGTAGTTGCCCCAGGGGCAGCAGCGGCTGTTCAAAATACCAAAAATAAAAAAGTCGGCGTCATTGGCACACGTGCGACCATGTCCAGTGGAGCCTACGAGCACGCGATTAATGGACTCAACCCCGAAATCCAAGTGTTCAGCGTAGCCTGCCCGCTTTTAGTTCCCTTTATTGAAGAAGCGATGTTCGATGACAAAATCACCGACCTCATGCTCGCCCGATATCTCACCCCTCTCCTCTCCAACGGCATCGACACCCTTGTTCTCGGATGCACGCATTACCCACTGCTCCGCGATGCGATCGCTCGGATCGCGGGACCAGATGTGACTTTAGTCGATTCCGCTCAAAATTGCGCGTTAGCCGTCAAATCCCTTTTGGACAGCGCAGGGCTTTCCGCACCACCCGAAAGGCTTGGCCGATTGGACGTGGCACTCACGGATGCGACAGAAGGGTTTCTTCGCACCGCCGCTCGGGCACTGGAACTCGAGATCGGCGAGGTTTCGCTCCGCTCGGTCCAAAGCACCCAAGAAAGTTAGAAACATTCCCGCAGACTGTTCCCGCAGACTTGCAGTCCGCCGCAAAACCGGAGACACGTTACTAATGCCACATCTTCTTATCGTCCTTTTTCTTTGCACCTTGCCAGCTCTCGCAGAAGAAAAATCCGGCGCCGAAAAAAAGCGCTACTCCTTTTCCAAAGAGGGAGAATCGACACCCCCTTCCTCGCCACAGTCGACCGCGCCGATGGATCCGTCCGCCGCACTAAGTCGCTTCTTTGAAGCTCTAAAAGCCGATCAACTGGAATCCGCCTATTCCGACTTGGTGAAAAATACCATTATCGCCGCTCGGCCCGAGAACGTCGAGCAACTCAAGGAAAAAACCCGCGCCGCAATTGATAACTTTGGTCCCGTGAAGGGCTACGAAATCGTGGAAACCTTGGAAATCGGTAAGTCCCTGTACCGCCACACCTGCATCTCATTGAATGAGGACCTACCCCTGCGCTGGAGGTTTTATTTTTATCGATCCGGCAACCAATGGAAAATCGTCGATCTTCGGGTGGATGATGGTATCGTCGAGTTGTTCGAAGAATTCGCCCGCAACCGAAAAAAGTAAGTCTCCCCAGCGTGACTCCCGAATAGACCTATCGCTCTCCCTGTTTGACGCCCCACGGTAATCCCGTATATTGACCCTTCATGAAAGGTAATGGCAGAAGAGTTTTGCTCGGAATGAGCGGGGGAGTGGATTCCAGTGTAGCAGCATCGCTTCTACAAAAGGATGGTTGGGAAGTCATCGGCGTAACGATGAAGGTTTGGCCACAGGATTGTATCTCCCGCGCTGAAGACAAGTGCTGCGGCCCCTCAGCCATTGCCGATGCTCGCGGTGTCGCTCACCGCCTTGGAATTCCACACTACGTCGTCGATGAGGCCGACAATTTTGAAAAAATCGTCATCGACTATTTTGCCAGTGAGTATCGACTAGGTCGCACACCGAATCCCTGTGTGATGTGCAATGAACATCTCAAATTCGGTAATCTTCGCACCAAAGCGCGCGCTCTCGGGGCCGACTTCATCGCCACCGGCCACTACGCCATCATTGATCATCTGGAATCCAAAGCAGTCCTTCGCAAAGGTCGCGATGCGCGAAAGGATCAATCCTATTTTCTCTTTAGTCTCGGCCAAGATCAACTCCAACACGCCCTCACTCCTCTCGGCGGCATGGAAAAACCCGCCATCCGTGAGATCGCCCGTGATTTGGGACTCAAGGTCGCTGACAAAGTCGACAGCCAAGAAATCTGTTTTGTTCCCGGCAACGATTACAAAGCCTTCCTTCGCGGCCATCTCGGCGAGGAGGAATTCCACCGCGGCGGCATCTACGACACGCTTGGCAATTTTATAGCTGACCACGAGGGCATAGAAATGTTCACGATCGGTCAGCGTAAGGGTCTCCCCGGCGGATCGCCGCGCCCTCGATACGTCCTCGATATCGATCCTGATACCAATCGCGTGATCGTGGGCGATGAGGAAGACCTCGTAAAGGAACAGTTCGAGGTGGATCGCGTCAACTGGCTCGACGGTGAACCCCCTGACCCCAAAGCGATCAGCGTCAAGATCCGCTACGCCCATCCGGGTGCCGACGCTCTCGTTCACCCGCTCCCCGGGGGCAAAGCAAGGATCGAGCTTTCCTCACCTCAGCGCGCCATCACCCCCGGCCAAGCCGCCGTTTTTTATGATGGAGATGTCGTCGTCGGAGGCGGCTGGATCATGCGCCAACCAGCCCCCGTTGCGGCATGATTCAGTTTGTGATCACGACGCTGCCGGACGAATCCTCCGCCGCCGCGATCGTTCATGAGCTGGTTGAAAAGAAACTCGCTGCCTGCGGAACCATCATCCCCTCGGCACGCTCGATTTACCGTTGGAAGGATTCCATCGAAGACACATCCGAAGTGATCGTGCTTTTTAAAATTCCCGCAACGCACTTTTCGGTTTTTTCCCAAGCCCTTCAATCGCTTCATCCCTTCGAAAATCCCGAGATTGTCGCCTTTGATCCAGCCGAGGCGTCCGCGATCTATTCCAGCTGGATACTCGAATCCTGCACTGCCACCTGATTGACCGGCAAATTCCAACCTCACGCCTCGCGAAACTCTCTCCCTTGCGCTCCAAACTTCGCTCACGTTGTCCTCTTGTCTTCTTTACTCAACCGCTTCGCTAGATCTATAATCTCAAGTACTGAAAGCCCGGTAGGAAGTGAACCCAGATAGCACGACAGCCCCCAGCGAGACACCAAAAATGGTCGCGGCGAGAGCCAAACCAGTTAAGCCGACGCCTCGCTTGAAGTCCTTTCGTTACCAACTCGAGTTTTTTGGTCTTCGCCTCATCTGCTCGCTTATTCCTCGACTTCCCTACCAATGGATTCAGCCAATTGCGAATTTTGCTGGATTTCTCTTTTACTACTTGGACTCAAGCGGGCGAGCCGTGGCGATCGATAACTTGCGCGTTGCCTTCGGTGACACCTACGACGTTGCCGCTAGAAATCGCATCGCCCGTGCCTCATTCCAGAATTTCGCCCGCACGATGCTCTGTCTCCTCTGGTCCCCGAACTTGACGCCCGAAAATTACCAGAAATACATCCGTATCGTAGGCCTAGACATCGACCCCGTCCACGGATGTAAAAATGCACACGGCATTTACATTCTTTCCCACTTTTCGAATTTTGAATGGCTCAGCCTCGGAAGTTCATTTGCAATGGGGCCAGGGTTGGCCGTCGCTCAAACATTCAAAAACCCTTTGATCGGCCCCATCTTCGATCGGCTTCGCAGCCTAGGCGGACACTCCATCATCCCTCCCTCTCGCGCCCTCGTTCGCATGATCAAACGTCTGCGTGCCGGCGGCATAGTGGGGGCCGCCGCCGATCTTAGAATTAATCCCAAGCTAGGAGCTGTTCCCGTCCGCTGCTTTGGCCTTTGGACTTCGATGAGCCCGATGGCAGGGATTCTCCACGAACGCGGAAACGCACGGATTGTTCCAAGCCAAATCTTCCCTGAACCCGATGGCTTTTTTCGCATCGTTTACCATCCCCCACTCGAAATTCCAGAGGGATCCACCCATCAACAAATCGCCCAAGCCTGTTGGGACGCCATGGAACCCATCATTCGAAAAAATCCCGAGCTTTGGCTCTGGAGCTATAAGCAATGGCGCTACAAACCATCACACTCTCCAGTTGAGACCTATCCGTTTTACGCGAACCTACATGCTCGGTTTGAAAACATCCTTACTGAATCTGAAAAATAGCTTAAAAAATCCATTTGGTTGGACCGTTTTTGACCTAGCACTTATGGCAGAATCACATTGATGATCCACAAAAGCATTCAAATTGACCTCACTACTTCCCACCCGACCATTCTTCTCAATACATTGCGCTCGGGCTTGGCAAAAGAATCACCTCATATTGAGCTCGAGATCATCGGTCCGGGTTGCATCATGGCGGATACAGCGTTGATGCTTTATGATGAGTTAATGAATCGCCCAGCGGGCATTTTTCTCACCACGAACGCACGGAGTTGCCTTCTTAATGGCGCCGTTCTTTTGTGGCTCGCTGGCGAGCATCGCACCATGCGCCATGATGCATGGATCCAGGTCGACTCGGCAGCGCAACTTCCTGCGTTTGGAAAACGCAAAAACAAGTCCTCGAATTTGGCGCCAAGCGAACCATCTATTCGCTCCAGCGACGAAAGCCCGAGTGACACCGACTACCGCATCATTGCTCACTACTTGGATATGTATCTGCCGCTGGAAGATGTCTCCGACCGACGCATCTTTGTACCCGAACTCCACGATCTCGGCCTCATTGACGACATCGAAAACGAGTTGGAATTAGCTCAGATTTTCAGCCATCCAAAAACCACATCCTCAACCTCGCCACGTTCCCAAAAATAAAACGAAGACGCCCATCGAAATCGGTCTGGCCAATCATCCAAAACGCCCCGAAAAAATATATTCAAGAATAGTCGTTGACAACCTGCCAGATCAGGGATTTACTAAATCCATTCTTATGACTCGCAGTGCTGAGTCCCTCCGCATTCGAAGTTAAGAACCACCCGTCGACGGACATCGTCCGTGATTCCTTGAAAGTCCTAGGAAATTCACGATATCCCGACACACCATCCGGACGAGATGACTCCCAATCGCCGACCTGTATAAGGCCAGATGTCGGCAACTCGGACTCGACCAAGATATTTTTACCATGACTGAAGAAGAGCAGATACCCAAAACCAAGGCCGCAGCCAAAGAAGCTTCCGCACAAAAGGCAGCAACTAAACGCCCACGCACTCCACGGATTGGTCCGACCCGACGCAAAGCGGCAAGCGCAACTGCGCTCGAGGCTCCTACCCCGCTTGCCGAGGCCACACCATCCGCACCGGCCCCAGTGACAGCCGAAAATCTGCCTTCGGCGCAAAGCGACACCACAGCTCCCGCTGAACAAATTGCTCCCGAACCGCAAAACACCGAGGCACCCGATTCCGCACCACCACTTCCCGTGCGGCCTCCGGCCCCGCCTGTTCCTGCAACACCTCCACCACCACCCGTCTTTGCCGAGGGCATCGTGGAAGTTTCGGGCAAGGGATTCGGTTTTCTTCGTGAAGCGAAACGCAATTTCACACAGTCCAACAATGACATTTTTGTAACTCCGGAAATCGTCCGTAAATATGGACTTCGCGATGGCATGTGGATTCGTGGCGAGACACGCCGAGGCAACCGCGGCCCGCAAATGCACAAGCTCACCGAACTTGAGGGCGAAGATCCGGAGAATTTTCAGAATCTCCCCGTTTTTGAAGAACTCACCACGATCAACCCCAATAAGCGTGTCGTTCTCGAAACCGTTCCTGAACGCTACACGACGAGGGTCATCGATCTCGTAGCCCCAGTTGGCAAAGGCCAGCGTGGTCTCATCGTTGCCCCCCCGCGCACCGGAAAAACCACGCTCCTTCAGCACATCGCCGATGCCGTCGTTAAAAACCATCCGGAAATGAAACTCATCATCCTTTTGGTCGATGAACGCCCAGAAGAAGTCACCGAGATCCGCCGAACCGTTCCCACAGCCGAACTCATGGCCAGCTCGAATGATTGCGATATCAAAACCCATACTCGGATTTCCCAACTCGCCATCGACCGCGCAAAACGCCTCGTCGAAATGGGCAAGGATGTCTTTGTCCTCATGGATTCCCTCACCCGCATCGGCCGCGCCTTCAACAACGCCCAAGGCGGTGGCGGTCGTACGATGTCCGGCGGTGTGGATGCCCGGGCACTAGAAATCCCACGGAAACTTTTTGCCGCGGCCCGCAATACGGAGGAGGCCGGTTCGCTCACGATCCTCGCAACCGCTCTCATTGAGACCAACAGTCGTATGGACGACCTTATTTTTCAGGAATTCAAGGGTACGGGCAACATGGAACTCGTCCTAGATCGCAAGATCAGCGACCAGCGAATCTACCCTGCCGTGGATATCTTCCAATCAGGCACGCGCCGAGAGGAACTGCTCATTTCTGAAGAAGACCTACACAAAATCAGCGTCATTCGCAGAGGACTCTCGGGCCACAAGCCCCTCGAGGCCATCGAACGCCTCCTCTTCTTCATACGAAAATACCCCACCAACGCCCAGTTACTTAAAAACCTCCCAGGCTAGAATCGGGAACTCACGACCCTAGGGATCCTGCCCCGACTCCCGTTACGGAATTAGAACAATTCCGGCGTTCCTGTGCTATTAAGAATGGAGGCTATTCGTTTGACAGCGGGATTTTTCAACATATCCCTCCATTGCGATTTTACTGACTCAAACTGAGCATTAGGAAGAAGTTTCCTCCAGACATCGACCGCTTCAAATGGCATATCAGATGGCAGGACGATGGTTGCGGAAATTCCAGAAGTCGGAAAACGATACTTTTTCCAACTACTCTCATGCCGCATAGCGGTTTCGCTGAATGCGGCAGCGGGCTCCATTTTGGGGGAATAGGATGTTTTTTGGAGAGCTTTTTTCACTGATTCTAGCCAACCCGAAGGCCGCAAAACCACGGGCAAAGTTGCACCGAGGAAGACAAGCTGAGGAAGCGTGCGTCCCGCAGAATCAAGCTGACGCGCCATCTCAAGGGCGACTACAGCTCCGAAACCAAATCCAGCGAGCTTCCAAGTTACCGGATTCTCATCCTCCAGCAAAGCCGCGATATACTGGGCAGCCGCGCTTTCGATCGAGGGATGACAGGCCTCCGAGCTATGTTCACCACGCGCCGCAATGCCCAAAATACGGCGTGATGGCCCCAATGCATGGATCAAATCACGATAAATCTCAGGCGAACCACTCGAATCCGACACCAGAACGAGCAACTCCCCACCCGAACCCTCCTGCATTTTTACAACGGGATCCCATGGTTCCTTGCTAGAGAGTCGTGTGCTCTTTACCTGGTCTTCACTTGGTTTCGAACGAGCAGAAGGGGACGAAATGGTGACAACAGAGGTTGGGACTTGCGATTTTGGCAGGGCATTCTCATCAATCCAACCAGCGCGATTGAGAAGCCATTCATTGACCGACACCGTACCAGGAATGGATTGCGGTGCCAAAACGTACGGCGCTGAACCGATAAAGACATCAAAGGACTGCGGAGCAAACGGCTGCATACCACGAATCTGCTCGGCTGTGGGGATGCCGGCGTGCGCTTGACCCGCACTCTCCAAGTGCAGGTTTCCATCCCCATCCCTCCAACCCATCAACCCGAGAGGCACTCCGCGCCGATCCGTGCCGAGAGGCAGATTTTTCCATCCCGGAAATTTAAAATACACCACACCCGCATAACCGATCGGCAAGGTCAACCCATCCCCATCGCAAATCAACACCTCAACTTCTGCTGTAGGCTTCCCAACAGCAAGAAGTGAGGCGTGGCGTCGCACCTCGCCGGCCACGCCCAAGCCACATAGACTGGCAGGGCTGAAAAAGACGACCTGCTTGATGGGGGGATGATGTTGATCACTCCAAATCTTATGAGAAGTCGCCAACGGGGCCCCCGCCTCGATAGCGATGACACGGAGAGTCTCGGAGGCCGGGGCGCCACCTCCGGCCCATGCAGAAGCTTGATTGGCCCATTCGGGTGACGTCAAACGAACATGCGTGACCGGAGCCGTAGCGGATTCCAATAAATCGTCGCCCGCGACGTGCACAATACCGCCGGAAAGAAGTGGAATGATCCACTCGTCAAAGAAAGCCCCGCCCCCAGGCGTCGCGCGCACCAAAAAACTATCACCGCACTTGAAGTTCAATACCCGGGCACCCTCGATGGCCGCCGTGACAAGCATATTATGGGTGAGAGCGCGAATCATTGGAGGCTCGCCATCGACATGCCCGGGAATCGAGGCCGCAAGATCGTCGGCTTGTATCTCCTTTTTCTCCATCGGCTCCAACTCGAGGGAATCCCAATCTTGATCGATTATAATCCGGCGACGTTGGAACCCATCAATTTGGGACTCACTGGCCCCATCGCAAATAACCACGCTTACATCATGAGCAGCGAGAGTCGACTCCACCCACTCTGGAGGGGAATTCGGATCAATCGCCAAACAGGAATTGCCTGCTTTCCACACCCCCAAAAGCGCTACCCCGATCCAAGCGGAAGGGGACAAAAACAACCCCGCATGCCATCCGCCAGCAAGCCCCAACTGATTCAGATGGGAGGCCAACTTATCGGAGAGGGAGTCCAATTGCGCATACGTCATTTGGTATTCTCCGAACCTCACCGCAACTCGATCTCCGTTTAACTCGGCCATTTTACGAAAGGCCTCGACGGTGGAAACCGGCAACTCATTAAGCTCTGGCCCACGCGACCAGTCACGCAAAGCACCAATCTCTTCGGACATCAAAATCGGCAAGCGGGAGACCGGCTTATCGTAAAAATCAGCAAGCGTGACGATCAAGCCCGTCAGGCGGGAGAGGAGTTCCTTTGCCGCCATCTCGCTGGGAAATACCCCCGAAAGAGAAAGCTCCAACCTCGGACCAGGCCGCGCCTCCAGCACGAGACCAGCGGAAGTTTGGGACTGGAGCTGTGCATCAAAATTAATCCAACGCGGCAGAGCCGTGTGAATGACGTCATTGATCGAATTCGCTTTCCACACAAAGGCGGCACTGATGTCCAGCATCGTGCAATCAAGTCCGGCATTGCGTAGGGCCTCATCCGGGTCGATCCAACTTTGCTCAGCCATGGTGTCGGATAAAGCCTGCGCAGCATCCAACCAGTCCTTCACAGACCCACTCCATGATTGCACAACCGGCAGCCAGTTTTGGAAATATCCCACCTCACTGAATTCCCCGCGCCCGTCAAAAAGACATCGCATCAAATTTCCCGTCGCTCCAAACCGGCGGACCAAAAGCGACCAAAGACAACGCACGACTAGGCTTTCCTCCAAATCATGGTCGTGACAAAACTTAGCAAAGAGGGACGATTTTTCGCGATCGATCAGTAGCGTCGAGCGTGTCTGGGAGGGATTTCCCATCCGCGGGAACAACTCAATGGGAGCGGATGCCCCAGCCAGAAACTCCTCCCAGTTTTTGGCTTTGGACTCCGTCGGCAAATCCTCGATCGGCGCTAAAGGCGACTGACCCATCGTCTGCAATAAATCCAATATCACCCTAGTGAGTGAAAACTCATCCAACAGGAATGACGGCGTCGTCAAAAGGTAATGCCCTCCGCCACCCGGAAGCCGGATCTCATGAAAGCGTACAAGCGGAACCGCGATCGCCTCAAACTCGTTAGTGGCATCGGACTCCAGCAGAACACTCCATCGCTTGGATATTTCTTGAGGCGGGACACTCTGCCAATCCATCTGAACCCACGTCGGTTCGGCCTTGTCGGCCTCCCGCACCATGACGCCTTCGCTGGTTTTGGTGAACGCGGAGCGGAGAATAGGATGCCGCTGCATCACGACCTGCCACGCATGTCGGAGGAATTCCGAACTCACACTCTCACCGAAACTGATCGAGACCTGAGTATTGGCACCCAACGCAGAGAGGTGGGACTGGTGGCGCTTGTAAGCGGCCGCCTGCATTGGGTTTGCCGGGTATTGCCTCATGGTTTGGATTTAATAAAATGGGCCTTAAAGATCTGTCACAGCACCTTGGGAGGCGGTGGAAACGAGTTTCGCATACTTAGCGAGCACACCCCGATTATAACGGGCTTTTGGCTTTTTCCACTTAGCAAGTCGGGCTGCAATCTCCTTGGCGGAGACATCCAGCGTGATCTTGTGATTCACTGCATCGATGGTGATCCCATCGCCATTCTTGACGATAGCCAAGAGCCCGCCGTCAGAGGCTTCGGGCGTAATGTGTCCGACCACAAATCCATGAGTGCCCCCTGAGAATCGTCCATCCGTGATCAGTGCCACATCTTTGCCCAACCCACACCCCATCACGGCACTTGTGGGTGAAAGCATTTCACGCATCCCGGGCCCCCCTCGTGGCCCTTCGTAGCGGATCACAATCACGTCCCCCTTCTTGATTTTACCAGTAAGGATGGCCTCGAGCGCCTTTTCTTCAGATTCATAAACGCGCGCCGCACCTTCAAACTTTTCGCCTTCCTTGCCACTAATCTTGGCAACTGCCCCATCGGGAGCGAGGTTACCCTTGAGAATAACGAGGTGGCTGTCTTTTTTGATCGGGTTGCTAGTCGGACGAATGATTTCCTGGCCTTTGGGATAAGCCTTGAAGGGAGCAATGTTTTGCTTGAGCGTTTTCCCTGTGACCGTAAGGCAGTCGCCATGAAGCAATCCTTCGGCCAACAACATTTTCATCATTGGCACGATCCCCCCAATCGCAACCAACTCAGACATCAAAAATCGGCCACTCGGCTTGAGATCAGCTAAAACAGGGACTCTGCGACCGATGCGAGTGAAGTCTTCCAGCGTCAGCTTGATCTTCGCCGTGTGCGCAATGGCCAAGAGGTGTAGAACGGCATTGGTCGAACCACCGAGGGCAATCGTCACCGTGATCGCATTCTCGAGCGCTTCCTTAGAAATGATATCAGACGGGCGGATGCCGCGCTTCAGCATATTAAGAACAGCCGCTCCCGCATCACGGCAATCCGCAACCTTCTGCGGTGATACCGCATTTTGTGCCGAGCTATTGGGCAAGCTGAATCCCATCGCTTCGATCGCTGATGCCATAGTATTCGCCGTATACATGCCGCCGCAGGATCCCGGTCCTGGAATAGCACGGGACTCGACATCATGAAGGTCCTTCAAGGAGATTTTATTCGCGGCACATTGTCCCACAGCTTCAAAAACAGACACCACATCCAACTGGCGCTTGGCGAAGCAACCCGGAAGAATCGTTCCTCCATAAACAAATGTCGCCGCCCGATCCATACGCACGATGGCCATGACGCAGGCCGGCATATTCTTGTCACATCCGCCGATGGCCACAAAACCATCAAAGCCCTGACACCCAACCACCGTCTCAATGGAGTCCGCA
>Ga0114971_10000764_pt1 | contig 21669 bp, 30 predicted proteins | sample M_140625_MF_Meta_FD_87320 | JGI IMG/M metagenome (GOLD analysis project Ga0114971, IMG submission 87320) | Freshwater microbial communities from Lake Montjoie, Canada to study carbon cycling - M_140625_MF_MetaG | ecosystem: Environmental > Aquatic > Freshwater > Lake | place: Lake Montjoie...
ATACCCGCAGGTCCTGTTGCTCCGCGTTCACCATTTATACCCGCAGGTCCTGTTGCTCCGCGTTCACCATTTATACCCGCAGGTCCTGTTGCTCCGCGTGCACCATTTATACCCGCAGGTCCTGTTGCTCCGCGTGCACCATTTGTACCATTGTTTCCAGTTGTTCCTTTAGGTCCAGCAGGTCCAGCAGGTCCTGTTGCTCCGCGTGCACCATTTGTACCATTGTTTCCAGTTGCTCCTTTGGGTCCCGCAGGTCCTGTTGTTCCTTTGGGTCCCGCAGGTCCAGCAGGTCCAGTTGCTCCTTTCGGTCCGGCAGGTCCTGTTGTTCCTTTGGGTCCAGTAGGTCCTGCCTGTGTTCCAGCAAGTCGTATGACCTGTAATCTGTCAAGGGTATTCATTTTACATTCTATAAACATAATTTATTATAGCGAACTACTGTTGTCCCCGGATTAATCAATATATAGTTCTCCAGTAACGGCATTATATTTTATAACTGCAGCTGTTTGAGTGTTATTATTACTAATACTACGAATGGGCTTAATATAGCATGAACTTGTCTGACTTGCTACTCCATTCAGTGCACTCTGAGTGGCATTCAGAATGATAGTATTAGCTGCTTGACCAGTAAAACCGGCTTGATTACCAATTGCAATTGAACCTGAGCCTTGGGAAGTTTGACCGGCAGCAAAACCAACAGCAACTGCATTTTGGCCTTGGGAATTTCGACCGGCTTGATTACCAACAGCAACTGCATAAGCTGTTTGGTCAGTATTACCGGCACCGTTGCCAACAGCAACTGCAGATATTCCTTGGGAAGTAGTACCGGCAGCGTTGCCAACAGCAACTGCAGCCATTCCTTGGGAAGTAAAACCGGCTAACCTACCAACAGCAACTGCATAATCTTTCTGACCAGTAAAACCGGCATTGGGACCAACAGCAACTGCACTTTCGCCTTGGGAAGTTTGACCGGCATTTAAACCAACAGCAACTGCATAGTTTTTTTGACCAGTATTACCGGCATCGAGACCAACAGCAACTGCACTTTCGCCTTGGGAAGTTCCACCGGCATTTAAACCAACAGCAACTGCAGCCGTTCCTTGGGAAGTTCCACCGGCATTGACACCAACAGCAACTGCATAATCTTTCTGACCAGTATTACCGGCATCGCGACCAACAGCAACTGCACTATCGCCTTGGGAAGTTTGACCGGCACTGGAACCAACAGCAACTGCATAGTTTTTTTGACCAGTATTACCGGCATCGCGACCAACAGCAACTGCATTTACGCCTTGGTCAGTTTTACCGGCATTTAGACCAACAGCAACTGCATAATCTTTCTGACCAGTAAAACCGGCAGCGTCACCAACAGCAACTGCACTGTCGCCTTGGGAAGTTTGACCGGCATTTTTACCAACGGCAACTGCATTGTCTTTTTGACCAGCATTACCGGCATAGTAACCAACAGCAACTGCCCGTTCGCCTTGGGAAGTTTCACCGGCATTGGAACCAATTCTTATAGTCTCAACATCTGCATTAAAACCGCCTCCGCCAGCCGGTGCAGTTCCGTACGAAACTTCTTTGGTTCCTGTATTGTAGAATAGGACATTGGATGTTGTTGCTCCTCTTACCGGAGCAACGTAAAAGGAACTGCTATGGTCACTATTCAAGTCAACGCCAGTTGCATTCAGAATGATGGTATTGTCTGATTGGTTGGTACGACCAGCACCTGTTCCAATCGCAAGAGAATGAGTGCCTTGATTCGTTTGACCGGCACCTGTTCCGAGAGATACTGCCCCAACGTGTTGACCTATCTGGCCCGCTCGATTTCCTATAGCTACAGTAGATGCTTGTTGAGATGTCTGGCCTGCATAAGAACCAATCGAAACAGTACCAGGACCAGTCCCTGCCAAATAACCGAATGAGATTGGCGCAAACTCGGTATTGCCTGTTTTGGGTGAAAATATAGGCAAATCCTTCCATGCTCGAACACCATCGCCAATTTTCAATTCCCCAGTAGTTAGGTCAAAACCAGGTTCGCCTGCAGTAAGCTTATTCATCGACTGCGCCCATTCTATTGAGGTCCCACGACGAAACTTCAATGTAACTATTTCAGTCATTATTAATATATTCTGTAATATATTTTAAGATTTCCCGCTAAAATGCTTTAAGATTGTTTCCAACATATAATTTCATTATTGGTTGTGTCATAAACTAGTTGATAGCATCCAGTTGGCATAGTAGAATTAGTAACCTGTCGTATAGGAGCAACATAAAAGGAACTTGTCTGAGCCGGTACTCCGTTTAGTGAACTCCCAGTTGCATTCAGAATGATGGTATTAGCTGCTTGATTAGTATTACCGGCATTTAAACCAATAGCAATTGCCTGGGAGCCTTGATTCGTTTGACCGGCACTGGGACCAATAGCAACTGCACCTTGGCCTTGGGAATTTCGACCGGCACCGGCACCAACAGCAACTGTATAGTTATTTTGATAATCTAGACCTGCATCTTTACCAATTGCAATTGAACCTGTGCCTTGGGAACGACGGCCGGCTTGATCACCAACAGCAACTGCACTATCGCCTTGGGAATATTGACCGGCAACAATACCAACAGCAACTGCCCGTTCGCCTTGGTCAGTTTGACCGGCACAGTTACCAACAGCAACTGCACAATCTTTTTGACCAGTAAAAGCGGCTTGATTACCAATAGCAACTGCACTATCGCCTTGGGAAGTATTGCCGGCAGCCGGCCCAACCGCAACTGCGGCTGGGCCTTGGGAAGTTTGACCGGCATTTAAACCAACAGCGACTGCCTCTAAGCCTTGACCAGTATTACCGGCACCGTTACCAACAGCAACTGCACAATCTTTTTGACCAATACAACCGGCTTCTCTACCAACAGCAACTGCATTTACGCCTTGACCAGTAAAACCGGCATTTAAACCGATTTTTACATTAACCGTGTCAGTGTTACCACCAGTTCCGGCAGGTCCCTGAGGTCCCTGAGGTCCCTGAGGTCCTGTTGCTCCGCGTGCACCATTGCTTCCAGTTGTTCCTTTAGGTCCAGCAGGTCCCGCAGGTCCTGTTGCTCCGAGTGCACCATTGTTTCCAGTTGTTCCTTTCGGTCCCGCAGGTCCCGCAGGTCCTGTTGCTCCGCGTGCACCATTGTTTCCAGTTGCCCCTTTTGGTCCCGCAGGTCCTGTTGCTCCTTTCGGTCCCGCAGGTCCTGTTGCCCCTTTCGGTCCCGCAGGACCTGCCTGTGTCCCAGCAAGTCGTATGACCTGTAATCTGTCAAGCGTATTCATTTTATATAATATATATATATATTTAAGTTTTTCCTCCGTCAACAATTACATCGCCTGTGATACTGGTTACGATTCTCTTTCCAGAAGAAAAAGCAGTCCCTCCGTTGATAGTCTTTCGTCCGGATGAAAATGCTGTTCCACCCATGATAACTTTTGCACCAGATGTAGAAGAAGTTCCTCCATCAAAGGTCTTTGGTTCAGTTGTAATAAAACTCCCTCCATCAACTATTCTTGCCCCCGAAGCAAATGCTGTTCCTCCATCGAGTATTACAATCCCAGGAGCTATACTAGGCCTAATGACACAACATTCTACTTGTTGGTAACCAACGCCGGGACGGTAAACAACTGCAGGACACTTTTTAAGTTCAGGGCTTGTGCCAACTCCTAATCTCGACCTAAATAGTGTTTTAGAGAGTGTGCTGCTGAGCATTCTTATAATACTCTTCGTAGGAAAGTGTGGGTGGAGGAGGCTGATTCTTAATCACGGGGTCGACATATTTATTAAACAACTTTTGACCAACTATTACAGATGCTTGGTCTTCTGTTAGTTCGCCTTTCTCTATCTTGCGTTTCAATTGAAGCATCTCAAAAAATGTATGGTCTAACTTTCCATTCATATGCATGTTGTAAATAGTTGGAAACTCATCATATAGCTTCTTATTATCCTTCATCATCTTCTCGGCCCACAAAGCATGGTTCGTTTCCTTCAATGATTTGTATTTGCGGAAAGATTCGTCCATGTCACGAACCATCGCTTGAATCTGGATGGCACTCAAAGTCGTCATTTGTCTTATTTCTATGTAATACATTAAGATGCTTAGTTCAACGCCGGCGACGGTTCACCCAAGTGGTATGGTAGTTGCTACCGCCTTGCCTCCTCAAGTAAAAACATCACCATCATCTATGTCTGGTGGCATTCTAAATGCTGCTGCTGCAAAAACGGCCAGTTCAATCGCCGAACAAGCCGCTCAGGCAAAGGCAGCGGGCGTCCACATGAAGGGCGGAGGACAATCAGTAAATGTTCCTCCTGTCCCAGAAGGCAATAGCATTCGTGGTGTATCGTTCTCCAAAAATCATGCCGACCTAATAGGAACAGCAAACCAACTAAAAGCAGGAGCTGTATATGATGGACTAATAGGAGCTCAACCATATAAAGTTGGAGGAAGGAAACACCCAAGACTTGCAAGAACACATCGCAGACGGTTTATCAGAGACCCATCCAAAATGCCTCGCGAAGAATACGCTATGACTGCTGGACGAAAACATAAGCGTAAAACAAAGAAACATGGCAAACGATCAAGTAGGTCTAGGACTCGTCATCGGAGGGTTCACAGGCGTATTCATCGTTCTAGGAGGACTCGCCGCCGCAATAGCAAAAGATAGCAATGGAGAAGAATCGTATAAATACTTTACATATGGTTGGGGGCTATTTGGCTGGATGATTGTCTTGACTGCAATCACAGCAGCATTGTTAGTATACGTTTATCATCTCACAACCTATCTTCAAAAATTACCCAAACAATTAAACGACCCCGCTACAGTATCGTGATACGTCAAAGTAAAAATCCATCCCCCCATCACGACATACAATCTTCTTATGCTTCTTCGAAAACAATAAATTGAAATCTGTTTCGTTATTATACAAATAGATTTCGACATCCAATTTCATATATCGTTCAGCTTTCGTCTTAAAGAACGCATGCAAGTCTTCTACAACTTCAGAAGAAACATGTTGGTGTGTTCGTTTCCGGATTCGTTCTAATGCCAAAGGCAAAGAGGTATACACTATTGCCACAATTATCCGATACTTTCGAGCTTTCATTCGCCGTATCAAATCACTAACAATCCTCATGCCTCCACACGTAGCCGTATAGCAAAAAGATTTCCCATCATCTATTGTTCTTTTAACATGCTCAAGAGCAATCTCCGAACGTTCGTTATGGGATTCATTGCCTAATTTGTCAGGGTCAATCACCGATAGTTCTTTGTGAATGCCTGCATTCTCAAGCATTTTATCAATATTTGATGTCTTACCAACTCCAGATGGCCCACAAACTAATAATCCAATAGGACTCATACCTTTGCTTTAGGAAGTGATTTTGTTAGCAAAGCATCCAATTCCACAACAAACTTCATACAATCCTCGTGTGTAGTAATGCCAGTCAGAATAATCTTTCCAGTTCGAAACACTTTAGCAGTCCACTTAGACGGCATAAACTGAATCTTTACACCAGGATAGACATCTGGGTTGTATGATGTAACAATACCTTCCAGCCCACGAATTGTATTATACAATGTCTCGCGTGCAACTGTTGTTTTTGGGTTCAATTCCGTCGTGTAATTCATCAATACTACACGACGACGAACAATCTCCCACTGCTCAGGAGGTTCAATGATACAGTCGCGACACTCAGTCCAAATTGTATCAAGCAAAATACGAATACATGATTTGTCATAATTGTCATGTAACACACCCGTCAAATGAAATACACCATTCTGAAATATCTTGATAGTGATTTCTTTTAGCGGGACAGTGCCATCGCCGTCATTCATCATAACAATAGTAATGGAGTTGTGACCAAACCCAGTACTATTTGCTTTTTCAGTGTTTTTAGAACGACGACGAATCTTGTCACGAGAACTTGTTCCGCGACATAGGACGCCTCGCTTTTCTACCTTAATGATTTGCTCACTCAACGGAAGCCGCTCCAAAAGCATATTTGTGTTGATTTTTAGATTCAGTGTGCACAACACAACCATTGTTGATAGCTTTGGAACTTCCATCTTTGGGACTTTCAATATACAAAGTATCGATTTCGTTTTTCCAAGAATGAGGAATACTTTCCAAATGGAATGTCACCAAATGAACCTCAAACTTCCTTATTATGTTCCTAATCCTCGCCTCATGTCTAGGGTCAAGCATCCATCCAATATCCAGATACCCTAAAAAAATTGTTGCAGATGGGTGGTGTTGTAATATGTTATCGCATACATCTGCAAGTTCGTGAGACGGTGTCTTCGACAAGTCGATAGAACATTTACATCGAATTTCTTCGAACGACGGTATGAACAAGTATAGGTGTATCATTTTATTTAAGTTAAACTATAACACTTAAGCTGTTGGTTGTGTCGAAATAATAATACATGATGAAACTACACCAACAATCATAAACGACCAAGAAATACCGAAAATTATAGGGCTATTTGAAATCAAAGCCAAACAACCGAAAACGACCCCCAAACCATTAATAGTATTTGCAAAACCATATAGAGGAGAATCCTCAACCCGACCCATCTGAAAAAGTAACCTAAATCCCTTTACATAACTAAAAATCCATTTTCGGATTTTACTCTCGTTTACAGCAGCTGTTGCGCTCTGAATACAGAAGGTATAGAAGCGTCATCACAATTGCTACTGCAAGAAACTCCTTGAAGTCATCGACAGAGTAACACGTCACTTCTGACTGTGATGAGCCATATGACAGCGAACAGTATACATTCGGACTTTTCTCAACAGCCCCATAAAAGGCATTCAAGAACTTCGCCGATGCAAGTGTAGCTTTAATAGAAGGCTTCATGTTTTGCTGGAACAACTTCACAGTTTAAAATATCCGTTTTTAAACCTTGTAATGATTTGGTTCGTTAATCTTTAGCTGAGCAGGAGCGCCACGCGGAGGAATACGTTGCTCGGGGTAACGAGAAGGTCTCGGTCTTCCTCCCCACCCACGATGACTAATTGTTCCCTTAGGCTGAACCGTTACTCCGCCAACCTTAGGTGCACGAGACCCAGGATAGTCGCCACCACCAGTCTGAGGACCCAATACTCCCGTCACAAATAATGCCTTCTCCGGATTGTGAGGAGGCTCAGAATGTAATACACGGTGAACTGGCTTTGATGATACAAGACCAACTCCGTTTGAATCCATCAACCCATTTTTTACAGCTCCGGATGTATTTGTTGTCAGACAATCAATCTCATTCTGAACAACCTGTATTCCTCCTGCAGTCTGTGTCGTTGAGGGCTGAGGAGCCGAACCAATCTTGCGTGTCTTCAAATCTGGAATTGTGTCAACAAACTGAGATTTAGTTAAAGGTCTGAACTGAGATGTACACACGCCAGTCTGGTCGATTGTTGCAATCTGTGGCGGACTTGTAGGCGCCTGAACAACATACATCTGTCTAGAATAGCCCATATTCAACCCAGAAAGACTTCTATCTGCATTGCCGAATTCAGATACAACTTGAGATGCAGGAGGCTGAGTTAAACAACCACCCGAAGTGTTTACTGTGTTCGTAACTATTTTCGTCTTAGAAAAATTGTCTGCACCAGATGCCCTTGCTCCACGACTCAACGTAAATAAAGAAGCATCAGGAACCTTGCCACCAAATCCAGAACCGGTAAAACTTTGATTCTGGGGTTGAAAAAGCATGGGTGCTCTGCTAGGATTCTGAACATTGTTGATTGTATGGTCAGTACGACGGTTTACTACAGTAGCCGCCATCTTTGTTCGCCAAGTATAAGATGATGCATCAGGAAACTTCATTTGTTGGTCAATCACCTTAGGTGTATTTATTGTCAACCGCTTCAGATAGTCCGTATAAGACATTTGTGTTTTCTCGCGATTTTAAATCAGGTCAACATGAGTCAACATATGACGACGGCAACATTGACGAACCAAACCAAGCTCATCCAATGCCTTGCCTTCCGCCGTCTTTGTCGTCGTCTGCGTCAAATACTGTAATCCATCATCCGCCGGACGTCCATCCTTCTTTTTTAGCTCCTCTACCAACTTCAAATAAGGTAACCATTTGCCTGCCAACACATTGTTACAGGACACACAACGAATAGGGATAATCATTTCTTATTCTTTGTCTTATAGCATTGTCTATATCCATTTTCTACGGAACATACAAGAGAATGAAGAAAGATTTAGGAGGCGCTCTCGTCCTCATCGCTGTTTTTGCAGCTATGCTTGCTACCCACACTCAATTCCCTACACTCCTTGAGTCTCTCCTATTCTTGGGTCGACCCCTTTCCACCGCCCTAATACTCGGCAGCATTGTCCTGCTTTGGGTCTATAAATATCGTGCCTCGGCGCTTGTAGCAGGACTGCTTTCAGTCTATCTGCTAAAAACAATGTGGACTACTTGGCCTCGCTCAGATGACCGTCGTCTTTTCTTAGAAGTCGGCCGAGACCAAGCTCGCTTCGACCCAACTACCAGCATAGACCTCCAATTTGCCAATGGAACAGTAACCCATAATCTTCCTCATCTCCTTGTTCAACCCAGCTTCCCCGAAATGCTTGTATTCCCTCCCTCAGAAGAAGTTCAAAGACAAATGAACGGCGAGTAATATCACCATATCACAGATAGTTCCATCGCCGACCAATATTCTGATACTCCATTCGGCAAACGACGATGAATAATGAAAGGCAACTTCTGCTCCAAAATCTCTTTCTTTGCTAAATTTACTGGGAAGTCCGGAGATGAGGCAATAAGTCCATCCAGACTTACCAAAGGCTTGGCTCCTTCCGCCAATTGCTGTGCACGCGTCCCCAATAAAACAGTATATTCATATTTCGAATAGTATGGTAATGTTATACGTTTCTCCTTTTGTGACTCTTCGATAGATTGACGAGTCACAGAAAGAACCTCAGGATGAAGAAGCTTAGACGATTCACGGAGTTGCTCCATTTTGTAATTATATGAACAGTCTATTTAAGTTTCCATTTTTAATCATCCGGTAAAATTACGCTGAAACTTATGCCTAATATCACCAGCATAAGAATAACAGCAAATACTTTGCTTGTAGTATCAGCAGTGCTCATATACCAATTGACAAGTCCCCATAAAATCAAACCAGCCAAGACAATCATAAACAACCTAGTAAAAATATCAGCAACAGTCAACATATTGCCTCCACGCTGCTTTCCCATTTATATGTATATATTGAATTTAAGTAGTAAGGCGTAACCAACTATTATAACAAATGAGAACGAATGAGACGAGAGCTATCAGACCGAATTTATTGAAACAGGAAGTCTTGCTGCCTATGCTCGTCTGTATGGCCTTCGCAATGACCCACACGCCCAAAAAGAGATTCGCGAGTACGCTAAAAAGATTGGTGTTTTGCTTGAAGAGAAGTTTCCTATATCGTGGAAAGCCCTTACTCTGCACGAGCAGTCTGCCTCCACGTAGTATTGCATAATACACATTGATACATCCAAACCAAATCTTTGGCGTCCAACTTGACTCCAACGACATCGTTTTTCTTCCCACGCTTCGAAGGACAATCCTTTTCAGGACACACAATCTCAGAAAACCTTGGCAGTGTTGGGTCAAACTTCAAATAGGGATTCAATGCAAGGCGTTCTGATTTATCTTCCTGTAAAATGTGTTCATATACAACAGGACTATCTCTGCTTAGGGGTTCGGTATAATCGCATTTGCGACATGATAGAACAGCAAACTTATCTCCATCATCATTTGCTTTCTCATCGACGGCATATAACATATTTCGACATGCTGGACAGAACTTCATCTTTGTTAGTATCTTGTTATCTTTATGTAGATTCATTTTTACAACACATCAGACATGCATTGTGTTGTTGCCAACTTAGAATGAACATTAAAACGTCCACTCAAAAATGCCTGAATGATTCTGGAAAAGGCACACACAGCAACCTTAAAGGCATCAGGAAGAATCAAACCTTCTTTCATCATCAAATTCAGAATTGAAAGAAAAAAGGTTGCTACAAACACACCCAACAATATCAGAACAAGCCTGTGCATTTATATAGTGGTTTGATATCTTTTTAAATCATACTGAGTGCAAAATCGACTTCGTCAACAATCTGTTTGGGCTTTGCGTTCTTACGAAGCATAGTCCACCAAGTGTTTGCCAGATTCCTATCGGTCTCAATTCGGGTATAAAACCGAACCCATAGCTCAGAAGCAGAAGTAACTTTATCATCTAGAATAGACGGATTGATAATAGTATACCAAATAGATGCAATTTGACGAATCAACGGAAGGCCTCCCTTCCACTTTTGCTTGGCAATCCATTCAGGAATTGAATTGTTAATATCTGCGAGAACATCCATAAGGGTTGTTAGCCTATCCGTGAATACGGGAAGATGGGAACGTACTTCATCTGCTGATACATCTTTGAGAAGATGATAAATGATTGAATACGATTTTGTGAGATATTGTGCTCCACGCAATGATGAAGTCAAGTACGGAACAGTATTTTCATAATGCGACATGCGCTTAGTATCTCCATCGATTTCTCCAAACAGGTTTTCCCATTCTTCCTTAAAATCAGATTCCTCTTTAAAGAAGAGTTTGCTGATTTCTCGAATAATCGGGGAAGTTGCGATGCGGTTGTTCATCAACTCGCCGTGAGATAGTGATTTTCCTCCTGCGTTGATTCGCTCGAAGTAGTCGTTGACCTCTTCTTCGTGTACACTCGGAGGAAACTCAAGCACAAGTATAGGAGTATCATTGAAACGAGTCTGCTCATCTTGAGAGAGCTCATCATATTTCTTGATAATACTTTTGCTAACTGGAATCTTTCCGTTGCGATACATCTGCAGTGTCGTAATACGCTGCCTTCCATCTACTACAACTGCAGAACGCCCAGCCGGACGCTTCCATAGTGTGATTTGTGGAATAGGCATGCCCAATAGAACAGTCTCGATGAATTTAACACGAAGTGCGGGACTCCATACGTCATTTCGCTGCCACTCGGGATTGGTGGCCAGTCGAGGAACATCGCCTTCTAGATCCCGAAGGATATCAAATACCTTTACGGTGTTCGTGCGATAGTGCTCCATATTTTTGCAGAAAAAAACGTCATTGCAGACAAATCCGTTTTTAGCGCCGTTTCGGTAAACCTTCGCGGACTGCTGTAATAATAACCTGCCTTGCCCGCTCAACGCGAGAAAGTTCGGAATTGGCACGGCCGAGCCTGGCTCGAAGGTCCTCGTTCTCCCTTTGTAGAGAAGTATTCTCCTCTACAACGGCAAGAGCAGTCACGCCAACTTGCTGGAGTTGAGTGTTCTGGTAACCCAATGCACAGTTGGCATTGTAGTAGGCAATAATCTGGGCCTTCAATGCCAAATTCTCAGCTTGAAGAGACTCAATAGTCTCCATGGTGTTAACGTTACCTTTTCTGCTGTTTTCAAATCCATTTTTGTTGCGTTAAAAACGGACACTCTCCAAACTAATTGTCTCGACCTCAAATACACGATGACTGAAAGAATGAGTCTACGTGATTTTCTGGCGGCTAACAAATCCGATAGCGTATTTACCCATACCGGACTAAAGGGCGGGAAATACTTCATCAAAGACGAGGACCTTCCTCGCTTTTATGACCTATACACCGAGTCAATCCTCGATGGTGACCACGTTCACCTTGTAGAGAAGAACACACAAATTGGTTGTCTACGCATAGACTTCGATTTTATTTATAAGCCAGATATCACAACCCACCAACATACTCGCGAGCAAGTTACCAACTTCTGCAAAGCATATATGGATGCCATATCCGAATATCTCCAACTTCCTCCCAAAGTTGAACTATTCGTTATGGAGAAGCGAAAGCCTACACTCGACGTAAAAGGCAATCGCAGCAAATCTGGAATTCATATCGTTGTCCCCGAAATTGCTACAACGTCAATGGTCGAACAATCCGTTCGACGCAACCTACTCAAAACTGTTGCCTCGTACTTCCCAAATCTTCCTCTCAACGAACCTTGGGACAAAGTATACGATGAAGCCGTTGTGAAGCGTTCCGTAAATTGGATGCTTTATGGTTCACGTAAAGGTGATGATAACTCTCGCCCATACGAAACCAAATACATCGTAAACTATGAAGGAGGTAACGTTTCCATCAACACAACAATTCCAGAATTGACGCCATCCTTAGTCAAGCGCCTTTCTATTCGACGCAACGAAGATGATGAAACGCCCATGACCGAAAAAGGCAAAGCAACCTATTCTGGTATCCCCGAAGTTCGCATCTCGGGAGGCCGTGCAGTCACTCCTGCTCGTGGTCGTCCAGCAGCCCGCGGCGATAAACCAAGCTCTCGTGGTTCATCACCTTCTGGACGCATTGTGCGGCCTCTTGAAGCAGAGGAAAAGACATACCTAAAAGACCATGTAATGAATCTAAATCTCGAACGAGCAATCGGATACAGTGACTGGTTACAAGTCGGTCTATGTCTACACAATATTCATCCTGACTTGCTTGATGTCTTCCTTGACTTTAGTGCTCAAAATGAAGACAAGTTCAACGAAGCCGACTGCATCCAGAAGTGGAATTCTATGACATTCAGGAACGATGGTGACCGTCTAAGCAAACCATCCTTGCTTTATTGGTCTCGCACTGACAACGTAGAAGGCTACCTAGACATCGAATCTAAAAATGTAGAACGCCTTATTGTTGCTGCTTGTTCCGGCACCGAGCACGATGTTGCCTCTCTCATCTATGCCAAGTTCCGCGATGCATACAAGTGCTCAGATTTCGGAAAGAACGTCTGGTATCGTTGGTCAGGCCACATTTGGTCAGAGACGGATTGCGGCATCGATTTACAACTTCGCCTTTCCAAAGAAATTGCTCAAGAATTCTTCAAACGTGCCAATCGACTTGGCATTGAGCTAGAAGGCAAAGAGTGTACAACGGAAGGCAAAGGAGATTGCGGAGTCTGCGAATACTGCCAACGCGATGCTCAACGCATGGGGTTCCTAAAGATGTATACCAAACTCAAGACAACAACCTTCAAAAATAACGTCATGAAAGAATGCCGCGAACTATTCTTCGATGAACAGTTCACCAAGAAGGTCGATTCCAACAAAGAACTAATTGCATTCAACAATGGCGTTCTGAATTTGGCAACCTTCGAGTTCCGCAACGGTTTGCCCGAAGATTATATTTCGTTTAGCACTGAAATTGATTTCGAACCTGAAAAGACTTACTATGACTATTCTGAATGGCCTGCTATCCAGTCGTTTATCAACCAAGTTCTTCCTGACCCCGAAGTTCGCCTATACTTTATGCGTCATTTGGCAACATGTTTGCTTGGCGGAAACAAGGCCCAGAAGTTTCATATTCTGACCGGTTCAGGTTCTAACGGCAAATCTATGTTGATGAACTTGGTCACTAAAGCTCTTGGTGATTATGCTGCCGTTGTCCCGATTTCCTTGTTTACCCAACGGCGAGGCAAGTCCGGTGCAGCTGCGCCCGAGGTTATCCGACTCAAAGGCAGGCGGTTCGTAACTATGCAGGAGCCTGATGAAAAGATTGCCTTGAATACTGGACTAATGAAGGAAATTACATCTTGCGAGAAGATGTATGCCCGCGACCTATTCAAGTCAGGTTGCGAGTTCGAAGTCCAAGCAAAGTTTCATTTGGCATGCAATGAGAAACCTGAAATCAATACGACGGATGGTGGCACTTGGCGTCGCTTAGTAGTTGTGAACTATACTTCCAAGTTTGTTGACAAGCCTTGCGAACCTCATCACTATCCCATCGATGAATCCATTCAGCACTCTGTAACCTCTCGCGAATGGGCTCAGCCATTCTTGAACTTCTTGGTAGCAACCCTAAAGGAAGGCAATGGGTTCAACAAACTTCCTACGCCTACCAAGGTGTTGGAGTATACTTCCGAGTATCGCAACGACACGGACGGTATTGCTAAGTTTCTGTCGGAGAAGACTGAAGAATTCAAAGCAGGGGATGAGGTTGCCCCCGTTCTCAAGACACAACTCCAATCTGTCTTCAAGCAATGGAAGATTCAGAACGAGAACTTGGGGTTATCTGTGTCTGACTTGGTCAAGCGAGTCACAGAGAAGTTTGGTAAGTATCCTGCTGGTGGTTGGACTAATTTTAGGATGATGGATTAATGTTTGCGATGAGACTTGCGATGTTTACGAGTGCGACGTCTACGGCGACCACCTGCTGCTGCTAGACTCGCATCTGAACCTAATATACCTGCTGAACCGGCGGGCGCTCCTACAGCAGCAGCCTGACTGGACGCTGACGGGACACTAGCGGCAGCTGCTACAGTCTTGGTCGCGTCCGTCAAACCAGAAGATACATCAGATGCTGCTTTGTTGACAACAGGAGGAAGTTCAAGTTCCGGACCGGCCGGAGACGCAGGTGCAGACTGACCCCAAGTGCGAGGGTCGTACCAAACACCACCCCGCATACGACGACGTCTAGAATGCTTCTTTGTTTTTTTAACCATTTACTTTAACGAAAAGATAATTAACGACGACCAGCAATAGGAACATACTCCTTCAAATAAGGAAGAGTTAGATATACGACAGTAAATGCCGCCAACATATTAATCGTCTGAACAATCACATCACCAACATTGAACTTTACAGCTCCAACCTGTATAATCCACTTAGCAATTCCACCCTCCCCAGAAGTTACCGGAGCAAGCATAGGAAGAAGAAGGTCACGCACTAAAGCCTCGAAAAATTTGGTCAATACCAGACCCGCGTGAATCGCCAAAGCAAACATAAGGACTTGGTTTTCAACACAGGCCATTTAATTAATTTGACATAAAAGAATAATGGATGTCTCTTTTTGGGGACCATCAGGATGGCAATTGTTGCATTTAATAGCCCAAGAAGGCGGCAAAGATGCCCAAGAAGTTTTAGATATTATGCCATTTATTTTGCCTTGTAAGTATTGCCGAGCATCTGCGCAAGAATTCTGGAAACAAAGCAAACCTCACGGAGACCTCCAGAAGTGGCTATATGAGTTTCATAATAAAGTTAATCATAAACTTATCAAGCAACATGCAGAAGACCCCAAATGTCATCTCCCAGTGCCTGCTCCATCATTTGAACAAATCCAGAAACGGTATCGTGATATTTTGGATAGTCAGCCAAAAGAAATACCGGGCCGAGATTTTCTCTATAGCATTGCATACAACTACGACCCAGAAGAACAAAAAGTAAAAGACCATGAAACCTTCTGGATATCATTAAAAGCCTCATTCCCCTTTACGCAATTCAGAAAGCATATACGTATCCCTAATTTTGGCTCAAAATCAGAATATCTTGCTTCCGTTCATTCTATGTTTTCCAGAATGAAGAAACAGAAATCCTTACAATCTATCAGACAACAATTAGCTTATTACAAGTCGGGTTGCATTAAGAAGACCTACAAAGGAAAAACATGTAAAAAAGTTGGAACTGGTTATACGAAGAACCGTGATAGGAAACGAACTTATCGCTTAACTCATTCAAGGCTTCTTTGATTTCTTCTCTTGAAGGGCTTGAACTAACCGAACATGTTTCTGAGTATAATTTCCATTCTTGCCTTGCCCCTTTTCCTTTTGGTCTTTTTTAGTTTCCTTGCGGGTTTTAGGTTCCATTTGTTTAAGAAATTTAAAAATGTTTCATCCAAATTCGTTTTATTCGAATTGGATGACACAAGGTGTGCCGTGCGGAAGTTTACTCTGCTTGAGAGACATCACACGTAAGAGAATGTCCATACACAAGACGTGAAGGCGAGTTACCATCTTTGGCTCAACGCCATGGGAAAGCAAATGCTTCTTATCGGAAAAGTATAGAAGACGGCCAATATTTATGTTTTTGAATTGACCACTGTAGGTCAAAAGCATCAAACGGCGCGGGTCTTTGTATGTGCTAAATAAGTCATACATTTCTTGGCACTTCTCTTGTATCGTTCTTGCATTGTGGAATCTGTCTACCTTGTGTTGGTAAAGTGTCCTCAAGTAATTTATTTCGTGACCAACGCATATGCGTAATGGTATCCGCGTGTAGAATCGGCACGACTCTGGCAATGCCGCATTAAGATTAACGCGAGATTGCCAGATTAGATATGGGTTCAAGATTTCGCGAAGCTTTCGCGTAATCATGTTTTGATTCGTGTCTAATATCAAACTACAAATCCATTTTAACATCGTTTAACAAACAATTAAAATGACATGCCCAATATGCTGCGAAGACATGGATATGGAGGAATATGACGATAGACGAGAAACGACTGAAACTTGCGTTAAATTAGAGTGTGGCCATGCTTTTCACACAAAATGTATAATCAATGTATTATCCAGAACCAACCACGCGTGTCCATCTTGTAATAGACACAAATCAGCAGGACAACGTAATCCCAGACTACTTCAACTGAAAAAAGACGAACGGGTAAAAATGTCCATTGCTGAATATGTTAATGCCAAAAAAGAATACAAAGCAAAGTTAGTGCAACTAAAACGAGAAACGGTCGAATGGGCAAGAAATAGAGCACAAGAGCTATTGATAGCAGAACATAAATCTTATTATTGTCGTTCTAAGACGGCAGTTATGACTACATCCAAACAAGTAGCAATTGAAAAAGGCCGCAAATATATAGCAGCATTCAGAGGGGAGTCGGATAACTATAAAAAAATCGTATATGGAAATTCAAGAACATGGGGAGAATGGAGATTAAGCCATCCGCGTATTTGGTTTGCTCTTTAAATGTTTTCAATTATAAATGAATTGGGTATTGCCAATTGTTATGGGAACAACCGCTATATGCTATATTCATTCATGGAACCATATCATGAAACTTTACAAAGATTCAGGATATACCCTAACGTGGTCAGAACTTGTAGATAAAAATCTGTCTGCCTTAAGCAGACTATGAGGCAATGTAAGGTTCCGCCTCGATATAATGGTGATGTCCAGGATGGTTGGTATTCAACTCAAGAATTAACTCTTGCGGAGTTACGCCAACCAAGTCCATAAACTCCTTGTAAGTCATGTACTCGCCGTGGCCATAATGACCCATTGCAGAATGCCAAACAATCCGAATACGAACAGAACCCATTGCTTTTGAAACCTAAAAATATAGCTTGTACAATCCGTTTTAGGAGTTGATAAGCGTGTTGAGCCAGACTTCGGCCCGAACGACCGCGTCTTGTAGTTGCTCGAGTTTCTTCTTCTTGACAGCGGTCGAAACATGGGACGGGTTGTTATTGAACAGTCTCAGCCTTTCCTCCGCATCAGCAAGCAATGCTTGGGCAGACTGAATCATCGCGAGCTTCGCGGGGTCAGGTGCCTGTGGGGCATCTGCTTCCATTTCGGCTTGGTAGTCAATGCTTTCTGGCAGACTCGACACATCAGAGCCCAAATCAAACGCCGTGTTCAGCAGGTCCGGTTGGAGGCCAAAAGCAGGGTCGTGTGCCATGGTTTATCGACTACAATCTACATTTATGAAATCCGTTTTACAACTTAAATCGCCTCTTGAAATCGGCTACACTTGCTTTGAAACTTGGCTTGTTCCACAATATCCATTTGCTCAAAGCCCCAGGCGTATCAGGTTTTTGCCAATGTTCTCCCATGCCCGAATGGCGCTTGAGATAACGTTGCTTACGTGTCTTATCTTTATGCTTCGTGTAATCGCTCATGCCTGCGGCGCCAAATGGAACAACCTTTTGCTTCCCATTATCCTTCTCAAACACTGCATCCCATTTCTTTTCAGGTCGGTGTGAACGACGGATAGTTTTTAGACGCATTTTTCCTCCTCCCTTTACTATCTTAGTATAAATAATTAGCAACTTAATCTCCTTTTTTGGTTTACCGTCTGGTTTATTAAGAATGTTTACTGGTAGACCATCATTTGGCCTAATCTCAAGTTTAAATCCTTCAAACTCTGGTCTATGCTTGATATCTTCTAGTTCAAATTCGCTCATTCCAGCAGGAAAGATAACGCAACCACCTATTTTTAAAACTCTATAGCATTCTTCTAATATCTGCTTCAATTTCCAATGTTCATTTCTCGTAAACTCTGTCTTTATCGGACAGGAATGACCCCAAATAATTTGCTTAGAATTTGATGGTATCTTATCCCAAGTCTTATCAGGACATGCTCGTGGATCAACATATGTTTCGCCATCAAGTGGTCTGCTTGAACCATCTGGATTGTAGAAGTATAATTTTCGATGAACTTCGCAATGACATGCAATAACAAGTTCACTATCCATTATTTCAAGTCCCGATATTAATCAAATGGAAGAGTGGAATGTTTTAGTCCGGAACTTAGAAGCAGACCAAGAGAACCCTCGCCAATTCCAAGAAATGGCTAAAGCAATCTTTCAAGCTCTGTGTACACGCAAGATTAAGGATATGAGAAAGTTCGAACAACGCATCGGTTCTGATTATGATAAACTTTTGGAAGATATCCCATTCCCCGAAGAGTCAGTTCGCGATTTACTCCAAAATGACGAATTCTTTGAACTCACCCTCAGACTCAGAAAAAACTATAAATGTTAATATAAAATGCCAAGTGGAGGTTTTGTTGCAGAAATGCTCGCGTCTAAAAGAGCCGGACACAGCGATTCAAGATATATCTGGCACTATCTATACTATATCTATCTAGGCCTCCCTGCTCTAGTAATCTATTGGTCTCTATACATGTACGTGTGGTATTACCTTGTCGGCATGCTATCTGACCTATTAGGCGTTGCTCATCTCAATAAGAATTCTTGGACCCACCTTGCTCTAAGTCTAGCCATCAGTTTGGGTTTCTCTCTTGCATTGTTCCACTTCAAACTTCTACCCTATCTATTCGCTCCTGTCAAGTTGATTACCAGCGTATAAGAAAAACGTTGTCTATTCTGACAAGAAAAACGTTGTCTATTCTGACAAGAAAAACGAATCCATCTAAAGACTATAGCAATTATATAAAGAATGGGTGATACTATCATCGGAGTTCAATTTGGAATCGCCAACCCTGCAGATATCACATCACGCAGCGTTGTTGAAGTAAAAACAGACAAGACATACCAAAGTGGTCTACCAATTCCCAACGGCGTATTTGATAGCCGTTTTGGAGTAACAGACCATGGAAAAGTTTGCCCGACATGCAAGCAGACCAATTTGCTCTGCCCTGGACATTTTGGCCATATTCGTCTGGCTCGTCCTGTATATCTGTATCAATTCATCGAAGTTGTTCAGAAACTTCTAGTAGTCGTATGCTTGTCATGCTCTAACCCATATCTACCCGACGAAGAACTCGAACGCATCTCTATGCTTGCCAAAGGCGTCGAGCGATTCGACTTGATTCGTGAGGAAACCAAGCACTATAAGACCCATTCCCTAAAAGAGTCTAAAGCGTGTGCCCATTGTGGAGCTCGTACTATTGCTAAAATTTCTAAAATCGAAAACTCAGTAGCTTCTTTACAAGCACATACATATGACGAAGAAGCAGAACCATTTCCTCTTCAGCCAGAAATTGTTCTTCGCTGCTTCCAACGCATCACTGATGAACACGTCACCATGATTGGATTCAACCCCAAATTCTCTCGTCCTGATTGGATGGTTTGTACTGTCCTTGCTGTTCCTCCCCTAACAGTTCGCCCTTCAGTCGTCATGGATGACAATCAACGCATGGAAGATGACCTCACGCATAAACTTATTGATATTGTTCGCCAAAACAATAAACTTCGCGAAAAAATCGATAAAGGCGAAAATGGTGACATGATTGATAAGCTTACCGAACTTCTACAATTTGAAGTTGCAACCTATGTCGACAATGACATCAAAGGCCTTTCACAAAGCGCCGATAGGTCAGGACGGCCTCGCAAGACCCTAAAATCCCGTCTGGGAGCAAAGACTGGACGTGTGCGTGGGAACCTCATGGGCAAGCGTGTAGACTTCTCAGCCCGCTCGGTGATTACACCTGACCCTAACATCGATGTTGATGAACTTGGTGTGCCTGAAGAAATCGCTTCCAATCTTACATTCCCTGAGATTGTTACTTCATACAACCGCGATAGATTGATGGCAGCCATCAAGAACGGTCCTGACAAGTATCCGGGTGCCAAAAATGTGTTCAAGAAGGATGAAGGCAAGGCTTTTAGGCTTGGATTTGTGAATCGTGACATTGATATCCAAGAAGGCGATATTGTTCATCGTCATCTTGTAGACGGAGATGTTGTGCTATTCAATCGCCAACCATCGCTTCACAAGGCCTCTATGATGTGTCACAGGGTTCGCGTTCTACCATACTCAACCTTCCGCCTCAACGTATCAGCAACTAAGCCATACAATGCTGATTTTGATGGTGATGAAATGAACATGCACGTTCCCCAGAGCATCGCCGCTGCAACAGAACTACGAGTGATTGCTACTCTGCTTCGGCAAATTATATCACCTCGTACTTGCCAACCCATCATCTCAGTATTCCAAGATACACTGACGGGTGCTTACCGAATCTCTCAACCAGATGTCGTAATCCCCGAACATATTGCTATGAACATGCTAGCCAGAACTAAGCGTTCCATTTCTGGATTTAAGCGCATGGATTTGCCTATGTCCGGCATTGATGTAGTATCCCATTCGCTTCCTTTGATGAACTCAAATGGCAGTGTTCAAATCGAGAACGGCAAAATTGTAAAGGGTGTTCTAAATGACCGCTCACTCAAGGGAGCATCCAAAGGCATTGTTCACACAATCTACAATGAGTTTGGACCTGAACGTTGTGGCGATTTCATCAACTCGCTTCAGAACATTGTAACAAAATACAATATGCTTGCTGGGTTCTCTACAGGTCCTTCAGACTTGATTACAACTATCGCCGTATACGAAGCTATTGATGCGGCATTGGTAGATGGTAAACGGAAGATAGGTGATGTTCTATCAAGCGTTCATGCTGGTCGCTTCCTGAACTTGAGTGGTCGTGCTGACGGCGAAGAGCTTGAAAACAACATCAAAGCAGCAATTGGTGAGATGAACAGCAAAGTAAATACAGTTATTGTAGACAACCTCCCACCCACAAATCGCATGATTATCATGTCAGATAAGGGTGCTGGTTCTAAAGGAGCAGCTGACCCAAATCTAATGCAAATGATTGCCACACTTGGTCAACAGAACGTTGATGGTAAACGTATCAAGTATACTATGGACAGCCGCACACTTCCTCATTTCGCAAAGTATGACGATGGCCTGGAATCTCGTGGGTTTGTTGAGAACTCATTCATTTCTGGTATCAGGCCAGCAGAGTTCTTCTTCCACGCCATGGGTGGCCGTGAAGGTCTGATTGATACTGCAGTAAAGACTTCAGACACTGGCTACATTCAGCGCCGACTTGTGAAGTTGATGGAAGACATCCACGTAGAACAGGATAGCACTGTACGTGATATTAATGGCTCTATTGTTCAGTTCCTTTATGGCGAGGATGGTATTGATGCTACTGGGATTGAAAAGCAAGAATGTGAACTTGGCTTGCTAACTATGGAACAAGTCTACTCTATGTTTGCTGCCACAAAGGAAGACTTTAAGGCTGTTTCTCCTGATACGGCTGATTCTCCAGATGATATGGTTGACCAAATCTTGAA
>Ga0114971_10000766_pt1 | contig 21644 bp, 10 predicted proteins | sample M_140625_MF_Meta_FD_87320 | JGI IMG/M metagenome (GOLD analysis project Ga0114971, IMG submission 87320) | Freshwater microbial communities from Lake Montjoie, Canada to study carbon cycling - M_140625_MF_MetaG | ecosystem: Environmental > Aquatic > Freshwater > Lake | place: Lake Montjoie...
AAAAGAGAAACTATAACAACTATATAAAAACTAAAACAATTAAAAATGAGTGAACAAGTAAAAACAGGACATCCAAAAGGACTATACTTCCTATTTTTCACAGAGATGTGGGAACGATTCAGTTATTATGGAATGAGAGCAATCTTCATTCTATTTATGACTAAAATATTATTAATGAAAGATGCAGATGCATCTCAAATTTACGGAAGTTATACCGGTTTAGTATATCTAACACCGCTTTTAGGAGGTTACTTATGTGATAAATTTTTAGGAAACCGAAGAAGTATTCTTATTGGGGGACTATTAATGGCAATAGGGCAATTCTTTATGTTTTTAAGCGCCTCTGCCGGAGCTGATGGTGGAGTTTCATTAATGTGGATGGGATTAACAGCAATTATCATTGGAAACGGTTTCTTTAAACCAAATATTTCTACTATGGTAGGGCAATTATATCCTGCAAACGATAGAAGAATTGATAGCGCTTTTACAATCTTCTATATGGGAATTAATCTAGGAGCATTCTTTTCTCCACTAGTTTGCGGATCGATGGACTTTAAATGGGGATTCTTAGCTGCCTGTATTGGGATGTTAGTTGGTTTAGTAGCATTTGTGCTAGGTCAAAAAAAATATTTAGTTTCTGAAGAAGGAAAACATATTGGTTTACCAGTTAAAAAATTAGATGCCAAAAGCATCGGTATGATTATAGGTTCAATTGCAATTATCTTTTTTATGTTGAACTTCAAACAAATGTTTAAAAGTGATGTTGATGTAATTAGTTATTTTATTTATGGTGCAATGGTAGTTATGCCTATTGTAATCCTAACAGATAAAAGCTTGACTAAAATTGAAACACAAAGAATTTCTGTGATTTTTATACTTGCTTTCTTTGTAATCTTCTTCTGGGGTGCATTTGAACAAGCAGGAGCTTCTTTAACACTTTTTGCAGACAGACAAACGGAAAGAACTTTATTTGGTTGGGAAATGCCAGCATCTTATTTTCAATCCGTAAATCCGTTAGCAGTTATTTCAATTGCGCCAATTATGACAATGGTTTGGGGATTTTTATACGCAAGAAAATTAGAACCATCTTCGCCTAAAAAAATGGCAATCGGATTAGGATTAGTAGCAATGGGATATGTAGTTATTGCAATTGCTGTTAAAGGTTTAGGGTTGGGTGAAAAAGTGTCCATGTGGTGGTTAATTGGTTTGTATGTAATTCACACTATCGGAGAATTATGTTTATCACCAATCGGGCTGTCAATGGTTTCAAAATTAGCTCCTTTACGTTTATCTTCTTTAATGATGGGGACTTGGTTCTTAGCTAATGCTGCAGCTAATAAATTTGCTGGAACATTAAGCGCCTTAATTCCAGGTGGAGAAGATGGAACGGGTGGTGCAACTTCTTTTATAGGATTTCAAATAACCAACCTATATGAATTCTTCGTGTTATTTATCATCATGTCTGGATCTGCAGCAGCAATTTTATTTGTATTGAGTTCGTGGTTAGAAAAAAGAATGCATAATGATCATGTTGAAATTGCTCATTAGAAGTAAAAAATAAAAAATATTTTTTATATCTTTCAAACCTACAAGATAACCTTGTAGGTTTGTTTTTTAATTAAATCACCATGTGGAAAAATCATCCTAAAGCATTGCCTTATTTATTTTTGTCCGAAATGTGGGAACGTTTTGGTTATTATTTAATGATTGGAATTTTTACCTTATATCTTAAAGATGTAGAAGCTGGATTTGCTATGACCGAAAAAGAAGCTTCCGATTTATATGGAACTTTTATCGCTTTAGTATTTTTAACTCCTTTTATTGGTGGGCTGGTAGCCGATAGATATTTAGGCTATAAAAAATCAATCGTAATTGGAGGTATTATGATGGGTGCAGGTTATTTTATGATGGGAATTCATAGTTTATCAATGCTTTACCTAGCAATGACTTTGGTAATAGTTGGAAACGGATTTTTTAAACCTAACATTTCAACACTATTAGGAAATTTTTATTCAGAAGATAAATACATCGATAAGAAAGACGAAGGTTATAATATTTTCTATATGGGAATAAATGTAGGAGCTTTTATTTGTAACTTCTTTGGTGCCGCTTTACAAATACTTTTAGGTTGGCAATATGCCTTTATGGCTGCAGGTTTAGGAATGTTTATTGGAGTAATTGTATTCCTTCTCGGAACCAAGCATTACGGCAATAAAACAGATAAAAAAGGAGTACAACAAGGCGACATGCCGTTTTACAAAATTGTTCTTTTTATATTAGTTCCTTCCGTTATTTTCGGAATTATTGGATGGTTTTTAAAAGGAGTAACCTCAGAAACAAATACTAATAGCGCTATTTTTGGTTCGGATAGTACCGATGCTTTTATCTTTGCCTGCATCCCGATTGTTTTCTTTTATGGAAGTTTGTATTTTAAAGCCAAAGAAGAAGACAAACGACCTATTGGTGCCTTACTTTCCATATTTTGTGTTGTTATTTTATTTTGGGCAGTTTTCAAATTGAATGGTTCTGCTTTAAATACTTGGGCAGATCGATATACCGATAGAGAAATTACAGGAAATACTCAAGCGGTTTTCGGTAATTTAAAATTAGCTAAAGAAATTGAATATAAAAAAGATACTACCGAATTGTATGATGCTAGTTTTCGACTTCAAAAAGAAAATGGAGAAGTGAAAAAAGTAGTGGATTACCCCATCTATTTTAGAAACGTTCACAAAGAAAAAATACCTCAAGAAGGAAGTAAAATAAGTATATGGGCAACCAATTTAAGTCAGTCTATAAATCCGGGTTGGGTGATAATATTGACACCACTTGTTGTAGCATTTTTCACTTTTTTAAGAAGTAGAAAAAAAGAACCTTCAACACCAACTAAAATTGCGTTCGGATTATTAATATCAGCTTTATCGGTACTGGTAATGGTTGCCGCAGTTCATATTGGAAACAACGGAATGGAAAAAGTTTCTGTTTGGTGGCTGGTTGCTAATTACGGAATCATTACCATAGGAGAACTATTCCTCAGCCCAATGGGATTGTCAATTGTGTCCAAATTATCTCCTAAAAACATCACTGCTTTAATGATGGGCGGATGGTTTTTATCAACTTCAATCGGAAATAAATTATCAGGCGTATTAGCCAGTATGTGGGACTCTTATGATGATAAAACCAATTTCTTTTGGTTAAATTTTGGATTATTGATGTTCGCAACACTGTTGATGTTTGCTCTAGTAAAAAATTTAAATAAAGTAATGAAAGACCACGGAATTAATTAATTATGGAAAAACAAATTACTTTAGAACAAATACAAAACTTTCAGGGTAAATATCCAAAACAAATTTGGAGCCTATTTTTTTCAGAAATGTGGGAGCGTTTTTGTTTTTATGGAATGCGAGGAATGTTGGTTTTCTTTATGATATCCCAATTAAATTTTCATAAAACAGAAGCTAATTTGCAATACGGAGCAACGCAAGCATTTGTATATGCATTTACTTTTATAGGCGGTCTTTTTGCGGATAAAATACTAGGTTTTCGAAAATCTCTTTTTTGGGGTGGCTTACTAATGATTGTTGGTAGTGCAATTTTAGCTACCGATCCACATAACTATTTCTTTTTAGGAATTGCATTTACTATAATTGGAACTGGTTTCTTTAAACCAAATATTTCTACTATGGTTGGGAAGTTATATAAATCTGGCGATTCTAGAACCGATGCTGGTTTTTCTTTATTCTATGCAGGAATAAATCTTGGCGCTTTGTTGGGCGGTTATTTATGTATAGCTATTGGAAAAGGAGAAATGTTTACCAATTTAATTCCAGAAGACAAACGATGGAATGTAGCTTTCGGATTAGCTGCAGTGGTGATGGTAATAAGTTTAGTAAATTTTATTTTCACGCAACGATCATTAGGAACCATTGGCTTACAGCCTGGGCATCCTTTGGCAGAAGTTAAATCGAAGCCTATTGCTAAATGGTTAGAATATTCGGTGTATGTAGGCACAATTTTAATGGTTCCGTTAATAAAAATAATGGTTTCTAAAACAGAATATACCGATTATTTCATGTGGACAATTGGTCCATTAACGCTGTTATATCTTTTCTATGAAATGACAAAAGTTACTCCAGCAGAAAGGAAAAAACTATGGGCAGCTTTAGTTTTCATACTTTTTTCAATTGTTTTTTGGGGAATTTATGAGCAAAGCGGTGGGTCATTAAGTATTTTTGCTGCAGAAAATTTAGATAAAAATCTCTTAGGAATGCAGCTAGATCCAAACGGAGTAAATAATTCTGGTGGTGCTTTCTTTATACTTTTGGTTGCAGTTCCTATTGGTTTATTATGGATATGGTTGAATAAGAAAAAAATGGAGCCAAATACAATTATCAAGTTTGGACTTGGATTCCTTTTACTTGGATTAGGATATTATGTACTTTTTGCGACTAAGTTTTTTGCAACCCTTTCCGGAATAACTTCTTTAAATGTATTTACGTTAGCGCTTTTGGTTATTACTTTTGGAGAGCTTTGCTTGTCGCCAATCGGACTATCAATTATGACCAAACTTTCTACAAAAAATCTTCAAGGAATGATGATGGGGATGTGGTTTTTAGCAAGTGCCTATGGTCAATATGTTGCGGGGTTAATTGGTGCTTTTTTATCAGAAGCCAAAGAAGGTGCAACAAAATCGGAAATACTGGTTACCTATGCTGATGGCTACAAACAATTGGGACTTTATGCCTTGATTGCCGGAGTAATTTTAATAATTATTTCACCATTAATTAAAAAATTAATGCAAGAAGTAAAATAAATTTATTAAATTTCGGCTTTATTAAATCAGATCAAATAAAACAAGATGAAAAAGATACTAATTACACTACTACTGGTTGTTTCAGGATTTACTTCTCAAGCTCAAGAAGGACAAACTTGGTACAAAGATATAAATAAAGCGATCGAAGCTTCCAGACAGGAACAAAAACCATTATTTTTATTCTTTACTGGTAGCGACTGGTGTGGCTGGTGTATCCGTTTACAAAATGAGGTTTTTAGAACTCCCGAGTTTGCTCCATGGGCTAAAGACCATGCTATTTTAGTAGAATTGGATTATCCAAGAAATACACCGCAATCTAATGAAATAAAAGCCCAAAATAATCAATTGCAGCAAATGTTTAAGGTGCAAGGTTATCCTACCGTTTGGTTTGTGAAACCAATAGTTAAAGAGGATGGTAAAATTAATTTAGAACAATTAGGAAGTACAGGTTATCTTGCTGGAGGCCCTTCTGTATGGATTAAAAGTGCAAATGAAATAATAAAGAATTTTGTTGCAGATCCTAAACCTTCATCAATAGTGAACTCTAAAAAAGGCAATACCAAAAAATCTTAATTATAATTTAAAGAATCCCTTTTCTGCAGTGTCATGAAAAGGGATTTTTTCTTTTATACATGTTTCTTTCCAGGCTTTGCAATACGATTTGTAATTAGAAGCATCTACAACAACTTTTTGTGGTTTCCAATGTTGGAATACTCTTTCTAAATTTATTTTTGGTGAATTTATTATAAGCAAAATATCAGGCCGCTCTTTTTCTAGATATACTGCAGTAGAATCAATAACAAGTATTTTTTTATTCTTAAAATAAAATAAATTTGGAATCAATTTCTTTTTTTGGAGAATACAATAGTTAGCAACCAAATACGATTTTAAAACTAAATTTTCTTTAGCATTTTTTTGTAAATAATCGGATGCGTATTCAGTAACCTTATCGCCAAAACGTTTAGTAATGCTGCTATGTCCATTTCTATTGAAAACGATAAATTCTTCAGAGTTTTGATTGGAATTTCTCATCTGAAGAGTAATTAATTGTAATAAAATAATCGTAAATAAACTTACAACTAACTTATAATAATTTGGTTTTTTCAACCAAATAATACTACTGAAAATAACCAAATACAATGCCCACATGGTATAAATAGAAAGCGGAATATCTTTAAAAATAAAACTTTCAAACGAAGCTACCCAAGCAATTATCTTGTTCAACAACCAAATACTCCACTCTAGTAATTTTAATAATGGCAACCAAACCCAATCAAAAGCAGCAAGCAGCATTACAATTACTCCGAGGCCTAAAATTAAAGACATTCCGGGAAGAATCACCATATTGGTGATAAAGAACAATCCCGGAAACTGATGAAAATAATAAATACTCATTGGGAATGTTCCTATTTGTGCAGCAAACGAAACCGTGATTATCTCCCAAAAATAGTTTACTATTTTATATTTCGGTTTCCATATACCAGCCAATAAAGGCTGCAACCATACAATAAAATAAAGCGCAACGTAACTTAACTGGAATCCAACATCAAATAAAAAGGAGGGTTGAAAGAGCAAAATCAGTAATGCTGAAACTGCCAAAGTATTATAGATATTTACACTTCTTCTTAAATACATTCCTACAGCAACAAAAGAAAACATAGTTACAGATCGAAGTACTGAAGGGGCTAATCCAGCTAATATTCCAAACGCCCATAAAAAGTTGATTACAATAATCAATTTAATAATGGAACTAGATTTAGTATTTGGAAATGGTTTTAAGAGAAATGTAATGAATAGCAATATAAAGCCAACGTGCAAACCTGAAACCGATAATACATGCACTGCTCCAGCATATTGATAGTCCCGAACAACTTCTGGAGAGATGTCTTGTTGTTGTCCTAAAATTAAGGCCACAACTACACTAAGTTCCGATTTATGAAAATTATTTTTTTCTAAATTTCTAATAATTCGGTTGCGCAACAAACTTGCATAATAGGCAATGCTCTTATCATGGACAGTTCCAATTTTAATTTTATTTGATTCTACATATATCTGACCATAAATTTGTTGGTTTTCTAGATAATTCCAATAGTCAAATTGATTGGGATTTTTCAGATTTTTATTGGTGTCAAAAAAACCTCCTATTTTTAGTGAAGTTCCTATATCAAAGCTTGGAATTTGATGGCTCTTTTTTATATTCAAAAGTACTTTTCCACAGCTTTTTTTTCCGTTAAGGGAAATCATTTCAGCAACATAACGATTATTAACTATTGAATTTTTAAGTTTTTCTTTTATTGAAATTGTTGCAATGCATTTGTTGTTTTGAGAAGAAATAAAATGAACATAATGATGTTTGTTTTTCGTTGGATTATGCGAAACAAAGGCAAAAATTCCTATAGCAAAAGCTGTAAAAAGAATAGCAACTCCAAAATAGTTTTTTGGAATCATCGATTTTCTGGGCAAAAAATGAGTAATTAAAACCGCAATAAAACTAGTTAGTAGTGCTAATAATGAAATAAAAAAAGTTGGTTTCGTATAATGAGCTAGGAGAATCCCAAGTATAAAACTGCTTGTAATTTTTATTAATGGAAATTGTAATACTCTCATTATACTAAAAGTACGAAAAAGAAATAAATTTTAAAAGCTATTTATTTCTTTTCTTTAGGAATAGTATTTATTACGAATGGTAAAACTACATGGAAGAACTAATTTTGTTTTTAAGTGAAAAATGTTCTCAAATGTTAAATCTCTAATTTATATTAGAGACAATTAAGCTAGCAGTTTTTTCGCTTGCACCAAAGCCTCCTAATTTTTGTTCCAACAAATTGTATTTTTCTAATATTACCTTTCTATGATTAGGCTCTAAAATTTTAGAAAGTTCCTTCCTGATTTTGGTCGAATTGCATTCGTCTTGAATTAATTCGGTTACCACTTCTTCATCCATAATAAGATTAACAAGTGAAATATATTTGAGGGTAATAATTCTTTTTGCTATTTGATACGATGCCCAACTTCCTTTATAACATACAACTTCTGGAACTTTAAAAAGAGCAGTTTCCAAGGTTGCAGTTCCCGAAGTTACAAGGGCAGCATGAGAATGACTTAATAAATTATAAGTTTCATTCGAAATAAATTTTATGTTTTTTCCTTTAATAAATTTCTCGTAAAACGAATATTCTTGGCTTGGAGCACCCGCAATAACAAATTGATAATCCGGAAAATCATTTACAACACTTAACATTAAAGTCAGCATTTTAGAGATTTCTTGTTTTCTACTTCCTGGTAAAATGGCAATAATTGGTTTTTCATCTAGATTATTTTCTTTCCTAAAGGAAGCATCATCGGTAGAAGTTCTATTATGGATGGCATCAATTAAAGGATGTCCAACAAATTCAACTGCAAAATTATGTTTGTTTTCGTAAAAGTCTTTTTCAAATGGAAGGATAACATATAATTTATCAAAATCTCTTTTGATGTCTTTTATTCTGCTTTCTTTCCACGCCCAAATTTGGGGTGAAATATAATAGTGTGTTTTATATCCTTTGGCCTTAGCCCATTTTGCAATTCGCATATTGAACCCTGGATAATCTATAAAAATTAAAACATCTGGATGAAATTTGTCGATATCGGTTTTACAAAATTTTATATTATTAATAATGGTTTTAATATTTAACAAAACTTCTGCAAACCCCATAAAGGCAAGTTCTCGGTAATGCTTTACTAATGTTCCGCCTGCGTTTTGCATCAAGTCACCACCCCAAAAACGAATTTCGGCAGATGGATCTTCTTTATAAAGCGCCTTCATTAAATTAGAACCATGTAAATCTCCAGAGGCTTCTCCTGCTATGATATAATATTTCATTTATTTATTTTTTATTCCATTAGAATGCTATTGCATAAATAGTGTAACAAATGCTAAAACAATAGTTGCTAAAACAACACCTCGAGCCATTAAATCTTTATTTTTTTTAAGCAAAATAAAAAATAACAACAAGTTAATAACTGCACCCAAGGTAATAAGTTTGCCCATAATTCCTTGTTCTCTAATAGTTTGAAAACCTTCAACGGAAACTAATTTTGGCATCTTTAAAAGTAAAAAAACAAAAGTGCCAACTATACATGCTACAATTCCCATAAAAAAACCTATTAACAAATCTGTCTTTTTCATAATTGAAGTTCTAAAATTCCCAAGTATTTAAAGTTTGAATAGCATGATGGGCAGTTAAATCAAATTGCACCGGTACGATAGAAATAAAGTCGTTTGCCAATGCCCATTCATCTGTATCTGTTCCTTTATCTAAGTTAATAAATTCACCCGTTAGCCAATAGTATTCCTTTCCAAATGGAGTCACCCGTTTATCAAATTTTTCTTCCCACATTGCTTTCGCTTGACGGCAAATTTTAATCCCCTTTATTTCATGAATTTTAAGTTTTGGAAAATTTACATTTAAAATCGTTCCGTCTGGCAAACCGTTAGCAAGCACTTGAGTTGCAATTTTTCTTATAAATGGTTTAGCAGATTCAAAATCGGCATCCCAATTGAAATCCAAAAGCGAAAAACCTATTGCGGGAATTCCCTCAATTCCGGCTTCAACAGCTGCGCTCATAGTTCCAGAATAAATAACATTAATAGAAGAATTAGAACCATGATTTACTCCAGAAACACACAAATCAGGTTTTTGTTTTAGAATCTCATTCACTGCCATTTTCACACAATCGGCAGGAGTGCCAGAACAACTGTATTCGGTTACGGTTGCAGTGCTGGATGAGATTTTATTTAAATGAAGTGTACTGTTAATGGTTATAGCATGGCCCATTGCGCTTTGCGGGCTGTCGGGCGCTACCACTACAACATCTCCAAGTTCTTGCATCACATCAATTAAGGCTCTAATTCCTGGTGCAGAAATTCCGTCGTCGTTGGTTACTAATATTAAAGGTCTTTTAGACATAGTTAAAACAATTTTAGTAAAACAAAAGTAATTATTTTGAGTCTTATTTTATTACAATTTTTATAACTTTGACAAGGTACTTTGGTTTTAACAAAAAATTATGCGGACTACTTCTTTTACAGCATAGTTTTTTATGTAAATTAGTCAAAAATTAATGAATACAATTGTTCAATATATGAAAAGAAATTATAAAATAATAGTACTTGTACTAGCAATTTGCATTGGTCTTTGGAGTTTTATTCCAAAAGCAAAAAATGATCCTGAAAAAGACAAATTATTATTAGAGTTGTTGGCTTTCGTTATCGAAAAAGGACACTACAGTCCGGCCGCTATTGACGATAATTTTTCTAAAGGAGTTTATAAGGATTATATTGATGCCATTGACCCTTCAAAAAGATTCTTTTTACAATCGGATATTGATGAATTTTCAAAATACGAATTTGATATTGATGATGAAATAAAAAATAAAGACCTTACTTTTTTTGATATTACCTACTATCGTTTACTCCAACGTATGGAGGAAAGTAAAGAATATTATAGAGAAGCTTTGAAAAATCCTTTTGATTATTCGGTAGAGGAAGAAATAAATACCGATTATGAAAAAGTGCCTTTTTGTTCTTCTGTAGAGGAACTAAATGACCGTTGGAGAAAGCAAGTAAAACTTTCTGCATTAGCATCTTTAGTTCAAAAACAAAAAGTTCAAGAAGATATTGAAAAAAATAAGAATAAATCTCCTGAGGAAAAATTAGCCGAATTTAAATCCAAACAAGGCGATAAATTAACTAAAGAAGCAGAAGATAAATTCAAAGCAAATCTAACTAAAAAGGATACTTTTTCTCACAAGTCTTATGAGCAAATGGAGAAGCAAACTAGACAGAGCACTTTAAAATCTCTAGATGACAATTTTACTTTTATTAAAGACTTGGATAAAGAAGATTGGTTTGCAATTTTTGTAAATACTATTGCTACTCGCTTTGATCCCCATACATCTTATTTTGCACCTGATGAAAAAGAACGTTTTGATGTTAGCATGAGCGGAAAACTGGAAGGAATTGGCGCTAGATTACAAAAGAAAAATGATTTTACCGAAATCACTGAGCTTATTTCTGGAGGACCTGCATGGAAACAAAAAGAATTAGAAGCAGGCGATTTAGTTTTAAAAGTAGCACAAGGCGATAACGAACCTGTAGATGTTGTAGGAATGCGATTGGACGATGTGGTTAAAAAAATAAAAGGACCAAAAGGCACCGAAGTTAGACTTACCGTTAAGAAACCTGATGGTGCTATTAAGGTAATTACAATAATTAGAGACGAAGTTGAAATTGAAGAAACCTATGCTAAATCTAGTATAGTGGAGAAAAATGGAGTTAAATACGGGGTTATTTATTTGCCAAAATTCTATATTGATTTTGAAAATAAAGATAGCCGTGATGCCGGAAAAGATATTGCTATTGAAATTGAACGATTGAAAAATGAAGGTGTAAAAGGTATCATCATGGACGTTAGGGATAATGGTGGAGGCTCCTTGAAAACGGTTGTTGATATTGGTGGTTTGTTTATAGAACAAGGTCCGATTGTGCAAATTAAATCGGCTGCAGGTAAAAAAGAAGTGCTTTATGACAAAGATCCTAAAGTTGAGTGGGATGGTCCTTTAGTAATTATGACCAATGAGTTTTCTGCTTCTGCATCTGAGATTTTAGCTGCTGCAATGCAAGATTATAAACGTGCTGTAATTATTGGAAGTAAACAAACTTATGGTAAAGGAACAGTTCAAAATGTAATCGATTTAAACCAATTTGTAAGAGGAAATACTCTTGGCGATTTAGGTGCTTTAAAAACTACTACCCAAAAATTCTATAGAATTAATGGTGGATCCACCCAGCTTGAAGGGGTAAGTAGCGATATTGTGATGCCAGATAGTTTTGCTTATTTAAAAATGGGAGAACGCGATGTAGACAATGCAATGCCTTGGGATAAAATAGATCCTGCAGAATATAATTTATGGACTAAACAGACCAATTTTGAATCGGCCATTGCCAACAGTAAAAAGCGTCTAGAAATTAATCCGCAAATGAAATTAATTGATGAAAATGCAAAATGGAGAGAATTAAGAAGCAAAGAGGATGTATATAGTTTGCAAATTGATAAATTCAAACAAGAGCAAAAAAAATTAGAAGAAAGCAGTAAAAAGTTCAAATCTATTGAAGATTATAGTAACAAATTCCAATTCAAATCGTTGCCTTATGAAGAAGCCCAAATGACAAATGATGCTACTTTAAAAGAAAAAAGAAACAGATGGCACGAAAGTTTGTCAAAAGACATTTATGTTGAAGAAGCAATTCATGTATTAGACGATTTGCAATCGGGCATAGCAAAAAAAGAAATGACTAATAAGTTAAAAAAAGATAAAGCCGTTAAGTCATAACTAATTTTAACTTTTAAACTTAAAAAATGCCCCAAATAGTGTGTCTAACTTTTTGGGGCTTTTTTAGGTTTCATACTATTTTAATCACTATTTATAGAAGAAATGTATTGATGAGGTGACTTCCTAACAACATCTTTAAAACAGGTAAAGAATGGATTGTAGGAACTAAATCCTACCTCTTTTGAAAGTGATTCCAAAGTGTTTGTAGCTAAATAATTATTATTGATAAGTTCTAATGAATTTTGAATTCTTGATATTTTCTTAAAATCTGAAAATGACAATTTAGAATGGTATTTAAAAACAAATTTCAAATGACTTATAGGAATGTTCAAAACTTGTGCTAAATCTTTCATAGAAAATTTAGGATCCCTAAAATAACTATTATTATATAAAATAGCGTTCAATTCAAATAGGTAATGTTCAATTTTAGAACTTATTTTTTCCTTAAGTAGTTGGTCTTGGTTATTGTTTATTTTAATTTTTGAATTTACATTCCAATAATTATTGCCAATTGAATCGGAATTAGTTTTATTCGATTCTGACTGTAAATAAGAATAACCGTAAAGTAAATCTTGATTTGATAAAATTATTATAAATAATGTAATCCAAACTAACCCCGTAACCCAAAGATACTTAGTAGGTTCTATATATACATGTTCATAAAAAAAATATTCTTTGTAATACAAAAGAAAGAAGCGCAACACAAAAATATTTATGGCAATAAAAAATAATATAGTCCATTTCCTAATTAAATTATTTTGGGTTTTTACAAAACTTAAAGTTGCTTTTTTATTCCAAACATTTTTTTTAAGAATAAAGAAAATCATCAGAATATAGACAATTACATAAACCGCAAAAAATTGACTAAGGTAATAGTTCAATTTACAATCAAATATTTTATCTAAAAGTAAAAAATCTCTTTCTATTGTTGCTAAAAACAGCACTATAATATGACCTAAATCTCTAAAAAAAAAATGTTTGTGATTGTTAATTAAATATTTAAAATACAAATAAAAACAAGGTATTAATAATGTAGTATAACTATTACTTTTTATAGAAAAAGTTTTTAAATCGGCAATATTATAAATTTCTGCAATACCATCAATCATCAATCTTGTACTTGAAATAAAAAATATGAATAATAAAAAAGCGTTTACTATTAGATTCTTTTTATAATTTTTTAAGGCTAAAAATATAACAATATATCCCAAAAAAGATGATAAAATTAGTATGATATTAGAAGTCATAGGGGCAAGGCTTTACAAGTTATTTTATAATTTTATTTGTAAGAAATAGCTTAACTTTTCGTTTTTTAGCAAGTGCTAAATTATACAAATAAAAATAATTTAGGTGATTTTATTTTTACTATTAAATGTAAATTGTTACTATAAATTGAAAAAAGCATCTATTAAATTTTTGATTGCTTTTGTGTGATAGTTTTGTGTTTTAATATTGCACGTTATTAAAGACTAAATTTAATATTATGAAAAGAAATTTACTTTTTGTGTTTTTAATTCTTGCAGGTTGGCAAAATGCTATTTCGCAAACATTTACAAGTGGCCTTTTATCTTACAGTATTACATCGCCAAGCATGGTAGCTGTGGTCTATAATACAAATGAGAAACCCAGTGGAGTTATTACTATTCCATCTCAAGTTACCAATGATGGTAACGTCTATTCGGTAACGAGTATTGACGAAAGAGCTTTTTTTGCTTGTAATGGTTTGACATCGGTTAGTATACCCAACTCGGTAACAAGTATTGGTAATCAAGCTTTTTTCATGTGTAGTAATAATTTGACTACTGTTACTATGGGGAATTCGGTAACTAGCATAGGTAACGAGGCGTTTGCAGCTTGTTACAGTTTAAGTTCTATTATTCTTTCAAACTCTTTAACAACCATTAATTACGGCGCTTTTATGGGTAGTAGTGCCTTAACCTCGGTAACTATTCCAAACTCGGTAACTAGCATTGGTCAATCTGTTTTTCAAAGCTCAGGTTTAACATCTATAATTATTCCAAACTCAGTTTCTAGTATGGGTAATCAAGTTTTTTATGGTTGTTCTAATTTGACTTCAGCTACAATTCCAAATTCGTTAACAAGTATTCCTGATTATACTTTTTTCAATTGTAATAGATTAACAACGGTTACAATACCAAGTTCGATATCACGAATTGGTGGAGCTGTTTTTAGTGGTTGTAGAAGTTTAACCTCGTTTACTATTCCAAATACGGTGACCAGTTGGGGTAATCTTGTTTTTGACGGCTGTACTAATTTAAGTTCGGTTACAATTCCAAACACATTAACGGATATTCCTTATGCTACTTTTAGAGGTTGTACAAGTTTAACTTCGTTTATTATTCCGAACTCTGTTACTTTCATTAATGGCAATGCTTTTGAAGGTTGTTCCGGTTTAACCTCAATTATTTGCAACGTAATTACACCAATATCTATTCCTAGTAATGTTTTTCCAGGTGTAAACCAAAGTGCTTGTAGCTTAACAGTGCCTAATGCAAGTGTTGCTGCTTATCGAGCGGCGGCTGTTTGGCAGAATTTTAATCCAATTACTTGTAGTAATCCAACTGTAAATACAACTAGCGTTTCTGCTTGTGATAGTTACACTTGGTCAGTAAACGATACAACATATACTACATCTGGAACTTATACTAATGTTACAGGTTGTAATACAGAAAAGTTAGTTCTAACAATTAACAACACCACTTCAGAAGAAACTCAAACGGCTTGTGATAGTTATACTTGGAATGGAACTACATACACTACAAGTGGAGATAAAACTTATTCAAGTACCAATGCTGCTGGATGTACTAATGTGGCAACGTTACATTTAACAATCAACAAAAGCACCGCCACAGAAGAAACTCAAACGGCTTGTGATAGTTATACTTGGAATGGAACTACATACACTACAAGTGGAGATAAAACTTATTCAAGTACTAATGCTGCTGGATGTACTAATGTGGCAACGTTACATTTAACAATCAATAATAGTTCTGTTTCAGAGGAAACTCAAACGGCTTGCGATAGTTATTCATGGAATGGAACAACTTACACAACAAGCGGAGATAAAACTTATTCAAGTACCAATGCTGCTGGATGTACTAATGTGGCAACGTTACATTTAACAATCAATAATAGTTCTGTTTCAGAGGAAACTCAAACTGCTTGCGATAGTTATACTTGGAATGGAACTACCTACACAACAAGCGGAGATAAAACTTATTCAAGTACCAATGCTGCTGGATGTACTAATGTGGCAACGTTACATTTAACAATAAACAAAAGCACCGTTACAGAAGAAACTCAAACGGCTTGTGATAGTTATACTTGGAATGGTACTACTTACACTACAAGTGGAGATAAAACTTATTCAAGTACCAATGCTGCTGGATGTACTAATGTGGCTACGTTACATTTAACAATCAACAACAGTACAACTTCATCAGAAACTCAAACGGCTTGCGATAGTTATTCATGGAATGGAACTACTTACACTACAAGTGGAGATAAAACTTATTCAAGTACCAATGCTGCTGGATGTACTAATGTAGCAACGTTACATTTAACAATCAATAATAGCACAACATCATCAGAAGCTCAAACAGCTTGTGATTCTTACACTTGGTCATTAAATGGAACTACTTATACTACAAGTGGAACTTATACTTACACGACAACAAATGCTGCTGGATGTAACGATGTAAAAACATTAGTTTTAACAATCTATAATAGTACCGTTTCAGAAGAAACTCAAACTGCTTGCGATAGTTATATTTGGAATGGAACTACCTACACAACAAGCGGAGATAAAACTTATACAAGTACCAATGCTGCTGGATGTACTAATGTGGCAACGTTACATTTAACAATCAACAACAGCACCGTTACAGAGGAAACTCAAACGGCTTGTGATTCTTACACTTGGTCATTAAATGGAACTAATTATACTACAAGTGGCACTTATACTTACACGACAACAAATGCTGCTGGATGTAACGATGTAAAAACATTAGTTTTAACAATCAACAACAGCACCACTTCATCAGAAACTCAAACGGCTTGTGATAGTTATTTATGGAATGGAACCACATACACAACAAGCGGTGATAAAACTTATACAAGTACTAATGCTGCTGGATGTACTAATGTGGCAACGTTACATTTAACAATCAACAACAGTACAACTTCATCAGAAACTCAAACCGCTTGCGATAGTTATACTTGGAATGGAACTACATACACAACAAGCGGAGATAAAACTTATTCAAGTACCAATGCTGCTGGATGTACTAATGTAGCAACGTTACATTTAACAATAAACAACAGCACCACTTCATCTCAATCAGTTACAGCTTGTGATTCTTATACTTGGTCATTAAATGGAACTACTTATTCTACAAGTGGCACTTATACTTACTCGACAACAAATGCTGCTGGATGTAACGATGTAAAAACATTAGTTTTAACAATCAATAACAGCACTACTTCATCTCAATCAGTTTCTGCTTGTGATTCTTACACTTGGTCATTAAATGGAACTACTTACACAACAAGTGGCACTTATACTTATGCGAGAACAACGGCTGCTGGATGTAACGATGTTAAAACATTAGTATTAACAATTACTCCAAGCGCTTCTCATACAACTACAGTTTCAGCTTGCGGCAATTATACATGGGCAAATAATAACCAAACCTACACAGCTACTGGTGTTTATACTGGTTTAACGGTAAATTGTATAACAGAAAAATTAAATTTAACGATTACATCTCCACCAACCAATTTTAGTTTTGGTGGTATTAATTATGTTGTTACCTCCCCAACCACGGCAAAAGTAGTAGGGGGTAATTCAACTGGTGCAGTTGTTATTCCAGATTCTGTAACTACTTCATGTGGAACTTATTCGGTAACGAGTATTAGTGATTATGCTTTTTATCCTTGTCCAAGATTAACATCGGTTACTATAGGAAATTCAGTTAGGAGCATCGGAGTTTATGCATTTAAAGATTGTTCTTCATTAACCTCTGTTACTATTGGAACTTCGGTAACGAGTATTGGTGATGTTGCTTTTGCTACTCAGTGGAGTCTTATATCTTCGATTATTTGTAATAGTAGTATACCTCCTCCTATTAACTGGATGGTTTTTAACGGTAGTGGCTATGGTGATAATGTTACTTTAACAGTTCCTGATGCATCTATTGCTGCTTATCGAGCGGCGGATACGTGGAAAAGATTTTTAGTCAAATGTGTTAATCAAACCGAAAACACTACTACAGTTACTACTTGTGGCAGCTATACATGGTCTGTAAACGGTCAAACTTATTTAAAATCTGGAACTTACAAATATTATGTAGGTTGTCTTACAGAGATTTTAGTTCTATCAATTCCAATAACCAGTGGTGGTATTAAATATGAACTTACTTCGCCAACCACTTTATCTGTTGGCAGAAATGCATCTGCTACTGGAGTAGTTGTAATTCCCGATTCTATAACAACTAGTTGTGGTACTTATGCTGTAACGGGTATCAATGAATATGCTTTTGAATATACTAGTATTACTTCAGTTACTCTTCCAAATTCAATAACTAGCATTGGTAATAGAGCATTTAGAGATTGTTCTAATTTATCTTCAATTAATCTTCCAAATTCGATAACTAGCATTGTTGAGGGGGCTTTCAAAAATTGTTCTAGTTTAACATCGGTAACTATTCCAAACTCTGTAACGACCATTAATTTATGGACTTTTTATGGTTGTTCTGGTTTAACATCGGTGACTCTCCCAAACTCGATAACTAGAATTGACGAAGGTGCTTTTTATAATAATTCTAGTTTAACTTCTTTAGTGGTTCCAAACTCGGTAACGAGCATTGGCAAAAATGTTTTTGAAGATTGTTCTAGATTGTCTTCGGTAACTCTTCCAAATTCGCTAACTAGCATTGGTGATTATGCTTTTCTTAATTCAGGTTTAACTTCTGTGGTGATTCCAAACCAAATAACGAGAATTGGCACTGGTGTTTTTGATACTTGTACGAGATTACAATATGTTACTATTCCTAGTTCGGTAACGAGTATTGGTAGTGGTGCCTTTGCTACATGTTATAGTTTAACCACTATTATTTGCAATGCAATTACACCTCCAACACTTAATTGGGATACTTTTTGGCGGACACAATATGTAGGTCGTGGTTTAATAGTTCCTGAAGCAGGTATTGCTGCTTATCGATTGGCGGATACTTGGAAAAATTTTCCCCCTACATGTGCTAATCAAGTAGTAAATACGACTACACTAACAAGTTGTAGCTATTATACATGGTCTGTAGATGGTCAAACTTATACCAAATCTGGAACTTACACTAATTATACAGGTTGTAATACAAATATTTTAGTTTTAACAATCCCATTTACAGTTGATGGTATTAATTATGAACTTACTTCGCCAACCACGGTATCTGTAGGTAGTAATAGAAATGCAACTGGGGCTGTTGTAATTCCCGCTTCTATAACTAATAGTTGTGGCACTTATGCTGTAACGGGCATCATTGAAAAAGCTTTTGAATATTGTACTGGTATTACTTCGATTACTATTCCAAATTCTATAACGAGTATCAGTAATTATGCTTTTAATGGATGTACCAGTATGACTTCAGTTACTCTTCCAAATTCAATAACTAGCATTGGTAATAGAGCTTTTATGGATTGTTCTAATTTAACTTCAATTAATCTTCCAAATTCGATAACTAGTATTGTAGATGGGGCTTTCAAAAATTGTTCTCGTTTAACATCGGTAACTGTTCCAAACTCTGTAACGACCATTAATGACTGGACTTTTTATGGTTGTTCTAGTTTAACATCGGTAACTCTTCCAAACTCGCTAACTAGAATTGGTGATGGTGCTTTTTCTAGTTCGGGCTTAACTTCTATAGTAATTCCAAACTCGGTAACGAGCATTGGCAGTAGTGCTTTCGAATATATTAATAACTTGTCTACGGTAACTCTTCCAAATTCGCTAACTAGCATTGGGGATTATGCTTTTCAATGGTCAGGTTTAACTTCTGTGGTGATTCCAAACCAAATAACGAGAATTAACACTGGTGTTTTTAACTATTGTAGAAATTTACGATATATAACTATTGGAACTTCGGTAACGAGTGTTGGTGCAACTGCCTTTACTAGACTTGAAAGTTTAATTACTATTTTTTGCAATGCAATTACACCACCAACAGTTAACCCCGATGCTTTTTGGGCAACAAGTTATGGAGGTAAAGGTTTAATTGTTCCTAATGCAAGTATTGGAGCTTATCGAGCGGCTGATATTTGGAAATATTTCCCCCCTACTTGTGTTAATCAATCGGTAAATACAACTAATGTTTCGGCTTGTGGGAGTTATACATGGTCTGTAAACGGTCAAACTTATGTAAATTCTGGAACTTATTCTGAATATATTGGTTGTAATACAGAGACTTTAGTTCTTACAATTACACCATTTACTTCTAATACAACTACAGTTTCAGCTTGCGGCAGTTATACTTGGGCAAACAATAACCAAACCTATACGACTTCAGGTGTTTATACAGGTTTAACGGCAAATTGTGTGACAGAAAAGTTAAATTTAACGATGACAACTCCACCAACCAATTTTAGTAGTGGTGGTATTAATTATGTTGTTACATCTCCAACCACGGTTTCTGTAGGCAGTAATGCTGGTGCAACTGGCGTTGTTATTATTCCAGCTGCTGTAACTACTGCTTGTGGAACTTATGCGGTAACGAGTATTGGTAATCAGGCTTTTATGAATTGTGCTAATTTGAGTTCGGTGACAATACCAAACTCAGTAACAAGCATTGGTAATATGGCTTTTTACAGTTGTAGGTTTACCTCTATAAGTATAGGAAATTCGGTGACAAGTATAGGTTCAGGTGCGTTTGAAGGATGTAGAAATCTAAGTTCTGTTACTTTTTCAAACTCTTTAACAACCATCAATTATGCCGCTTTTATGGGTTGTAGTGCTCTAACCTCTGTAACTATTCCAAACTCGGTAACGACAATTGGTACATCTGTTTTTCAAAGCTCAGGTTTAACTTCTGTAGTGATTCCGAACTCAGTAACGAGTATGGGAGAACAAGTTTTTTACGCTTGTTCTAATTTGACTTCAGCTACAATTCCAAATTCGTTAACAAGTATTCCTGATTATACTTTTTTCAATTGTAATAGATTAACAACAGTAACAATACCTAGTTCGATATCACGAATTGGTCGAGGTGTTTTTAGTGGTTGTAAAAGTTTAACCTCGTTTACTATTCCAAATACGGTGACGAGTTGGGATAATCTTGTTTTTGACGGCTGTACTAATTTAAGTTCGGTTACAATTCCAAACACATTAACGGATATTCCTTATGCTATTTTTAGAGGTTGTACAAGTTTAACTTCGTTTATTATTCCGAACTCTGTTACTTTCATTAATGGGAATGCTTTTGAAGGTTGTTCAGGTTTAACCTCGCTTATTTGCAACGTAATTACTCCTATAACCATTTCAAACGATGTTTTTCAAAATGTAAATCAAAGTACTTGTACTTTAACTGTTCCTAATGCAAGTCTAGCCGCTTATCGAGCTGCAAATATTTGGAAAAATTTTGCGCCTATTAATTGTGCTAATCCAACGGTAAATACAACTACTATAACAGCTTATAATACTTATACCTGGGCAGTTAATGGTCAGACTTATACCACTAGTGGTACCTATAGTTTAGTAACAGGATGTGATACTAAAAATTTAAACTTGACAATTTTAGCACAACCAGCTCCACCAACAGGCTTGTCTTGTTATGAAGTAGCTGTATGGAACCAAGCAATTAGTGATTATGAAATTTTTGCTAATTTGCCAGTTACTCCAACTGTTAATTGTTACCAATCAACCACTTGGGATGATACAACTTGTTCTTGGATTATTTCAGGAACACAACCGGAACCACCACTACTTAGTTGTTCTCAAACAGCTACTTGGAATGCTACAACTTGTAAATACGATATTGTAACAACTATTCCAGCTATTCCAACAGTTGCTTGTTACCAAACAGCATTGTGGAACCTTGCAACTTGCCAGTACGATATTACAGGTACACAACCAGAACAACCAGCTTTAACTTGTTATGAAAGAGCTTCTTGGAATGCTACTACTTGTGCTTGGGATGTAACTGGAACACTTCCTGCTGCTCCACAAGTAGCGTGTTATCAAACAGCTACTTGGAATGCTTCTACTTGTGATTATGATGTAGCAGGTTCTATGCCTGAAGCACCACAGGTTGATTGCTACCAGACAGCTACTTGGAACGCTTCTTCTTGTCAATATGATATTACTGGAGAGTTACCAGAGGAGCCAATGGTATTGTGTTACCAAGCAATTACTTGGAATTCCTCTACCTGTCATTACGATATAACAGGT
>Ga0114971_10000768_pt1 | contig 21609 bp, 20 predicted proteins | sample M_140625_MF_Meta_FD_87320 | JGI IMG/M metagenome (GOLD analysis project Ga0114971, IMG submission 87320) | Freshwater microbial communities from Lake Montjoie, Canada to study carbon cycling - M_140625_MF_MetaG | ecosystem: Environmental > Aquatic > Freshwater > Lake | place: Lake Montjoie...
GGCACCTGCAAAGGCACCTGCAAAGGCACCTGCAACGGCACCTGCACATGTAAAGGTAACTGCACCTGTAACAGCAACAGCAAAGGCACCCATCGGTCCAACGGTTATTATAGCACCACCCAAGAAGAAACCGACCCGTATTTTGCTCGTGCCGTCCAAAGCGACGGTTGGTACCGTGAAGAAGTCAAATACACCCAAAAAAATATTTACTGCCCGGCGAGTTCGGGTGGTCATCGATAATACAGCCAAGACACAGAAGCGGCGGCGTCAAACCTTGCAGCGTGTAGATGCTCTTACAGATGAGCAGGTGCGTCAGGCCTGTCTGGATTCCAAGTTATCGCGTAAAGAAACAGTTGCAAAGGTCCCTATAGGGCTTCTTCGCCAGATGCTCAAGGACTATCAGACCATGCGGGGGAATCTTTTATAAGGATCTACTATAAATCTGTTTCATATATTCAATTTCATTTTCTTGGGTAGTTATAATAGTTGATACGAAATTATTTAGCTGTGGCGCTTGATTTTGTATTAATTTTTTACTCATAAGAATTGCCATAGAGTGATGCGGGATCATTCCTGCTATATACTGATCAGTTGTCACCATAAATTGTGTTCTTATGCACCATATATTTAAAATTACTAACAGTAGGCCTAGGATCAGGATGATGAGTTCGCTATAGTATAAACCCATAAATAGAAACATCCAGCCAGTCATTAATAATGTCATATAAATATCATTAATGCTAAACCGAATATCATCCCATTTATCAACCCATACGTTCATCGTTGTTAATAATCCAGAAAAAATCATTATGAAAAACATTACAATATAATGATTATAATGGTTCATTTAATAGGTACACGCATTTTATCTAGCAAACAGCATCAATATTAGTAAGAAGGCCTTGCTCAAGCTCTGGCAGACTGATCGATTCATATGGATACACTACCGTGCTGAAAAACATAAATTCATAGAGGCCAAGGGTCATGATAAGGGCCAGATTCTCTAACCATAATTGCCTCCAATGAATCTCTACTCTCTTCAAATGCACCGTAGCGGATAATCCAGCCACTAAGCTGACAAGTCCACCCACATAGAGCCAACTGTTTATTCGGAGCCCATTATTATAATCGGCTCTCGCAGTTGCCGCTTCTGCACCTGCACCCTGAATCTGCGTTTGATTTACAAAGATATTCACAATGTCCAGAAAAATTACCTTTTGATTATTTGTTAGAGTACTACATTTTACAAGGAGCTTGGTACTTATTGTATTCATGAGATGTATAAGAACTGCATCCTCTGTTTTGCTGACAAACAGCCAGAAAAACAGCGTTTCGAAGATAGCAACAAGAGATAGATGAACTGAAAATCGTAAAGACCAGCGGAGTAGGAAAGGAATCCACAGATTAGGAGGTGGCGATGGGGGGGTTATCAGCTGCAATGCAGTTTCCGGTGGTGATGGCGATCCCTCTTCTGGTAACAAACTTTGCAGATTTGATAGTATACGTGGCATAGGCCGTACTACATCAATGTGACCCTCCGAAAAAGAGCGGGATTTTTTTAGTGTGGGCATGAGGTTGGGCAATTGTATGAATTGTGGCTGATTACCTTAGATGGGGCTAACACTGTCAACGGATCAGGAAGATGAATCGGAATATCAATCATCGGCTGCTTCCGTTATGACTCGGGATCATGGGGAAGCTCAGACAATTGTCTGCTCCTGTGACTGTTGCTGTGGCTATACAATTTATTGCTTACGATGATGTTGTCGATGTTGTTGATGTTGTTGATGTTGTTGGTGGTGGTGGTGCTAAACTATCTACAGCCGCGCGTTTCGTTTTTTCAGTTGTAACTAGAGTATAGTAATCATTCTGATCGCTACAAGCCATTTGATCCCATGTTGCAATTAAGCTATTCTTCTGATCAGGTGTTTGTGTATTCCATGTATTTGTAAAGAAGTTTTGTAGTTCATCTGGAGTATACATATCATTCACCAGTTTATCATAGGCAATCGTATTACAACCGCCAAAAATACCAAAGCCTTCGACTGTTTGGATCGGTGTTGTACTAACAATTATAATAAATACGACAGTGACGGACAAAAGGAGCGCTATCCAACGTTTCATCCTTCTATTCTAGGCACCCTATTTCCGGTAAAGGCCTAAAGCTATCCTGTACTAGAGCTAGTATGGCCAGGCCGATGTTCCATAAGTATCAAGAGGTATGGGCCGCTCACGCTGCGACCTATGGTCCAAAAACTGCATTGCTATATCAAGTGGGCGGATTCTTCGAAATCTACGATACGGAGAATCTGGTCACAGGGACATCACGCTGCAATATTCGTGAAATAGCGGAACTTTGCCAGTTTTCATTATCCATTCATGCTCTTGAAGGTGGTGTGGAGCAAACACTCTTTGGGGGATGCCCTGAACCCGCTATCCTGAAATATGAGCGAACTCTAGTCCAGGCAGGTTATACAGTCGTTGTTGTTGTTCAGAAGAAGTCTGCTTCGGGTTCTGTAGAGGATCGTGTGGTGGATCACATCTCAAGTCCTGGATGTTTTGTGGAGGGTCCTCAGGAACGTCGGCTGGTGGGTCTTCTATTAGAAACAGTAGGGCGCGATCGACTTCTATGGGCCGCTGTCGCCATTGATCTGGCTACGGGCCGCATCTGGTTTACCGAAGGAGCCGCTCTTGATCGTCTCCACCAATTTCTCTGTATGCACCCACCCTCAGAAATAGTTGTTTGGACAGATGGAATCCCGAATGCTGCAAGTACATCTATTTTAGAAGGACTGGCTGCTGCGAGTCCAAAGATCCGCTGTGCACCCCCAGCCTCTGTTGCAGTAGAAGAATCTATTCTTCTGCGGTTCTGGAGTCCCCTAAGTCGTCTTGATTGGCTCCCTCGACAGCCATTTTCACGACGTCTACTTGCAGCGGTTATGCAGTTTACAGCCGATCATATGCCATCGGCCCTGGCCTCCTTGGCGCTGCCAACCCCGTGGATCCCTGCTGGAGAGGTGCGTCTTGGTAACACTGCTCTCGAGCAGTTGGGCCTTGTATCCATGTCAGGGGGGCCGTCTCTTCTTTCTATCCTTGATACGTGTCGTTCCGTCCAAGGCCGCCGTCTCTTTCGATCCCGTCTCCTGCAGCCCATTTCAGATGTAGTTGTCCTTGAAAAGCGGCTTGACCGCATTGACCTCCTTCAATCCAAGATGAAAGAGGATGCTTTAACAGATCGGCTTCTCCGCTCTCTCTATGATATGACTCGGATTGGGCGCAGGATTGAGCTGGGGACCTGTACAATTACAGATGTTTCTTGTTTACTTCGTTCTTATGAAGCCGCGGCGGAACTCATGGCGGCTCACCCCGATTCCGAAACGGGGTCCCTGGTTCCTTTCTTACAAGGAGCTCTAGCTCCCTGGAACCTGGAAGCCCTCAGTGAGTTGGCTCGACAAGGCGTAACTGTGCCCGTGGCCGATTATCCATTTCGGGCCTCAAATACGATCTTTGAAGAAGGGGCCGCAATTCGGGCAGAGGTTTCTGCACTCTGCAACTCATGGGTCTCCTTATCGGGGCTCAAGGGGAAAGATATTCTCTACTTGGAAGATGCAGAAGGAGGAGGATTTCGTATTGTCGGCACTAAGAAACGTATTTCTGCAGTTTATTCGGCACTACGAGATGGAGGTGATGTTACGGCTGCTGTGGTAGCCTACAAGGCTTCCATGTCGCTGACAACTGCAGCACTGGAGGCGTTATCGGGACGGGGTCGCACTTGGTGGACTCGCTGGTCTTCCCTCTGGCCAACACTATGGTCTGCAGCCACGCGGCCACTTCTCGCATCCCTTGGAGGGGTAGCAGATTGGTTGGCTGAGCTGGATGTTGCATGGAGTCTAGCACGGACTGCACAAGAATGGAGCTGGGTTCGACCGCAGTTCTTAGAGGTCGCCGATTCCTCCTCTCTAGAAATCGAAGGCCTCCGCCATCCAATTCTGGAACGACTCATCAAAGTCCCTTATGTGGCCCATTCAGTATCTCTTAAAAATGGATCAGATGCAATGACAGGGATGCTACTATACGGCATGAATGCAAGTGGGAAGTCTTCTCTTATGAAAGCCGTAGGGCTCTGTAGTATCTTGGCGCAAACCGGCTGTCCTGTCCCTGCCACTCGATGCAAACTACGCCCCTTTACCGCTATTTTTACACGAATTTTGGGGAATGACAATCTCTGGGCAGGGCTGTCTTCCTTTGCAGTCGAAATGACAGAATTTCGTGAAATTCTACGTCATGCAGATCAAGGATCGCTCGTGCTGGGCGATGAATTGTGCTCTGGGACAGAATCGCTCTCCGCAACAGCGCTTGTAGCAGCAGGGGTTGAAAGTCTTGCAGCTCGAAAAACAAAATTTATTTTTGCGACTCATCTTCATGAATTAGCTGCGCTGCCCGACGTAGCCTCCATTCCTACTGTAAAGGCGTTTCATCTGAAGGTCACTTATGATGCCGCGACTGATATTCTCTTATACGATCGAACTTTATCTCCTGGGTCGGGCTCTGCCCTCTATGGTCTAGAAGTCTGTAAGGCACTTGATCTCCCATCGGGCTATCTAGATCGAGCCGTCGCCATTCGACAGGGATTGGCTGGGTTTCAGGCTGCGCGGCCATCCTCTTACTCTGCTGCTGCCGTTGTTAGCAGTTGTGAAGTCTGTGGCTCCTCCACTTCTCTGGAAATGCACCACATTCGGCCTCAGAAGGATGGTGGTCCGGCTATGCATACACCAGGAAACCTAGTCTGCCTCTGCGGCACATGTCATGATCGTCACCACAGTGGTGCTCTTGTGATTGAAGGGTGGCTGGATACATCGGCTGGTCGGGAATTACTGTGGAAACCTGGCACCGTTACAAAAATTGATGAGGAGGATCCTATTACTGGATGGATTCGTGATCAGAAGCGGCAGAAGATTCGGGTTGCAACTATTCAGCGGGTGGCAACACAAATATTCGGAGTATCATTATCTGTTGACCAGATTCGTAGTGCTTAGGACGGGGGTGCTGGGGTTGTTGCAGGTGCCGCTGTCGCTGCTGCTGTCGCTGCCGCAGTAGCCGCCGCAGTAGCCGCCGTTGACTTCTGAAGAGCCGCAATTGTTGCCTCCAGGGCCGCAATACGAGTCGTGAACTGGCGAATGTCGGCAGCGGTAGCTGCCTTGAGCTCATCGACTGCAGTGCGAACTGATAGAACCGCACGTTCCTGATCTTCAGCTCTCTTCCGACCACCAACCTGTGTATTCGTGCCACGGCCGAATAATGTGGAGGACATCTCTAGCCCATCCAGAGCTTTTGACACCATGAAACAACCGCAGGAGGGATACCGGGAAAATGAACCTCAAAAAGTGACTGCTCCACGAAACTACCTCTCCCGGTAGTAGATGATCATCCCTGTCCGATGCATGAATTGCGGAAAACTTCTTGCTGATAAGTGGCTTTACTATCAGGAGGAGCGCAAGAAGCGCCTGGGTGCAGCTGCAGAAAAACGTACCTACTTTGACGGGACTACAATTCCCGATACTGTTGAAAAGCAAATTATGCAAGAATTGGATCTTACCCGTTATTGCTGCCGCAAGGTCTTTCTTACTAATGTGGATCTAATCCCACGATTGTAACAAGAATCACCGCCAGAGATAGAGCATGGAATCCCTGATCACGGCGTTCCTATTATTTTTGGCCGCCCTTACTGCCCTCCTGACCTATATGTTTGTCCCGAAGCTTCCTCTCGTCGCCCTTGCAACCGCAGCATCTGTAGCTCTGGCCATTGGCATCTGGTGGCACTGGACCCAATTTTCAATCGACTACCGCCTGAGCACCTGGCAGGAGGGACTTCGGAATTACGCTAGCTACGTAATGGTGGTTGTTGTGATTTTGATTTCCTATGCATTCTACGTCTTCACATGGAATGGGGGTACTCTCCAAGGCCTGGCACAGTCTGCCGCTACATCTGTCCGGGATGTTGGGAGAAAAACCGCGACACGGTTAGCGTCAAGTGTCAGCCGAGCCGCTAATGTAGCAACGAATACACTTTTCTCAGAGGTTACACCCGGTAATGCACCGCCTCCCGTTGCCGAATAAAATCAAGCCGCATAACAGAGAATGGTTCGTACGACACGAAAGGCAGGAAAGTCTATGAGTGACTCCATGTCTGTAGAAGGATTACACTCCTCATTTGAGAAAATTGATGGCAAAATCCGGAGTCTTGTCCAAAAGGGAGCCTCATCAACAGAATTAGCAGCTTGTATCCGACGCTCCTGGGCCCACCACTTTCAGCGCCCCGTAAGTGAGGCCGCTGTAAAGGGGCTTGTAACACACTACCGCACGATGTACACGGGTGCGAAGAAGACTCGGAAGAATAGGGGTCGGGGTCAGAAAGGTGGGATGGCTCCCCTTGATTATCAGCTGGGACAAGGGACGGCAGCAGTCCCCTATGGCATTTTCCCGAGTGAAATGGGGCGCGTGGCGGTTCCCGCTCTAGATAATGAACGATTCTTTGAAAGCCCGGTCGGCCGACACTGCAATACAACGGGAGGCATGGCAGCACCTTTTCAGTCAGGTGGTAGACAGAGAGTGACAAGAAAGCAGAGAGGTGGTGACCAAGATCAGGATGAAGATATGGTTGATGATAGCCCACCCCCGCTTATCCCTATTGTGGACACGGTGGAGAATATGGAGGGTGGGGGACGTAGAACTCGTCGCCGACAGAAGGGTGGATCCCTCTGGGATACCCTTGTAAATGGTCATGCCCCGGCCAGTATCCCCCGCAATGTTATTGAAAGTACCGTCAGCGCCGTCCAAGGTGCTCCCATTTTTAATCCTAACCCGGATCCGGTTGCTCACTCGTGGACGATGGCCCAGAATCCTATTGTACCCTATGATACATCACAGATCCACCAATTTCAAACTCTTGCACCCGTCTATACAGGCTACAATAACTAATTTGACGGACTCCCTCATCTACTCAATTGTTGATCCCTCTTCGGTGCAGAAGAGAGACCAAAAATCACAGGAGTCTGTAAGTGGATGGCAGCCTCGTTAAGTGAACATGGGATCGAGCTCCTCACTCAATATTTTAAGGAAAATGAGTTTGCCCTTACCCGGCATCACATTGACAGTTATGAGCAATGTATGTTAAATGAGATCCCTACCATCATTCATGCAGCGAATCCTATTGTATTTCTCAAGGGAGAACTTAATAAGACTGAAAGTATTTATGCCTATCGCGTTGAGATCTTTATAGGTGGCGATGTCCCCACTGCTGCCGACATGGGTCTTCAGATACTACCCCCTGTGATTTCACTGGATGGTGGCAACACAGTCCGCCGTCTTCTGCCCAATGAAGCCAGGCTACGAAATTTGACCTATTCAGCACAGATCCAGGCAGATATCCTTGTACGTGCCACATTTACAACAGAAACTGAGCCCGGTGTCTTCAGTCGTACTGTGGAAGTTGCGCCGCTTATTAAGGGATTCCCGCTCTTTAAGATACCAGTTCTTCTTCGCTCTTGTCTCTGCCCAACAGGGGTAGAGGATCCTTTGCGTCTTGAGGAAATGGGAGAATGCCGTAATGATTACGGCGGCTATTTCATTATCTGCGGTTCAGAAAAGATCCTCATCACGCGTGAAGAACAGGCCTTTAACTCCCTGTATGTGGAACAAAAATTGGCAAATGATATTAATGGCGAATTAGCCTATGCCAGTGTTGTGTCACTTCACCCGGAGACCAAACAGACTCGTCGTGTGGCTGTCACTGTGATCAAGAGTGGTGCTATTCGTGTTGGGATTCCCATGATTCGTGGTACAGTGCCTCTTTTTGTACTTTTCCGTGCCATTGGTGTCGAATCGGACGAAGATATCGTGCGAATGATCTATCCTGAACCGCATGAACAGGAGAACGATCTGATTCCGTCAATCTATGATGCCTACCCCATTATGAATCGGTTCTTGGCCATCAAATACATTTCCTCCCTCACAAAGGGGTTCACGGAGGCTCACGTGTTTGATATAGTACAAAATCTCATGTTACCGCACGTGCCTGATGAGCCAATGGCTCGGGCACAATATTTGGCCGAAATGGTTCGTGCAGTCCTTCAGGCAGCAGCAGGGAAGCGTGAAAAGACGAGTCGTGATGATATGCGCAACAAGCGCTTCTTGACAACAGGGACCCTTGTCCGTGAACTCTTTAATGGCTGCTTTAAAGATTTTCGTGCCTCCTTCGTATTGGAAACAGATCGTATCTATCGTGCCAATTCCGATATGTATACGGGGCGGCGCATTTTTGATTTATTTACAGGGAAGAATCTCATGACTCTCTTTCAGCCAGAAAAACTTAATACTGCAATTTTACGGGGATTCCGTGGGAAATGGGGTACCAATGAGCGGAATACCAAGACCGGTGTTATGCAGCCTCTTGCACGGATTTCCTATTTAGATGCAACCTCCCATATGCGCCGTGTCGTGTCGGACTTTCCGGCTAGTGAAAAGTCCACGGGGCCGCGTAAGATGCATACAAGCCAGGTTGGGTTCTTTTGCACCTCTGAGACTCCTACAGGTTCTCATATTGGTCTTACCAAAAATATGTCGATTATGACGCAATTCTCTCTCTCTGCTAAGACACGGCCGGTTTATGAATGGCTGAAAACGAAAGGGGGGGTATTGATGGTGGGTGATACGACGGCTGCCGTGAGAGCCAAGGCCTCCACAGTTCAGATCAACGGCGGTACGGTAGGGTTTACATTGAATCCTCGTGGTCTTGTCCGCGTTCTCCGTTTACTCAAATGGACCGCTTGTTTATCCGTTACTGCGTCCATTTCCTTCAATACAACGGACCATATGGTTCGGATTTATCTGGATGAAGGCCGCCCGGTACGTCCTCTATGGCATCTGAATGGAGAAGGTGCATCCTTTGTGGATCGGTTGCCAACATTTAGGGCCTATTCCTGGCGCCGCCTAGTGTTTGGTGACTTTCCAGCAACAGCGGAAGGAGCCGCTCTGCGCTCTGTGCGCTTTATGGATCCACTCGGTGAGAATCCAGCAGCCTCCTTTGAAGAGTATGAAGCCCTCCTTGCACCCGTTGCCGGATTTATCGAATACTGCGACCCCATGGAAATAAATGAAGCCTATGTTTCCTGGTGGGGGGATACAGAGTCATTGAAGCCTGAGCACACCCATTGTGAGATTCATCCTAGTACATTAACAGGTCTCCTTGGCAGTATGATTCCTTTCTCGAATCATAATCAGGCTCCTCGTAATCAGTTGTCCGGATCACAGAGCAAACAGGGCATCGGTACGATGGTTACGAATCTGGGGATGCGGTTTGATACCTACAGTCATCAGCTCTGCTATGGAGAGGCACCCCTCTGTTCAACACTCTATTATGATGTGATTGGGCGCGGTGAGATGCCGTATGGATTCAATTGTATTATTGCTGCCGCCTCCATTACCGGCTACAATCAGGATGATGGATTGATCATAAACTCTGACTCTGTCGAACGCGGAATGTTTAAATCGCTCAGTTTCCGCAGCTACGATGCAGTAGAGGATGTAGATCCAATCTCAAAGGTGCACAGCCATGTTGGGAATCCAGCAGCAGTTCCCTCTTGGAGTCGTACAGCCCTTCGCGCAGGAGTGGATTATGGGCAGTTGGATGAGCGGGGCATTATTCGGGAGGGAGCTATCGTCAATGACACAACGGTGCTGGTCGGGCGGTATAAAGTTATTCCTGGATCTAATGAAATTAAGGATGATTCCGTGATGCCCAAGCTGTATACTCAGGGCCGTGTGGATTGTGTATCTGTTATTCATCAAGACAATGGGAGACTTCTTGTACGAGTGCGTGTCATTGAAATGCGCGACCCTGTTCTTGGTGATAAGTTTTCCAGTCGTCACGGGCAGAAAGGTACGATTGGGGCTCTAGTTCGGGCCATCGACATGCCGCGTACAGCAGAGGGTCTTGTACCGGATGTGATTGTCAATCCGGGCGGCCTCATTTCGCGTATGACGGTGGCGCAGCTCGTGGAAATGGTAGCAGGACGGGCAGCTGCAGAAGTAGTGGCCCGAATGAATGCAACTTCCTTTTGCAACAACGGTGATATAGTTCAGAAACTAGGTGATACATTACAGGGTCTAGGTGCGGAGAGAGCCGGTGAAAATATCATGTATTCTGGTGTTACAGGACAGCAAATTCATACGGAAATATTTATGTGTCCACTATATTTCATGCGTCTGAAGCATTTAACGGAGGATAAGGTGAACTCGCGCGGACAGGGCCGCAAGGAGATCTTAACGCATCAGCCGACGGGTGGTCGTGCAAACGAAGGTGGGTTGCGTATTGGTGAAATGGAACGCGATTCCTTAACTGCCCACGGTATCTCCTCCTTCTTACAGGAATCCATGATGAAGCGCGGTGATGCATCGACCTTCTGGATCTGTAATGGCTGCGGCCGCATCCCAATCTTCAATGAAGCGGAAAATCTGTTTGTGTGCCCCACGTGCGATGGCCCTTTGAACTTTACGGGATTAACACCGGAAACACTGATGTTGCAACTGCCGACAAAGAAGAGCCGTGCCTCCTTCTCCAAGATCGAGATGCCGTATGTCATGAAACTTATCGATCAGGAAATGACGGCGATGATGAATGGTGGCTTCCGCTTCCTTACAAGCTCTACCGTTGTGCAGCTCAAGGATGCTGGGTTCGAATGGAACTCATTACCCGTACCACCGGATGTTATTATGCTGGAGGAGAGGGTGGCTGCACAGGAAGACTTGATAAATACGGCAGCAACATCGGCACAAGATTTGGAGGCGGCAACACCGCGTACTCAGAGTCGTACAGCTAAAAGCGCTGCGCCTCCCAAGGCAAAGGCAACTGCAAAGGCACCTCTCTCTGCAATAAATGAGAACAGTGGTGGTGAAAATACCAATGTGCCCGTCACAGCCATCGAGTTCAATCGCAAGATGAAGAATGAGTTTCTTGTCTTCAGTAATTTTGCCCCTACCCCCTTCCAAATCTCGGGGGGGCAAGTTCCTGCACCCGATGGGACACCTTATGCGGATCTTCCCGATCAGGCATGGCCGACTGTAGAACACTACTACCAGGCCATGAAGTTCCCACAGGATCCAGCCTGGCAAGAGGCGATTCGCCAGGCTGTGTCACCCGAAAAGGCCAAGAAGATGGGCCTGGCTCGTGATCATCCAGCACGTGGTGATTGGTCGGTAGTCCGCGATGTCGTCATGAAGGCCGCACTTCTGAAGAAATTCAGCCAGAATCCGGTGGCTCTTCAAATACTACAGAAGACGGGTGATCGTGTTTTGATGGAAGTCTCCCCTGGAGATGATTATTGGGGCGCAGGGCCCAGGAAAACGGGCCAGAACAAGCTTGGCAAAATGCTGATGGAGGTGCGGGGCGAACTCAAGGATTTGCGGATCGATGAGGCCGTCTTTGGAGCGCGGGGGCCTCCCCCTGTACGGAACTATGAAGAGAATGCAGATGAGGCAGGAGAGAATACGGAGGCAGAGGATTTAGTAGAACAGGCCACAGCAGCCGTTCAGGCCGGTGGTTTCAAGGCGGTTGGGAATGGTGGCAATAGCAGCAGTCCGATCTACATGTTTATTAATTCGGGGGCTCCGGTAGAGGGAAAAGGTCATAGAGCCCGACCTATAGATCGGGGCTCCGGTCGCTCTCTAGCCTGGGATGGAATGATTACCAAGGAAGGATCTCAGGAGAGTGGTGGCAGCGGCAGTGGCGATTCATTGACAGCGGACGGCGGGGATCATGCAGTGGAGGTGAAGGTGGAAAAATTAGGATAATACGCCGATCCAGAAAATTGGAGGGGGGTCGCCGTCACCGTCATACACAGAGGCGCCGCCCTAAATTAAAGTCGAAATCTTATAGGAGGCGCCGAGTATAAACAGGTACGGCAGCATGGCATTGATGGTCAGATACAGCTCTTTCCCGATCAGGTCTGCAGCAATCCGATTACCCAGAAACATCCGCTTTTCATTGCTCCCAGAGTACTGGGCTCCCGTCAGCCAATCTTCTAAAAGGACCAGACCACATTGATCATCCAGGAAATATTGGTGCATCAGTATCAGGACTTGAAGTACAATTCCGACCAAAAGCCACTTGGGGTTCCTAACATAGACGGGTGATAACCACAGAGCTACCATAAGAAGTCCGTGCATGAATTGCAGTAGATATCCTAACACGGGAGCCCACATACTACTTTTGTATTTTATTTTGTGTAAACTTGACACTATCCTTTCATAGTCCATTATAGATACTACAATGGACCCTGAAACCGCCGACATCATCATTCGCAGCCGTTACACTATTCTGCAGATCCTCGAGGATCGCGGATATGATACAACGGATTACCGTAACATCTCTCCCGACCAAATTCTTGAATTAGCCAGTGGGACTACGGATGCCGGAAATAAGGCTCTCGATATCTATGTACCGGCTAGGCCCGGTGGCAGTGCAACATGTCCTAACGCAGTGGTGATTTATCAAATTGTGGATCGTCTCCGCACTCATCTTAATACTTATCTCCGTGATGCCTACGATCAGTCTCTTAAGAAAGATGCACTGCACTACACATACGATGTTATCATTCTTCTGAATGAACCTTATAATGAGGCCTTTGATAAGGCTGCTCTGCAGATGTGGCAGACCAACAAGGCGCGGGTAACCTTCTTTCATATTAAACAGGTGGTTGTCCATTTGGGGCGTCATGAGCTGGTGCCGCCTCACCGGAAGTTAAGCCCTGAAGAGGCCCGAGCTGAACTTGAACATTGGCGCATCACTCAGCGATCTCAGCTGCCGTTGATTAAGCACCATGACATTCAAAGTCGAATCCTGGGTCTAGTACCCGGGGATATTGTTGAAGTGCTGCGGCCCAGTTCAACATCCGGTGTCAGTCGCATTCTCCGTATCTGTGCTGCGTAGAAATTCGCGTATCCAGTGTAGGGAGGAATGGCATCCATCGACAATTGTGGGAATTTTATAAATCCAAATTGGTCCAATGCTGATCAGGTGGCAGCTGCAGCAACATTGGCTGCTATTGTAGTAAAATTTGATGGTGCCTATGAAGCATTTATACGGAATCCGCCAACCCCTGAATGGAAACAGCCTGTTCTAAATATTTTGGCAGAGTGGCGGGAGTTTAATGAGAATTTATCTACCATACTCTATGAACAAGACTCTACTGTTATAGATACAATAGGGCCCCTGGCAGAGGAAGTTGCGCAACAAAAACAAGTGCTTCAACGACTACAGCGGACAGCTGGAACACGTGAAGATCAGGTCGCGGCAATAAACCCGAAAGCTAGTCCATCGCCCTATGTCAATATTCTTGGCCTTCAACGCACGTTTCGTCCTGGCACCCGGTCTGCACTTCTCTGGATAGCCGTTGCTTTTGGATTTCTTACATTATGTGTCTTATCCGCTATGGTTTTCATGTTTATAACACGCGGTATTGTCGCAACCCCGAAGATGATTGGGGGTGGAGTTGGCAGTGGTGAAGTTAAAGTTCGAACTGTAAGGTTTGCAGCGGATACCTAAATTGGACCCCATTGGTAGAGAAATGGGTAATTCACAGTCTTCGGCACCGGCTCCGCCACCGCCGCCGCCGCCTCCCGCAGCGGCACTGAATCCCGTTGTAACGCTACCGTTCACTAAATCACCCACACAAGATGGGGCCTCCGGTCTCCAGTATTCCGGTCAGATTTATGCAAATGCCTCCACGCAGCTCTCGAAGGATATTTGTAATGGTGGTTCTGCGACTGTGGCGCAGATCGGCGATGTATATCCAAACGGTGTCAGCAGCCCTAGTCTCCCGATTGATGAATCTACCCAGCGGATAAGCCCCGATGCTGTAAGAGGTCACGTCACTCAGCTTAAGAATGCCGGTGTTATCCCCGGTGAAGTGGATGATTTCCCAACTCAGATGGCCGCGGATTTAGCCTTTTATCAGGCAGTTCAGGCAGAATACTGCTTCTATGAGGCACGGTATGTGGCCGCCCTTACACAGTTTATTCAGTTAGCCGCTGCACCCCAGGGAGCCGATACATCCGCAGCCCTCCAGGCTACAATCGGCATTAATCGCCGCCTTAATTCTCTCCTGGAAGTGCTCACTTACGTGGGCAATGATCGTGCCAAAATGGTCAACGGGCGGAGCCCCCAGATCGATGCCGCCAATTCGGCCCTCGATAATAAGATCCAGGTGCTTCAGCAGCAACAGATCTTCTTGACTACCGGGGATGTAAAAATCAAGACATTCGAAGAAATGATGCGCTACTCAAAAGAGAAGAATCATGCTATGAGCATTCAGATCATGTTCTTTGTGGCCCTCAATGTAGTGGCTCTGGGCACTGTTATTTCAGTCTACACAGGCACCAAGGTTGTCTAAAATAATGCGCTTTGGTAGAGAATGTCCGCACTCATTGCCAAAGATATTGTGGACCTGCAGGATATTGAAAAGATTCAGTACCTCCAGACCCTCCAGTCAGACCCGGCCCAGTACAATGCATTTGTCCAGGATAAAACTGCCCGGATCCTATCTGACACTGTGGATGCCCGACGCTCCGCATTTACGAAAGCAGCCGGTGATATGGCCCGGCTGATGGACATGGATCACAACAGTCTTGTTGCACTTGGCCGCACACAGGATTTAAGCAACACCCAGGATCAAATTATTACGACTCAGCGTGCTGAAGAGCGTATGCTAACATCCAATGAGCAACTTGCCCGGCGTCAGGTTGAAATCAATAATTGGTATTATGAAAATAAGCGTGAAACGCTTTTTCTGCTACAGCTGGTTCTTCTTATCATGCTGACGACTACCGTTATCCTGGCCCTGGGTTCGTATGGTTATATTCCTAAAGATATATCCGACTTTGTATTACTTTTTGTGGTTCTTGGAGGTGCTGCTACGTGGTTGTACAGATGGTACTACACCTCTACAATCCGTGATCCAAAGTTCTGGAATCGCCGTTCCTTTCAAGCCGATGGTTCGATTGCACCTCCTGCTGCACCCACCTGTGTGGCGGCCAATGGCGAAACACAGGCCGTTAATCCTTCATCATAACATTATTCTCTGTACACGGTAAGGATGAATGAATCGGAGGTGAAGCGAATTCAACTAAATTCAGCCCGAGCCGCCTATGAAACAGCACAGGCTGATTATATTTCGACTCTGAATCCTGAGAAGGCTGCTGAGATGAGATCGCAAGACCCCGAGATACAGCAACAGTTAGCAGAAGCAGAAGCCGATTATCGGGTAAGTAATATTTTGTTAAATTCACTGGAAAATACACTAAAATACCATTCAGTCCCAACACAGACTGCAGATTTAATTAAATCCTTAGCCTCAGAAACAACGGAGGATCTTCAAAAGGAAATAGAGGATACCAAGGCACAAATTCGGTTTGAAAAGCGCAAGTTCTTAGATTCGAGTCCGCAAGTCAGTACCGGCCCTTTTTACTATGCGGGAGTCCCGGATAATCAGGTTTTGATTACTTTTCTTATTTGCTATGGATCCTTCTGGCTATTCCTGGGTATCATGCTTCTGTCAAATCAGATCCCGTTGCCCTATGTCTCAGGCATGTCATCTGGTGATCGGCTAAAATTAGTGGGTATCTCCTGGACTCTTATTATTATTGTTACTTATCTCGTGTTTTTTATGTTTACGTAATAGGATGTCAGCATTGGCAAGAGCACTATCAACGGGTCAGGTATTCTGGCCTTCACCGTCTGAAAAGACAGATGCTTTAAAAATCTGTTTCTGTCCTTGCACGGTAGCTCCTGGTACAGCGCGTCGATTTAGTTCTTATGCAAACATGGGCCGATTTGAACGAGCAAAGTTAGCAGGATGCTGTTGTACATGCGCAAATACAGCTAATTTATATGCTCCTCCCTCCAGTTGTAATGAGGCGGGTAGCCACTTGCCTAGTGTAATAAACCTAGAAGTATCACAAATAACTAGCTCATCTGCTGATATATCATGGTGTCCGCTTAACGCCTCTTTTACCTATGATATTTATCTTAATGATGTAAAAGTTGGCACTACAAGCCAAAATTCTTATACATTTAGTTATCTTATAAGTTCTACGGCCTATACTGTTGCCGTGGTTGCAACAGATGGATCCTGTGACAGTGAAAGAACAACTACACGTTTTACGACAACTGCACCCACTTTCTCAAATCTTACCTATTCATTGGCCGCCAACCAAAATAATTATAAATGGATGTGTGATCTGTCCTGGAATACGGTTGGTTATTATTCCTATAATATTAAAAGTAATAATGTTACTATTTTTTCGGGTGTTCTCCTATTACCTTTATTTACCATACCAAATCTTAATAGCAATACAAATTATACAATTACAGTTCAACTGATGAATGGTACCGCAGTACTATCTGAATTATCGGTTGCCTTTAGGACAGGGAATATTGCTACTTAAATCATTGCAATGACATTGCCTGATACATCCTCATCATCGTAAGCCATGCGGAATCCTGCATAGGTCTTTCCTGCTGCATCTACCGGTTTTCCATAGATTTCCGTTAGACGCGTCAAGATATCCTCCTTCTTCATTGCCTTTTTGCCAGGATTAAACTTACTCCATTCCTTGTAACGGGCCAAGATATCCTTTACCTTGACCTCCGCCCCAGTCTCCTTCACAACACACTCCTGGCAGAAAGCTGCGAAGGCGTCATTCTCCTCCTTGTACTTGTTGGAGGCTGCGACAACGGCGGGAGGTTCCTTCAGGCCGTGCACAAGATAGTGATTCTCATAATACCACACCAGCAGAGAAGCAAAGTAGGGGCGCCACCTACGGATTTTTGCATCCAACAGGAGATCCTTGTAGTGAATGTGCTTCTCAGCATCAATGGCCTGGCCGTGATCCACGAACTTGGCAACATGCGGAATAACACGAAGGCGACGCCAGGTACCATTATCCATAGAAGAAACTGGCGGCATATCGTTACAGCACATGAAGATACGGGCCATAATCACAAAGGCATCCTGATCCTGGAAGAGAGCACGGGCCTTGACGACGTCTTCACCCGAAAGCTGCTTCATAGAAGCAGTGTTGATCTTTTCCCCCTCATCGGGCTCTACCATGGAAACAAAGCGTTTGCACTTGAGTACCACCAGGTCTGGATTGGCAGCACCGGACTCGGGCCGCTTTCGTGTAATAGCCGTGGTGCCCAGTGTCTCCTGGTACTCTCCAAAGGTGGACGACATGAGCTCCACAATCTTGGACTTGCCATTGGAACCACCGCCCGTCATAATATAGAACTTCTGCTCTCGGTTGGCTCCCTCCAGACACGCGGACAAGAGAGTCAACACATACTCGCGCAGAACAGGATCGGGATAGATCTTGGTAAAGAAATCTGTAAGTTCTGCATACTCGGGCGGCTGCATAGCGGCCGGTGTTGCTGGATCGTACGGAATGTAAGGGATGGCCTCACTGCCTACCATGCCGCGACCCATCTGGAAGGATATACAGTCATCTGGCATACCGGGCCGAAAATGTACATGCGGTCGGCCATCCGCACCAATGTGGCGGAGCTCCAGAACACCGTTGCTAAAGCCGACCGTGGTGGCATCCATATTCATATTTTGCAGAAAATCCTCGTCGTAGAACTTTTCGACAGACTCCTTCATGACGGAATCCTTGAATCCACTATCGTGGAGCTTTCCCTCAATCTTGAAGAGAGCCTTGCGCTTGGCTTCAAGACGCTGTCGTTCATCTTCATTGGTCGCTTTTCCCAGGAGCACCCCCACTTTACCATTCGCATTGATAAAGGTCTGTCGGACTTCATTGCTCAAGCGTTCCCGAAGACGCATACAGGTCTTAAGGTTACGCCAGGTATGCCCCGCGAACTGATACCAATCCATCGAAGAAGCAGCGGCGCCCTTCTTGAGTGGAGTACAGCGGAATTCGTGGCGATACATCCGAATGACCTGCTCGGCCATACTTACATGGGAGCCGGTGTCATTGAGGTAGGCGCTATCTCGGTTTGAGTCCGCCATGATCACGCGATAATGCCCTGCTGCATCCTCCTTGGCCCAGTGATGGAGAGAGCCCATCATAAGCGGTTTGCGGCCGCGATTGATGGCAGAGGACTCTGCCGGAAGCTGCGCCCATTTTGTCTTGTAGATGGCATCCGGTGTGTCTTCAGACCCCTTGATGCGCCGACTGAAATCCATCCAGGTTTTTAGCGATTCCTCAGTGGGTGAAATATTGTGCAGAAGCATTCCCATCTTGACCCAGTCGTGGTAATCCTTGACACGGCGCTCGGGGATCAGACATTCGTGGATGAGGCGATAAGCGATGGCAATATCTTCCTCTGAATGATCCGATCGAACGGACATCCCGCTAACTTGAATGAGGGCATCGTTGGAGAGATCCAGGGAAGGAGGTTCAGGGCCTCCTGCACCTCCTTTAAGAGTAGGTGACTTGGCTGCTTTGGCAAAGTTGGAACCTGCACCCCATCGTTGGACAAGGCCTGACCACTCGATATCGACGCCTTCCTTGAGCACAATATCCGTAACCTTGTTGTGTCCGTAGCGGATACTCAACATCTTCGTCAGCTCCAAGGGTGTCAGTTCGCTATAGTCTACTTCCTCAATACTGCAGTCGGTGGCCTCGTAGAGTGTTTCTACCTTGTACCAAGCCTTGTCGGGCTTACAGGCTCCGTAGAGGAACCAGTTGTTCGTTGCAATCACTCGGATGTCGAAACAGTCCTGGGGTGCGTTTGTAAATCCAGTGGGTCCAAAGATAGACTCCATGATGCCGCTCTGTAACAAGTAGCCACGAAGCGCAAATTGAATTTCGGGGTAAGTTGTGATATTTGGGCATACAATGTGGACGCCATCCTTATGGCAGCCATGCGCCTTGTCATCTTCTGGAGCTGGTTTAAGCATCACGAAGAACTGCAGAGGGCCAGTCTCCTTTGGCTCCTTAAAGAACTTAAAGAATGCGGTGACATAGGCGTTCACGAAGCGCTGGAGTTGATCCTTTGTGAATCTGCGGGTCAGCGGACCGCCGCTTGGAAACTTGAAATCCAGATCGATCAGGATGGGGCCTTGCACCTTGCCCTCAACCTTCAAGTGTTGTTCAAGAAGCGAACACGCCCCGCGCTTGGTAAAGATATAGTCATGGGTCAGCTCGAGGAATTGCTCGTAGGATGCAGCGGGAATATCGAACTTCCCGATCCAGCCACCGCCCATTGCGGTTACGTTCCATTCGCCCCCCTTTGCCTCGATACGATGGCTATCTGTAAATGCTCTAAGAGATGTTGTTGATGTCATGCTACCGATCGCCAACAAAATAGGGTAGGTCACCTTTTGGGCTCCTATACAGTGCATCTCTATCACACTATAATAGGTGCACCAGCAGTACGACAGGCCGGGCACTTCCCGGGCTCCTTCTTAAAGGTCTCATCAATTGCGATCTTGCTGAATAGATGGCCGCACGGCATAACAGCGGTGTCCTTCTCCTCAAAGTATCCGGCCGTAATAGGGCAGACTTCACCCTTCATCTGTGCAAATTCCATGAGCTGCCGGGCTACATAGGCATTGATTCCAGGGTGTCCGTATGATATCTTCTTCTTTGGCGGGGCTGTCACTGGTGTAACAGATGTTACAGAGGATCCAGATGCATCTAGAGTTGTGGCTACAGCAACCGCCTGGTAAAGTGGCCCCACTGGTAGCGGGAAGTTGAATTTTTCTAATTGTTCATTCGTGAGACCCGATGATGTAATATGCACATTTCGGCGAAGAATTGGACCCGGGAAAATATCCTTTAATTTTGCAATGCTGTAAATCTCAAGGGCGGTCGCTGCCCCATTCTTGACGGCCTTCAGATAATGAGTCAACACAGTAACGGTATGATAACTCTTCAGGCCATTTGGTAGGCAGATTTCGGATGGGAATCGCCGTGTCTTATACAGCGGATTTACGGTTGGGAGTGTCAGGTGCACAGTGGCTGCATTACCGGAAGGATCTACATGAAGGAGTTGACCCATATGACTGGGTGCAGCCTTCATTAGTAGAAGGCTGTTAAAAGGATCTGCGGCAGATACCTTTCTGCCCGGGATATACATCAGGAACTCTGGAGGGAAGGTGAGTGTAGTCATCGTGTGTCATAGAAAGGTGAGGGTATACCCTCGTCATATTTTAGGGGGTATCAGTAGAATGCTGTTTGGTATTTTAGCGCTTTTATTTGCCGCCACCGTAGGTGGATCTGCAACCGCCACTAATTGTGACCCTGCCTCTGCCTTTAAGATGCAAAGTCTTGATGTGGTCAGCCTACCGGCTCCTGGCAACACCAGCCTCACCATGACCTATGATGTATCGACTAAAGAACCAATTACTGATGGTACTGTAGACTATAAATGCACTCTCAATGGTATGCCGGTGTATTCTGAGATTCTGCCCCTCTGTACGCAGACAGTCTGTCCTATTGAGTCCGGCCGACATGTGCAGAGTAGCTCCTCTGAATCTCCTTCCGTTGCGGGAACGCTTCTCTGTACTCTTAAATGGATCTCCGCGACCTCGGAGCCCCTCCTTTGTATGAAGATGAAGTATACACCGACTCTCCGGTCCTTTCGAGGTACGACAGGTCTTCATATCGCACCCTTTGAAGTAACCGCCTCCTATTCTCTCTTTGAGCCGGAACTGTATGGACCCATTGCGTCTAATACGTCGCTTATTCATTAGTGGCTGTCAAGGCAGTTAAGGCAGTCAAGGCAGTCCAAGACACCGGAAATGCCGGTTTCAAAAGGTCTTCCAAAGCCCGGGCATAGGCCTGTATCTCTCTCTGTGCGCCCGGATCTGTACGCAAGGCCCACAGCCGCGCATAGGCTGCCAGAGATCCGGTCTCAATAAACTCCGTATACATACCCTGTGGCAGAACAGTCCGCGCTATTTCGGGGGCCACTTGCCGAGTCAACAGAGAATTATAGAGATCCAGCGATTCTTTTGCTGCGTGTTGGATCTCCATAACAATAGCCGCGGCATCCGGCGCAGCCTCCTCCTTACTACCCTGCTTGAGCTTCGGATCTCGGGCTCTCAGCCCGTCAGGACCTGGAACCCAGATTTCTGGTAAGGAATCTACATAGCGGCGACTGACTTCATTCCGTGCAAATCCAATTGTATGACGGAACCATTCCCGCGCTACGAAAATTGGCATCTTGATCCGCAGCCGGATCTGGGGATGAAAGAAGGGGCTGACGTGATTATGTTTTGCCAGATAGCGGATGAGGCCTTCATCCTTGGGCTCCATGGCCATCGATTCCTTGGCAAATGAAACACGGGCCGCGTTCACGACGGTCAGATCAGAGCCAAAGACTTCTAAGAGCTCAATGCCACCGATACCATCTGCCGTTTTCCAGCTCATTTAGGGTGGTTTGGAGGGCCGACCTTAGACTCGGTGGCCAAAAGGTGAAGGGGGTGCCGCCGGTCAAGGGTTGAAAGTACGAAGAAACACAATGTCCTTGTCAGCCATCTCTGTACGACGCATTACACTGGACTGCCGGAAGGTTCAGGAACTTGAGCC
>Ga0114971_10000769_pt1 | contig 21593 bp, 18 predicted proteins | sample M_140625_MF_Meta_FD_87320 | JGI IMG/M metagenome (GOLD analysis project Ga0114971, IMG submission 87320) | Freshwater microbial communities from Lake Montjoie, Canada to study carbon cycling - M_140625_MF_MetaG | ecosystem: Environmental > Aquatic > Freshwater > Lake | place: Lake Montjoie...
CGTGCGGATCTTTTGTTGTCGTAATAATCGCCGCCGGTTTGTGGAAAATAAAAATGCGAATATCGTTGGTTTGTTGCAATAATTTTCCATCAATTTTAATTGATTGATCGGTGATGATTGTTGCTGCAGTGTTAATTTCGACGCCGTTAACTTGCACGCGCCCTTCAAGAATCATCGCTTCAGCTTCACGGCGCGAGCAAATTCCGGCGTGAGCAATTACTTTAGCAATTCTAGTTCCTTTGATATTTTCGATAGTCATCTTCAATTATTTGAATATACGCAAAATGCGTTTTAGTAAAATAAGCAGCGGTGCGGCTTGTTATTTATAAAGTGTGTTTAATGTGAAAGTTTTTTGCTGCATCAATAAAACTTTCAAAAATTTTACGATCAGCTGCCGACACATCAAACTCGGGGTGCCATTGTACACCAATGCAAAAGGGATGTAAAGGGTTTTCTATGGCTTCAATAATGCCGTCACTAGCGCGAGCGCTTATTTTAAGAGGCTCTACGACGTTTTTTATTGCTTGATGATGCGATGAATTTGTTTGAATTGCATCGACGCCAACAATTTTGTGTAAAATGCTGCTAGAGTCAATGTTTACAAGGTGATGCGACTTAGAGCTGTCATGATTTTCGGTTTTACTTTGCTCGTGATTTAAAAAATTTCCAGCTTCGGGAATATGTTGAATAATATTGCCACCAAACAGCACATTTATTAGCTGCATGCCGTTGCAAATTCCTAAAATTGGTAAGTTCGTTTTAAGTGCGCAAGAGGTAAGGGCCGACTCAAATTCTTCGCGCGTTTCGTTTAGCGTAACGCTTTCGTGAATTTCTTTTTCGCCATATTTTTTAGGATGAATGTCAAAATGTCCGCCAACAATCATTAATCCATCAATTAGCGACAAATAAGTTGAGATGGCCGCAAAGTCATAGGGCAGTAAGATTGCAACGCCTCCAGCTTTGTTAATCATTTCAACATAATTGCAGCGTATTGCATAATGAGGGCGAATTGAATAGCTGTCTTTCGAGCCAGATTTATAATCAAGAACAATGCCAATTAGCGGAAGTTTTTGTGTCATGATAATTAGTGATGGTTAAGCGTATTCTCTTGATGTTGCTAGAGCCGCAAGCATTGATAGCATTTTATAAACTTGCGAAATTTCGGTTTTACTTCCACCAAGCATTAATCTGTTATCGTCTAAATTTTGTAAATCATGAAACGTCATCCCTGTAGTATTAAGGCTTTCAAGCTGATTGCGTTGGTCGTTAGTGCGAAATAAATTTCCGACAACTTGTCCGCCAATCATGTAAATCATGGGCTCGCAGATTTTATTATCAATTGTATCAATTGTTTTTATTCCTTCTTGAATCATAACCATCGTGTTTTGCGTGCTTTCTTTTAGCATGTTCATTTTGTTGCGCTCTTTTTTATTTATCTCAAGAAGATCTTCGCCAGAAAAAACCGGCATAACCGCCATTCCGTAGGTTCCGTTATCTGCTTTAATATAGCAATAAGGGCTTTCTTTAACGCCATGCTCTTGATATTTTTCTTTCAAAGAGGCAATCACTTCTTCGACATAATTTGCCAAGCATTGCAGGCCAACATTTTCTTTAAAATTGACGTTGTGACATGAGCGATGTATTGACGAAATAAGCCACGGATCTATTTGCAATATTTGCGCAACTTCGCCAGCAAGATTATTGTAAGTTGTAAAGTGATGCGATTTTGTGCGTTGATACCAGCCAAGTTTTGTGGATGGAATTATCGGCGTTGAAATGTCTTGCAAAGCATGAGGGATGCCGCTTGTCATGTCATTGTTCATGATGATTAAATCTGGTGTAAAATTATTTTTTAATGAAATTTTATCGCCATTTTTTACAACAGTTTGCAGTGTAATTTTTTTGTCATTTTCAAGATCGATTGTTAAATCTTCTGGCATATTTTCTATCACCGAGCCAATCAAGACAGTGTTTTGCTGGGTTTGTAAAATTTCTTGTAAAGCTAGAATATTTTCTAGATAGCGAAAATTTCGAGTATGATTTTCGGGAATGATTAGAATGCTTTTTGCATCAGGAAAATTCTTTGCAAGAAAATTTTGCGCAACATTTTTTGCAATAATTTTTGAATGATCGGATAAGTTGTTGAAGCCCGCGGGAAAGCAATTGGTGTCGATTGGCGCAATTTTAAATCCAGAGTGACGCAAGTCAATTGAGTTGTAAAAAATTGCAGAAGTTTCTTGAAATTTTTGTAAAAACCAATCTTCAAGCAGATTAGTTTTTGCAGCAATTTTTTCAGTTAAAATTTTAATGACAGGCATTTTATTTATTTTCTGATAATTGTAACGCGATTATTTGTTTTTGCAACTTAAGGCGACAACATCATAAACTGGATGTTCAAGGCTTGATATTGAAGGGCTTGAAGAAATCATCCAGCCAAAAAAAACGCGATTTTTTGCGCCGTCAGATTTATTTTCGAAAATTTCAAGTAAAATACGACTGTCGGGTTTTTGATCAAGAGGCGCTTGCCAGCATTTGCGCACAGCGATTGTCATTTTTCCATATTCTGTTAATTCTCCAACTTTTGCTTCAATTATCGCTGTTTTTGCAGTCGTTTTATTTAAAATTTGCAAAACCGCTTTGCCGTAGAAGCGCGATGAATCGACGTTGTCCAAGGGTAGTTTAAAATTTTGCGCTTCTTGTGTATTGTCAATTTTTTCTTCAGCCATCGACATTGACGCAAAAGAAAAAAGTGAAATTGTTGCAATTAAAATAGAGAATTTATTTTTTTTCATTTGTTTTTGCTTTATCATCTTTTTTCTCGCCATTGAAAATAAATTTACTTAGTAATTGTTCAAAATTTACAGATGATTGTGTGAATAAAACTTCGTCTTCGTCTTTTAAAAATTCTTCATCAGCACCAGGTGAAATTTCAAGATATTTGTCGCCAAGAAGCCCAGAACTGACAATTTTTGCCGAACTGTCTGTTGGTAATTTTATGTTGTTGTTAACGTTGATGCGAATGACTGCGCGATAAGTTTTTGTGTCAAGAGAGTTGTTTTCAACGACGCCAATTTTAATGCCAGAAATTTTTACATCGCTTCCCGCTTCAATTCCGCCAGCGTCGTCAAATTTAACTAATAAATTATAGCCGCTAGTTGTTTTAATTTTTGCGCTTTTAAATGAGTTGAAAAAAAACAATGCCGCGCAAGCTAAGACAAAGGTTCCGACGATAATTTCGAAATAATTATTACGCTGCATAATTATGATAATTAGAATTTAGGATTTAATGGATGCCAAGATTGATATGGTTTTTTTTCTTTTGCAACCGAAGAATTTTTTTTCGCCACTTGAGGAGAATAAGCGTTTTTTGTTCCGGTTAAATTAGGCAAGTGAATTTTTTGCCAAGAATGTTTGCGCGTATTGATGTTTATTGGCGCAATGTCAGTTGTGTAGTGAATCCATCCATGCCATTCTGCGGGAATTTTTGATGCTTCAGCAGAGCCTTTGTAGACGATGTATCTTTTGCCGTTGCGGCCTTCAAAATAAGAATTTCCAAATTCATCACTGCCAATTTTACGATGCGAAAACTTTATTATAAATTGTGAAATAAATTGCATTAGTAAAAGAAATTTTAAATTAGAAATTTTAAATTATAAATTAAAGCTTAATGTTGGCGAATAATTAATTAAAAATTTTCAAGAAATTATTAAAGTGTTTCGAAATATTAACATCTCTATTTCATTTTTAAAAGGTTTTTTTGCGACCGTTCTGGTAATATTCTTCACCGTTTTTAACCTAGAGGCAAAAGACTTTAAGACCATAACCCCAAAATTATGGAAAACTTTTAGCGAAAAAGATCTCGAAATTTTGCGCAAAATTTCTAATTCGCTCGATAATGAAAAATATGATGAAGCGCTGCGATATGTAAAAAATATTGATGGACAAAAAGAGCAGATCGCAATAACGCAAAACCCTGAATCTGCGCCAGCCGCAACTATTGAGAAAGGCGATTTTTCAGAGGCTTTAACCAACATAATTTTGTGGAAAAAATATAGCAATCAAAATGGCGCAAAATCAACTTTAGACGGTAAATCTAAAGAAATTGTCTTTAATGATATTTCTCGTTTCGTTAATGATAATCCGTTTTATCCCAATATTTCTGAATTAAGAAAATACGCTGAAAAGCTTGCGGTTGTTGATCGCGTGCCATATTCTTCAAGTGAGCAATATTTTAAATCAAATCCGGCGACAACTCTTGAGTCAAAGCTATATTTGTTAAATACTAAATCAGATTTTCTGCTACGCTTTCGTGGCCCCGAAGAAGAAAAGCAAAAAATTGCAAGCGATATTCAAGCTTCAATTGTTGATATTTGGGTGAAGGAAAATTTTAGTTTAACGCTTGAACAAGAATTTTTTACAAAATATTCCAATAAATTAAACGAGCAAGACCACATTAAACGCATTAACCGCTTACTTTGGGACGCAAAAATTGCTGATGCGAAACGTATTTTAAATTTTGTTAATGAAGATCATCAAAAATTATTTTTGGCAATAATCGAAATTAAAGAAGGGCCAAAATATATCGACAATATTTTATTATCGGTGCCTAGAAAATTAAGGGACGACAATAATTTAACCTACAGTCGAATTATGTGGTATAAAAGCAAAGATCGACCTGATGATGTAATTGATTTATTTAAAAAAGTTGAAAATGTTGAATATCCTGAAAAGTGGTGGAGCGTGCGCCGTTTGTACACGCGCGAGATGTTGAAGCAAAAAGAGTATAAGTTGGCATATGCGCTTGTTTCAAAACATAATTTGCCGGTAAAATCTGCTGATTATTGGGAGGCCGAATGGATGTCTGGCTGGATTGCGCTGCGTTTTCTTGACAAACCAAAAGACGCCTATTCGCATTTCGAATCGCTGCATAAAAATGTTGCGCAACCAGTAACAATTTCGCGCGCTGTTTATTGGCTTGGCATGGCTGCAGATAGAATGGGCGATAAACAAAAGGCAATTGAGTGGTATAAAAATGCGGCAAAATATCCGGTGTTTTTTTATGGACAATTAGGAATTCACAAGCATCGAATACTTGACAGCGTTAACGCGCACGAAGACATTATATTGCCAAAAGACCCTGACATTACGGTTGGCGATATTAAAAAAATAGCGTCATCAATGCCTGCAAAAATTGCTTATTTGATGGCAATTATGGGCGATAAAACTACGGCGACAAAGGTGTTTGAATATGCCGTGACAAATTCTTCTTCAGATGGGCAGATTGCGGTTATAATGCGCATTGTCAACGAACTAAATGATCGCCAAATAGATGCAAAAATTTCACGTGTCGCTGCGCGCAAAAACGTATTTTTTATTAAAGATAAATTTCAAATTGTCAAAGAAGTTGCTGGCGATGAATATGCGCCTTTGGTTCATGCAATTATTAAGCAAGAAAGTGGTTTTGCGCCTACAGCCTTAAGCTCTGTTGGCGCTGTCGGATTTATGCAGCTAATGCCTGACACCGCAAAATTAGTTTGCAAAGACATTAAATTGCCATATAATCGCACAAAGCTTGCAACGGATATCTCTTACAACGTGCAGCTTGGGTCGCATTATATAAAGCAATTAATTGACCGTTTTGATGGCTCTGAAATGCTGGCAATCGCTTCTTACAATGCTGGCCCCAATGCTACGCAGCGTTGGATTAACGAATTTTACGATCCGCGCAAAGAAAAAGATATTGACAAAGTTGTTGATTGGATTGAGTTAATCACTTATTCTGAAACGCGAAATTATGTGCAGCGCATTATGGAGAATCTTATAGTTTATAAATATCTGATGTCGCGCACAAATTATGATGCGATAAAATAAATTTTAGCAATGACTCCATTTGATTTTAACTCTGATAAATTTAAAGAAGAATGCGGAATATTCGGCATTTTTGGCAGTGTCGATGCTTCTGTGAATACGGCCTTGGGGTTACATGCTTTGCAGCACCGCGGTCAAGAGGCGGCAGGAATTTTTGCCATGAATAACAAAGAATATTCCATACATTTTGCCGACGGATTAGTTGGTGATAATTTTAGTTCATCAGAAATTGTCCGCAAGCTTAATGGATCTAGTGCCATTGGCCATGTTCGCTATTCAACTGCGGGCAAAAAAACTTCACGAAATTATCAACCAATTTTTGCCGAATTAAGCTCTGGCCCGTTGGCTTTGGCGCATAATGGCAATTTAACAAATGCGCAAATTTTGCGTTCGCAACTAATAAAACGCGGAGCAATTTTTCAATCAACAATGGATACCGAGGTCATAATCCATCTGATTGCGCTAAGTCAAAAAACAAATTTAGTTGATAAAATTATTGATGCCGTTTCGCAAATTGAAGGTGCATTTTCTTTGGTAATTTTATATGAAGGAAATTTAATCGCCATCCGCGATCCTTATGGGGTAAGGCCTCTTTCGATTGGAAAGCTTGGCGAGGCCTATGTTGTTGCTAGCGAAACTTGTGCATTCGATATTATCGCGGCAGATTTTTTACGCGATGTGGCAAATGGCGAAATGGTTATTATCAATGAAAGCGGCATTAAATCGCTACAACCTTTTGCTAAAAAGCCGTCAAAATTTTGCATTTTCGAATATATCTATTTTTCGCGCCCTGACAGCGTTATTGAAGGTAAAAGCGTTTATCAAATGCGCAAAAATATTGGCATAGAGCTTGCTCGCGAAATGAAAATTGAAGCCGATGTTGTTGTTCCAATCCCTGATTCTGGTGTTCCTGGCGCTATTGGCTATGCAACTGAATCAAAAATTCCATTCGAACTTGGCATTATTCGCAATCATTATGTGGGTCGCACATTCATTGAGCCAACTGATCGCATTCGTCATTTTGGCGTAAAATTAAAACATAATGCAAATCTTGAAGTCATCAAAGGAAAGCGTGTAATTTTAGTTGATGATAGCATTGTACGCGGCACGACTTCAAAAAAAATTGTGCAAATGATTCGCGATGCTGGTGCCAAAGAGGTTTACATGATGATCGCTTCTCCGCCAACGGTTTCGCCATGTTTTTACGGAATTGACACGCCAGATAAAAAAGATTTAATCGCGTCAAATCACACTACAAATGAAATTGCAAAAATGATCGGCGTTGATCACTTAGGGTACATTTCGCTTGATGGATTATATCGCGCAATTGCACAAACTAAGCGCGACGAGGCCGAGCCACAATATTGCGATGCATGCTTTACAAATAAATATCCGATTCGCCTGACAGATAAATTATGACAAAAAATATTGAAAACAAAATTTCCAAATTAAGCTTTGAATCAGCAATGCAGCGCTTGGAAGAAATAGTCGAAATTTTGTCAGATCAGACAATTGATTTAGACAAAATGATTGAATTATATCAAGAAGGAGATTTTCTTAAAAAGCATTGCTCAGCAAGGCTTGAAGAGGCGAAGATGAAGATTGAGGTGATTGAAAAGAAGTAATGCCATTTCCACTATTAAATGATGAATGCGAATTTCCCAGGTCTCACCTTTGCGCACCTATATTTAATAGGCTTAACACAGGCTCGCCCTAAAATTCACGCCTCTCATTATAGGTATTACTGATGTATTTTTACTGCAGGAATAGCGCTTCAAAGCCTGATGTATCTAGAAAGAAGCAATACTATAAAATATTGCACACCGCAGATATCCGCGAAGTTTTTCGCGCTGACGTTTTTTGGTCTTGGTTTGTTTGAATTGATGGGTTTGGTTGGGGCGTTGAAGCTATTGGTGGCAAAGGTGCTGGCCTTAATGGCCTTTGGGCAGAACGATCTGCTTGTTGGGGCAGTGGGCTTAGCGCTCTTGGATGGGTTGGCAATTTAGCGACGGCTTTTTCCAAAGGTTTTTTTGGTGCTTGTGGCGCCGCATGTGCGTCATAATAAAATTCCTCTAAGTAATCTTCTTTGTAAACTGCTTTACTATCGCTGGCCGCTTCATGAAAAGGTTTGTGATTAAAACCAGAAGCTAAAAAATTGTTCGATATTTCTATATGCGGCTTTGTCGATAAAAAATCATTAAAGAAAAACCTATATTCATCTTCAAGGCTAAGATGATGAAACAATTCGGCAATTTGAACTATGTAATATGATTTGTCTGTTACGTAAGATCCGTTTGGATTAAAAAATTGACCGCTATCAGTAAATAAATCGTAATCTTTAACTAAGTGAATAAGTAATTCACATATTTCATCTTGGTTGGGAAGTTGTGCTAGAAGCTCTGTTAGTCGTTTTTTTGTTTTTGTTAGTGCCTCTTCAACCTTAAAGCACTTTTCTTCAAAGTATTGCGAATATTTTTTTATGTCTTTTGATTTAATGCCCTTTGGCGGCACAAGGTTTTGTTGATAAGATGGGTCGTTTATAATTTCAAAATTTTCTTTTGCAATTTTTTTAAGTATCCTCTCTAAATTTTCTTTGGTAAAACGTTGCGAAGAGCGCTCTTGTATCGCGTAACGAAGTCGTGGGTAAGAATCTTTAAAATCTTCTAACAGGGAAGATTTTCTGCTTTTTAGGGTCGGGGAAATTTCGATGAATTTTAGCAAATCATGAACCTTGTTTAATAGGCCAGATCTAATTAATACATTCGCAAGAGCCTTTCCTTCTGTGTATTGATAAGGTTTTGATGGAATAAAAACTTCATTTAAAGGGCTTGATGGAATAAAAACTCCATTTAAAGGGTTTGATGGAATAGAATCTCCATTTAAAGGCTTTGATGGAATAAAATATCCATTTATAAGCATTGATTTAATTTCTTCGAAAGCAGATCCGATACCCATTGTTTCAGCAATTCTTTTTAAGTAATCGGATGCCAAATTAAGTTGATCGTCTCTCATAAATAAATCAGTTAATTATTTTTTTCATTTTTAAAATAACTTTTTTAAATCCATCAAATATTGCTTCGCCAATAATAAAATGTCCAATATTTAGTTCTTTAATTTCTTTGATTGTAGCGATTTTTTTTGCAGTTGCATAATTTAGTCCGTGACCAGCATGGCATTCTAAACCTAGAGCGTCAGCGATTGAGGCGCATTTTTTTATTTTTAAAAATTCGTCTTTAAAGTTTTTTGATTCGTCGAATAAATGACAAAATTCACCAGTGTGAATTTCAATAATGTCTGCTTTTATTCTTGCGGATTCTTTAATTTGCGCTTCATTTGCATCAATAAAAAGCGAAACGAGAATTTTTTTTGCATGAAGTTTTTTTATCATTCCTTCTAAAACTTTGCTATTTTTTATAACATCAAGCCCGCCTTCTGTTGTAATTTCGCGTCGTTTTTCTGGAACAATGCAAACCGCGTGTGGCTTGGTTTTAAGGGCGATTTCTAGCATTTCTTCGGTGGCGGCCATTTCTAAATTTATCGGTAATTTTATGGCTTTTTTCAGGCGAGATAAATCTTCGTCGCGAATGTGGCGACGGTCTTCGCGAAGATGAATTGTAATTCCGTTGGCGCCAAATTTTTGCGCTAAAATTGCCGCCTTCACAGGGTCTGGATGCTCGCCACCACGAGCGTTACGAATTGTTGCAACATGATCAATATTAACGCCTAGACGAATTTTTTTCATAAAAAAATATAAAAGTTAAGTAAGTAATTTCGCTAAGAATTATTGTAATGAAAAATCCATAAAAGCCAAGAAATTGCATGAATAATCCGCCGACAACGCTGCCAAAAACCGCCCCTAAAGAGCCAATTGACTGGAATGTAGAGTTGGCAGCGACTAATTTTTTACTTGGAAATGATTCGTTGGTAATGGTTAAAGTTGCGACGAAAATTAATGCAATTCCGCAACCGAAAAGAAAATAAATTGCCAACAAGGCAAGGAAAGATTTATAGACGAAAATTGCAATGATAAACAGCGCTAAGCAGCCAATGAAGCCGACGGCTATTATCTTGTAACGATCATATTTTTTTACTAAAAATCCGGCATATAAATCGAAAAATCCGCTGGCTGTAAGTGCGGCGATTAATAGCCCAGAATTTTCTATGCTAAAGCCAATTTTTACGCCAAAAATTATGGTTAATGCTACTAAGCATGCGTTTTTAAAATCAAGTAAAAACCTTGCCAAAGCTATGCGCGGATTGTGTCTAAAAAATTCATGAAAACTTATTCTATGTGAATCAATTTTATCGGGCATGGTTTTTCTTACTAAGATTAACACTAAAATTGAAGCTGCGATCAAGCCTGACGAGAGTAAGAAGGATGTGTAATTTAACGCGCCTAAATATTTTACTATTATCGAGCCAAAAGTAAATCCGCCGCAAAAAATTGTTGAGGTAAGGGCAAGAATTAAGCCGCGATTTTTACTGCCGGTAAGTCCGCTAATCCAAGCGTTTCTAATAACTAAAAGGCCAAAATAACATGCGCCATTTAGGATGCAAAAAAACAACCATAGATAAAAATTTTGATAGAAAAAAATCAGCGCGATTGACAAAGTATAAAATGTGCCAAACGCGATGACGGAATATAAAACCTTGATCTGCGCGATAATTTTACTTAAAATAAATGAAATTGTGACGCCAGCTAAAATTTCTATTGCGGTTGCAGTGCCTATTAAAAGTGGTGAAATTTTATTTTCGATTAAAATGGCGCAGAATGCGGTAACGTTGATTCCGCAAGATAATGACGCGATAAAAATTGACAGCAAAATATAAGATAACGCGATAAATTTTTGAGGGCGATTTAATTTCATTTTTTAATTTAGTGCTTGTTGAAATATTTAGCGTTTATGCTTTATCGCTTTTAAATCTTATCATTGCAAGCCTTGCGAAGCTATGACGATTTTTTTTCATAAAAAAATATAAAAGCCAAGTAAGTAATTTCGCTAAGAATTATTGTGATGAAAAATCCATAAAAACTAAATAATTGCATAAAAAGCCCGCCGACAACGCTGCCAAAAACCGCCCCCAAAGAGCCAATTGACTGGAATGTAGAGTTGGCGGCGATTAGTTTTTCTTGTGCAAATGATTCATTAACAATGGTCATTGCGGCAACAAAAATAAGTGCGGTTCCTGCCCCGAAAAGAAAATAAATTAATAATAATGCTGCGAAAGATTTGTATAAAAAAATTGCAAGTGTAATCATAAGTAAGCAGGCGATGAAGCCAATGTAGATCATGTTGTAGCGGTTATATTTTTTGACTAAAAAGCCGGCGTATAAATCGCAAAAACCACTAGACATGAAGGCGGCGATAAGCAGGCCAGCATTTTCGGGGGTAAGGCCAATTTTTACGCCAAAAACTATGGTTAAACATACGATGCAGGAATTTTGAAAATCAAGCAAGAAGCGCGACAGTGCTATGCGCGGATTATGTTTAAAAAATTCACGAAAACTAATTCTTTGCGAGTCAATTTTTTCTGGTATGGTATTTTTTATTAAAATTAACGCTAAAATTGAAACTGCAATTAAGGCAGATGACAGTAAGAACGACAAGTAATTTTCTGTGCCTAAAAATTTTACAATTAATGATCCAAAAGAAAATCCGCCGCAAAAAACTGTTGTGGTTAAGGCAAGAATTACGCTGCGATTTTTATCGTTAATAATGGCGTTAATCCAAGCGCTTCTAATGACCAAAAGGCTAAACCAACATGCACCATTTAAAATGCAGAAAAATAACCATAAATAAAAATTCTGATAAAAAAATATTAGCGCGACAGATAAAGCATAAATTGTGCCAAACATGATTACGGCATATAAAATCTTGATGCGCGCGACTATTTTGCTTAAAATAAATGAAATTTTTACGCCCGCTAAAAGTTCTATTGATGCGGCAATTCCAATTAAAAATGGCGAAATGTCGTGCTTAATTAAAGTGGCAGAAAAGGCCGTGGTGTTGATTCCATAAGATATTGCAGCAATAAAAATTGATGATAAAATATAAAATAATGCGATAAATTTTTGTTGACGACCTAGTTTTGTCATTTATTTAATGCTTGTTGAAAGATTTAGCGATTAGTTGTAAACTTTGTTCATGTGGGGGCGGATATCTGTTTGCCCTTGCCAACCAAGATCTCGCAAGTTTCGGCTACGAATAGTAAACACTTAAATATGAGTAAATCAACACCTCTTTTAAATAAAATTGAGTTTCCTTGCGACCTGCGCCAATTCTCGCACCAAGAATTGCCGCAAATTGCTGATGAGTTGCGCTTTGAAACAATTTCTGCCGTTTCGCAAACCGGAGGACACCTTGGCGCGGGCCTTGGCGTTGTTGAACTTACCGTCGCGCTGCATTATGTTTTTGATACCCCGAGCGATCGTTTAATTTGGGATGTGGGGCATCAGGCCTATCCGCACAAAATTCTTACTGGCCGCAAGGCGCGCATGACAACAATTCGCCAGCCCGAAGGTCTTGCGGGCTTTACTCGTCGCGCTGAAAGTGAATATGATCCATTCGGGGCGGGGCACAGCTCTACGTCTGTGTCGGCGGCGCTTGGAATATCTGTCGCAAAAAAAATTAAAGGCGAAAAATCGCATACAATTGCGGTGATTGGTGATGGTGCAATGTCTGCGGGAATGGCCTATGAAGCCATGAACAACGCGGGCGCATTGCCTGATGAATTCTACAAAAACAATCGCCTTATCGTTATTTTAAATGATAATGACATGTCAATTGCGCCGCCAACTGGCGCGATGTCGCATTATTTATCGCGTCTTGCGGCGTCAAAATCTTATTTAAAAATTCGCGATCTTTCAAAAAAATTATCGCACAAACTTAAGGCTGACGGCATTGCGCACGGATTACGCAAATTTGAAAAAGCGGCAAAAGAATGGTGGATGGGCGGCAATATTTTTGAAGAAATGGGCTTTTATTACATTGGTCCAATTGATGGTCACAACCTAGAGGTTCTAGTGCCGATTCTTGAAAATATTCGCGATGATAAATCAACTGATCCAATTTTAATTCATTGCGTTACAAAAAAAGGCAAGGGCTATAATGACGTCATGCAAAGCGCAGACTGCCTTCACGCTGTTGCAAAATTTGACCGCGAAACTGGTGTGCAAGAAAAAGCAAAATCGCTGCATCCTTCTTATAGTAAAATTTTTGGCACTCGTTTAAGTGAGCTTGCAAAAACTGACGAAAAAATTATTGCAATAACGGCCGCGATGCCTTCTGGCACTGGTCTTGACGTGTTTGAAAAAAATCATCCCACAAAAATTTTCGATGTAGGAATTGCCGAACAGCATGCAGTTACATTTGCGGCAGGCATTGCTACTGAAGGCCTAAAGCCATATGCAACAATTTATTCGACTTTTTTGCAGCGCGCTTATGACCAAATTGTGCATGATGTTGCGGTACAAAAATTGCCCGTGCGTTTTGCAATTGACCGCGCCGGATTCGTTGGTGCTGACGGCCCAACCCACGCGGGTTCGTTCGACATTGCCTATCTAATAAATTTACCAAATTTTGTTTTAATGGCGCCTTCTAATGGTCAAGAATTAGTGAAAATGATTAACACTGCAAATGCCATCGACGACCGTCCTTCGGCCTTCCGCTATCCTCGCGGAGAATCTGAAGCGCAAATAAATTTTACTGATAATGAAATTCTTGAAATTGGCAAAGGCTTGATTATTAAGGCTGGAAGCCGTGTTGCAATTTTATCTTATGGCACAATGTTACAGCAATCGCTTAAGGCGGCGGCGCAAATAAAAACAGAATTCGGTTTTGACGCAACCATTGCTGACGCGCGTTTCGCAAAACCAATTGACGAAAATTTAATAAAAAATCTTGCGAAAAATCATGAAATTTTAATCACGATTGAAGAAGGTGTGATTGGTGGATTTGGCTCTGTTGCGGCAAATTTTTTGCTTAATGAAGGATTGATGCAGCGCCCTAATTTCAAGTTTCGCTCACTTTTTATGAAGGACGAATTTATTGAGCAAAATTCGGCGCAAGAAATGCAAAATCAGGCGGGAATTTCTTCGCAAGAAATTTTGCGACTAGTCAGAGATTTATTGACGGCGTAGGTCTTCTTTTGTCAAGCTGTTGCCGCGCTATAGCGTTTCTTAAAGTTATTCTTGTAAAAGCGGCAATTTATGTATTTTTGCAACCAACTTAAATATCGTGTCGACATTTAAGAAAAATCAGATAAAATATCGCCCATCATGCTTAGCTTGTTGAAAGCATGTTTTTCATTTTGGCCGCGCTTCGACAAGCTTAGCATGGCAAATTTAAGTTGTATAAAATGGCAGAATTTACTTTACCAAAAAATTCCAAGATTGATAAAAAGGCTGGAAAAACCTACAAAGCAAAGGTTGGCGCAAAAAATGTTCGCGCTTTTGAAATTTATCGCTACGACCCAGAAGACGCGCAAAAAACCAATCCGCATCTTGATCGTTTTGAAATTGATCTTGACGAATGCGGTCCAATGGTGCTTGACGCCTTGATAAAAATAAAATCTGACTATGATAGTTCGTTAACTTTTCGCAGATCATGTCGCGAAGGAATTTGTGGATCATGCTCGATGAACATTGATGGCTCTAACACGCTTGCCTGCACAAAATCAATTGCCGATTGTAAATCTGAAGTGAAAATTTATCCGTTGCCGCACATGCCTGTTGTAAAAGATCTTGTGCCAGATTTAACTCATTTTTACGATCAATATAAATCGGTGAAGCCTTGGCTGCAAACGTCCGAGCCAGCAAATCAAAATAAAGAAAGATTGCAAACGCCAGAAGAGCGAGAAAAACTTGATGGGCTTTACGAGTGCATTTTGTGCGCTTGTTGCTCGACTTCGTGTCCAAGTTATTGGTGGAATGGCGATCAATATTTAGGGCCTGCAACCTTGCTGCAAGCCTATCGCTTTCTTGCAGATTCGCGCGACGAAGCCACTGCAGAGCGACTAGACGCGCTTGAAGATCCATTCAAATTATATCGCTGCCACACAATCATGAACTGCGCAACCGTGTGCCCTAAGGGCTTAAACCCGGCGAAAGCAATTGGAAAAATTAAGCAAATGATTGCAGATCGTAAAGCATAATTTTCGTGCAAAATTTGCATGTTATTTTTGGTGCTTTGCGGCAAAGCCTGACTCTTGTTTTTGTGCTTTTGTGGCGTGCTTTTAAAACGCTTGTTATTGTTGCGAAAGTGGAATTAAAGCTTGTAAAAGGATAGATTCCTGCTTTCGCAGGAATGACAGGGGGCGAGGGTTTTGTTTTGTGGGGTTGTAACGGCATGAAGAAATAAAGTCGCAAAGAAATAAAGACACAAAGGTATAAAGTCATAAAGAAATAAAATCACAAAGGTATAAAGTCATAAAGAAATAAAATCACAAAGTCACAAAGTCATAAAACCCTATGGGCCACCGCTTCAAAGATATTATTTAAGTAATCCGAAAATCATGAAAAATTTTAAAGAAATTCTTTTTATTGGTTGTGGAAAAATGGGCTCAATTATTGCTCATAATTTAATTGATAATGGTTGCAAATCATCTTGCGTCAAGGTTCTTAATCCGTCAAATAAGTCGCGCATTGAAGGTGTAAAATATTTTAATTCTGTCTCTGATTTTCCAAAAAATTATCAAGCAGATATAGTTTTTATTGCTATTAAGCCGCAAGACGCTGCCGAAATTCTTCGTGAATTTTCATCTAAAATAAATTTTTCAGAAAGCGCAATTTTTATCTCAATTATTGCGGGGAAGAAAATTGCGTTTTTTGAAGAAATTTTTGGCAAAGAAGCAAAAATAATTCGCTCGATGCCAAACTTACCGATTGATGATGGGCAAGGTGTCTTCGCGTATCTTTTAAACAAAAACATTAAAAGTGATGAGGCGAAAAATCTTGCAGAAATTTTCGTAAATTTTGGTGAAATAATCGAGTTAAAAAACGAAGAATTATTTGATGCAATCACAGCAATTTTTGGTTCTGGCCCCGCTTATATTTTTTATCTACAAGAAATTTTTACCGAAATTGCAATTGATGGCGGAATTAACAAAGACAAGGCGACAGAGCTTGTAAAAAAATTATTTTTAGGCAGTGCTTTAATGTCGCGCAACTCTGATTTAAATTTTGGCGAACTTCGTGAATCTGTAACCAGCAAAAATGGCACGACTGACGCGGCTTTACAGGTTTTGCAAAAAAATGACGAACTTAAAAAATTATTCAAAAATGCCATAAGCCAAGCAATGGCGCGATCAAAAGAACTATCAAAATAATATCGATGACTGATAAAATCGAAATCTACACTGACGGCGCATGTTCTGGAAACCCTGGTCCTGGCGGGTGGGGGGCGGTTTTGCTTTATAAAGAACATCGCAAAGAAATTTCGGGCGGCGCTAAAGAAACCACCAATAATCGCATGGAAATGCAGGCGGTGATTGAGGCGCTAAAAACTCTTAAAAAAGAATCCGCAAAAATTATCGTTTACACTGACAGCAAATATGTGTTGACTGGAATAAGTGAATGGATTTTTGGTTGGAAAAAAAACGGCTGGAAAAACGCCGCAAAAAAGCCGATAAAAAATATTGATTTATGGCAAGAATTAGACGCCGAAACCGCCAAGCATGAAATTAAATGGGTTTGGGTGAAGGGTCATAATGGCAATAAATATAATGAAATTGCTGATAGGTTGGCTTGTGATGCGGTGAAGAGGTGATGGGTGTTGGGGTTTGTTAATGGGAAATGCCTTACTCTAGACTTTATACTCTTCCATAGTGCCTGGCAAATGCACTTCTCTAGCTCCTCCTGCCCCTCTTCCTACTCCACCATGCGCACGAAAACTTGTTTGAGCATATGTTGGGTTTATTGCATCGCCCGACGGTCTTGCTGGATAGAATTCTTTTGCGGCACCAGCCAAAGGAATTTCTCCATCCGCAATCCTTCCTCTGTGAACTTGCCTGCGATGATACCAAATGCCGCCAGCTAAGGCTGTTGCTAAAGCTGCCGCGCATACACTAATTATTGCAACATTGGCGGCAGACAAGCCAAACACAACGCCGGTAGCAGCGGAAGAAGAGGCTGCAACGCCAACCGTAGCTGGCGTTGCGGTAGAACTTTCATTTAAGCTGGCTGTGATTGTGTCGGTTACGTAATTAACGAAAGAGCTGGTTGTTTGTGCTAATCCTTGGGTAGTAGGGGTGGAATTAAGTCTTTCAATTCCTTGTGTAATTGTTGTGTTTACAAGTCCTAAGGTTAATCCAGTTGCGTTAGCTAGTGTGGTAGAGGCGATTTCTGCCATTTTGGTAATGGTTGCCATTGAGGCGGTGGTTAATGCCGCGGTACTTACTGCGTCATGGGTTACTGTAGATGATGCTAAGTTCCTAATTCTATTTGATGCAGATGTAATCATCTGATATGTTGATTCGGAAAGTCCAGCGAATGTAGATCTTGCTTTGGAAAGAGCTTCGGTTGTGGTGGTAAGTTTTTGACGCAAAGATTGCGAAACTGTCGTAAGTTGTTTTGGCGTATCTGTAGCAGCAGAGCTGGCTTGTGATGATGTAAATCCGGAAGTGGCTGGCGCTTTTGTAGCGCCGTCGCTAAGTCTTTTGGAGGTACTAGACTGGCTGGCGGAAGATCTTATGGTGCCTTGACTTGCAGAAGTTGCAAAAGTAGAAACACCGCCTTCGGTTGAAGAAACCTCCATCGGCATAGAGCTGCTAGAAAGAAACGCAGATTTACTTGGCAATGGTGTTGGGGGCGTAGTAAAAACTTGCTTAGTAATTGCTTCCGTTGTTGTGGCAAAGCTAGAACGCGTAGGTGCTGTTTCTGTAATTCTGTCAAAGTGAGTTGTTATTGCGGTATCAGCAGTTACTTGTTCAGTAGATCCACTGGCGTCATTTGTTCCTCTATCTAAAGCGGTGGAAGAGCTTGCAAAGCGCTTACTTGTTGATTCTAAGTTTAAAGGGGTTGGCTTAACAAAAGCCGTGCTTTTGACGGAAGAAACCTCCATCGGCCTAGAGCTGCTAGAAAAAAACGCAGATTTACTTGGTAATGGTGTTGGGGGCGTAGTAAAAACTTGCTTAGTAATTGCTTCCGTTGGTGTTGCGTCAATAGAGCGCGTAGGTGTTGTTGCCGCAATGCTAGAAGCAGAAGCTGCACTTGAAGAGCCCATCGTTGCTTGGCTAGAGCTAATTTGCGCAGCGGAGGTTTCGAGTGAAGTTGGCTCAGAAGGCAAGAGTGGCGCAGAGCTTTGGCGTGAAGAGCTTGTGGTTGTGGTTGTTCTTGTTGTTGGATATGGTTTTGGAGGCATTGGTATTAAAAATATGAATTAATATCTAGTAGATTAACTTCTTAACCTGATCCTTTGATAACATTTGTTTTTAATAAACTTAGCAACTAAATATTTATGAACAAAACATTAGAAGCTATAAAGTATTCCAATTTTAATGGCGTCAATTCTAACTTTGCTACGTGCAACAGAGCCATTATCTGACGGATATACGCCATATCTCATATTAAAATGCTGATGATTATATTCCCCCCTAAGGGCGATATTTTTATTTAATTTGAATGATGCTCCTATTCCAAAAATAGGAGAAGTTTTAAATTTTTCTTGCGTGAATTCTATCGATTCATATTTAAACTTATAGTTAACTTTAGAGACACCAACATTAATGTAAGATGAAAGTTTGTCGTTGATGTTGTATCCAAGATTCATCTTAAAACCATATCGAGAATTAAAAGCTATTCCATCTTTTGCAGATTTATTATAAGGATCATTGTAAAAATAATCTTTTGTGAAATTATTTAATTGATCGTAAAAAATTTCTGGAGCAATAAAAATTTTGTTGCAAATATCTTTTGTATATCCAGAGCTGACGCCGTAGCTAAGCATTCTATTTTGACTGCTTATGGTAGAATTTTCTGGAAGCGGAATCGTGTTTTGGTAGTATCCTCGATCTTCGTATTTTGAAATTATTCTATTTTGAATGATGTCTCCACCAATGTAAAATCTATCTTTAGAGTAAGATTCTGAAATGGTTAAGCAGGATGCGACAAGTAACGTTAGAAATAGTTTTTTCATTATTATAAAAAATTTATAGGAGAAAATTTGCTAAATATAATTTTCTAGTTAAGAGTTAATGTCAAGAGATTTATATTAAAAATTCTTGACAAAAATTTCACAAAAAGTTTAGTTTATTTATTGGAAATTTATTAATTTTAATTATATAAAAAATGCCTCCTAAGCCAGATACTACAACAACAACCACAACAACTTCAACCACAACAACAATTTCTAGATCTACATCAGGAAGCACAACAACGACGACAAAGACGACCACATCAGAAGTAACGAGTGGCAGAATTATTTCTACGGAAACTACTACAACTGTAACGCCAGCGCAAGTTACGCTTACGCAATCTTCGCCGATGACTTTGCCGCCAGCATCGTCACAAGCGGCATCTTCGCAAGGGGCATCATCGCAAGGGGCATCATCGCAAGCATCAACGCAAGAGGCGACTTCGCAATATTTTTCGTCGCAAGCTGCAAGATCTTCATTGTCTTCAACGGCGCTTCCAAATTTTACTTCGCAAGGATTTGCTTCGTCTGCTGCAGCTTCTGCGGCGTCATCTGCGGCCACTTCGGCGATGACTTCTTTGGCAAGTTCTGAAATGCCAACATCAATACCAACGGACGCTGTAACAAGCACTACCGTTACAACAACTTTTGATGGAGAAACTCCTTCTATTACCACGACAGTTGCCACTTCATTTTCTGTTTCAAATTCGGATGGCAGCACTTCTAAAATTTATAGTTTTACCACAACTTCACCAACTGGCGCCAGAACTGTCGCAACGACGGAAATAATTACGTCATCGACTCGTCGACCAGATGGGACGACGGCTGTTGATATTACCACCGTGTCGCAAGAATCTAGTGCAGAATCAACAGTGACAACGATTCGTCAATCGAATGGAACAGTAACGACAACGACTGAAGCTGCAGGCGTTACAACTGCAGTGACTACAACGGCATCAGGATACACAACAACCACCACAAAATTAACTGATGGCACGGTTGTTACAAGCAAAAAATCGCCAACTGGTAAAATAACTAATTCAATCACCAGAGCGCCAACGACCAATCAATTCTCTATTGCAACCGACCCAGCAACTGCTCGATATTTTCCAACTTCTGCGATGGGAAATGTTAATCAAACAGGGATAGTTGATGGCTCTAGTGCGGCTGGTGCTGCGGGTTATATAATTCCGGCGATTGTTGCGGGAGTTGGCGTTGCAGCGATTGGTTTGGCTGTTGCTTACAGAAAAAAGATTGGGCAATTTTTTGCGCCAGCTCGTGTGGGTGATGAAGAAGCATATGCTATGGGTGAGGTTGTTGGCGTGGGAACTGTTGACTATAGTGTATTGTGCCAAGCTAAAATAGCTGATCCTGATGATAAAAATCGTCAAAAGGTTGCGGCGCATCTTTTGGCAATGGGTATAGTGTTGAATCCTCGTAATTTTCGCACCGCTGCATTAATTTTAAATGACGCAACTGGAATTGTTAAGGGTGATGCGGGAACAAATAGAATAAATACGCAAAGTAATCGCAATTCTAATTTTAATTTATCCGTAAATGAAAAAAAGCAAATAGTTGAGTTGGCAATACATAGAATATTTGCCACCAGAAAAACTTACGAGGCGGCGATTGATCAATATAATCAAAACACTAACTATGTTGGAAGCAATGGGCAACCAAGAAGGCAGTTGAAGCCTGATCATGAGGCGGAAAGTCCTCTTCATATGGCTTCTGATGCTCATTACGAGACTGTTGCGACGGGAGAGCCGCTTTATGAAGCTGGCGATGCCACTTCTTTTGAAAAAACTTCGCAACCACAGCATTCTGGATTTGGAAAAGTAGATCGTGCTCTTGGCGGAAGAGTTTCTGTTGCTGTAGGGGGGGGAGTTTATGCAGAACCTACTGCGGTGACTGAGCGAGACAGTTTATATGATGCTTTAAATCTTCACGGAAAGGGTAATTCGCCAAAATATGCAGAAGCTGCTGTGCCGCCAGAATATGGTGCCTCTGCTGCTGAGAGCTTTTACGCAATAGGAGGTGATGCTGAACCTGACCCTGACCTTGACTTTGACGATCAAGAGGCTGGAATTTTATTTGGGGAATCTAGAGAAATAGAAGTAGGTAATGACGGTACGGATACAATAAATGCTTTGAGGGTGGAGCGGCGCGTAGTGAATAACTTTTTTGATGCAATTTCTGGGCAGCAGCTAGGTGTTTTTAAAAAAACCACGTTTGGTGGTGCTGATAATTATGTATTAGAAGGTGATTATGCAGTGCTAAGTGATTTGGAGATAGAAGCAGCAGGGTATGAGATTCCTATTGCAGCAGCGGTTCCTTATGCTGTGCCGATGACTGCGTCAGGCGTGGATGGTGCAGGGCAAGGCGGAATAAAATATGCCGTTGTTCAAAAAAGAGCAGGGAGAGGTGCGGAATCAGATCCTATAAGTCTTTCAGCGGCTGCTAACCCAGAAGGATCGTATACGATTTCTGATGGATCGGGTGGCATTTACGCTCTGCCGACTGGGACAGATTATCTTCTCAAAGGCACATATGCTGTTGTTAAGGGCCTATCAGATCGGGTTGATGAGGCATCAG
>Ga0114971_10000770_pt1 | contig 21593 bp, 26 predicted proteins | sample M_140625_MF_Meta_FD_87320 | JGI IMG/M metagenome (GOLD analysis project Ga0114971, IMG submission 87320) | Freshwater microbial communities from Lake Montjoie, Canada to study carbon cycling - M_140625_MF_MetaG | ecosystem: Environmental > Aquatic > Freshwater > Lake | place: Lake Montjoie...
GAACGATAAACATAAATCAAAGATTTATGTTTATCCTACTATTAAAGAAAAACTTTGTTTTTCTTTAATTGAACATTTAAAAAACTATTTTAAATATTTATTCATACAAGCTAAAAATTATATTGATACTCATTAAAATGTCCCATTATTCAGTGAAAATGGTGTAATTTTTATCAATTTATATTAAATTTTGTTTATCCATTCATATAATAAATCAAAATAATTATCATCATCTCCATAAAATACTTGTATATTATCTTGAGCCATTATTTCTTTTATAATCTTTGTATTATTAGATTCTAATTTATTTTGTAAAAATTTACTTACACAAAATGCATAACTAACTATAAACTTATTATTTAGCATTTTTGTATATTCAATTTGATTAAATTTTCCAGTTTTTAGTTTTTCTTCAACACTTCCCTCACTGTTTTGATTTTTTTTCTCTAAAATTTTTAGATGTGTTTTTCCATCAATTTCTATAATAAATGCCTCATCTGGATTCTTATAAGTATCAATACCATACTTTTTTTTTATAAATGGTTTGAATCCAGTTTGTAACAGATATGTTATATTATCAAATTCAAGTGTGTATCCATATTTTTGTTTTTTATTAAATATTATTTTTTTGAATTTTTTTCTAATAACTTATTTTCAATAGATGTTTTTTCTTCAAATAGTTTTCCACATATAGTGTTTGCTCCTCCGGCTCCACTTCCCCTATTCTTCATATATATTTGTTATCAGATAATCATATTATAAATATATAAGATTATATTCAATTTTTACACAGCCGCACTCATTGGATTATTTTGATATACTATATTGCTCAAATCTAAATCACCGTTATTCAAATTACCCATATCTCTAAGTTTTATTCTAACTTTATCAGCAATTTTTTCTTCAACTGTTCCTGCACAATAAATAATTCGTTGCAAACTTTTTGACATTCCATTGGCTCTATGGATTCTTCCTAATGCTTGTGTGAGGTCAATCGAACTAAATGTCGGAGAAATAAGAGAAACTCTTGGATGCTTTCCATGTATATCATGCAAAGATATACCTACTCCCCCAGCTCTAATATTACAAATAATTATATTAGATTTATTGGATTGAAAATTATTGATGTTTTTTTCTCTTTCTGAATCTGATTGTTCGCCATATATTAAGCAATCTGTTGATAACATTTTTGCAATTGATTGAAGTGTATTGGTAAAATTTACAAATACAACTACACTAAATCCTTCCGATATATAATCTTTTGCAAGTTCTACAAATGTCGGAATCTTTAATAATTCTATTTTTTGTCTTGCTCTAAGTATCCGAACCAATGGATTCCCTTTATCAGCTTTACGTTTATCTGATAGCTCTTCTAAGCATTGACTGATAGTCTGATATTCTTTTTCAATCAATCGTTCTTCTTTGCGTCCCATTGTATATGGTTGAGCCACAATTTGAGTTTGTGGAAATAAGTCTCCCAATACATCAATACTCATTCGACTAGCTCTTGCGGGATACAACATACGATGAATTCTAACCATTGGTTTGGCTTCTCTACTCATCCATTGTTCAACAATCCGCATATATGATACAAAATCAATATTGTTTGCCTCAACAGTTTGTTTATCAATAAAATTTAATATATAAAAAAATAATTTAAATTTTTCAGTATTATCTGAAATGGTTGCTGATAATAATATGAGTGGAAAATTGGTTGTCATTTTCGCAGATAATAATAATTTAGCATTTAATGTCCCAATATCTGAACATTTATGAGCTTCATCAAATATAAATACTGTATTTGGAGACATCTCGGTATGATTCCATACAAATTTTTCTATAGTATTATTGGTTTGCGGATAATATTTAAGATATTTATATTTAATTCGTTTATCACCAACATAATATTTGCATAATCTGATAGTTTCATAGTTGACAATCAAATATTTACTAATTTCAAAATACTCACATACAATTCTCCAATTAGCCATAACTGTTTTTGGACAAATAATTATAGGTTCAAAACCTAATTGTGCACAACTTGCAATTGCTGTATATGTTTTACCAGTTCCAGTATCACTTGCATCCAATACTGAATTATTAGTGCGAATTATTCTGATTATATTTTCTGTGTGTGTAATTTGATACTTTAATAATTTTTTACTATATGATTTTTTTAATTTATCTGATATATGTGACATAAAATAGATTGTAAAAATATTTAATAATAAAAAAATAACTATTTTCAAATCAGGTTATATAAAATTAATTAATTTTTTAAAGTTGATGTATTATATACTATATGTTGATATCTGGATTTACTGATAACACTCTACAGTTTCATAAATCTAAAATAGTTAAAGATAATATAGAGAAATCAAAAAATAAAATAATTTATATTCTTCCATATAATGCAAAATTAAATCCAATAGAGAACCTTTTTAGTCAGATAAAAAATTATGTTAAGGATATTAGTCCTGCTACTTACGAAGAATTAAAAATAACAATAAATGATATTATTAAGAATAAAATAAAGAAAGAACGATAAAAATAAATCAAAGATTTATGTTTATCCTACTATTAAAGAAAAACTTTGTTTTTCTTTAATTGAACATTTAAAAAACTATTTTAAATATTTATTTATTCAAGCTAAAAATTATATTGATACTCATTAAAGTGTCCCATTATTCAGTGAAAATGGTGTAATATTTTTTTTTGTCATTAAAAACGGCATTTAAAATATGCACCGATCTAAATATAAATTATACTAATTATAAATAATCTAAAATATTTTATCTATTAATTATATATAATGAATATAAATTATTATTTAAAATATTTAAAATATAAAACAAAATATTTAAATTTATATAAACTACAACAATATGGTGGTACAAATGTAGATTTTATTATAAATGAACAAAATAATATATCATATAAAAATGATGATGGAACATTAATAAAATGTTCTAATGCTGTTAAAGATTATTTATTAAGTATTAATACACATCATATTACTACATATCCAACAACACTTACTTTTGACATACAAAATTTAAGAAATATTGTTTTAGATAATGACACATTAAAAATGTCTTCAGAAGAACATATAAATTCAACGGATATATTCAAACGTTTACCATCTATTAGAATAAATACTCTGACAAATTTATCATTAGACATAGAAAGTTTATATGATGGTGATAATTTTAAATTTATGTTCTATAGATATACATATTTTGAAAAGTATATAGATAATTATATTTTATATAATGATATAAATAAAATATATGAAATTGCATTATTAATTAATCAGGAGAAAAGAACAACATTATCTGGTTTGTATTTTATCAATGATTTTTTACAATTATATCAAATACCTGACAAATATTTTAAGTTTTTTGATGGATATATAAATATAAACTATTGGTACAAAAAATCTAATTATGAAAATCGAAATTTATGTAAAATAAATGATTTTATAAAACCATCTAATGCTTTAAATGCATTTTATTTTGGACCGTCTATTTGTGATTGTGCTGTATTTATACAATCTTGTATATACAAATATATATTAAACCGTATGGGAGAAGATTTATTTAATAAAATGTTTGGAAACTTTTTTTCACAATTTACGATATCTCCATATATATTTGAGGAATTAAAAACTCATTACAAAGATAAATATGAACATGATAAGTTATCTATTGGTGATAAAATTAAAGTAATGATAGGAAATAAATTATATTTTCTATTTGATTCTATTCCACATAAAAGTCAATTGCAAAATAATGATATAGTATATATAAAAGGTGTACCTGATTATGAAAAAAAACATTTTGTGGGAAATAGAATTGGTGAAAATTTAATATATAATAATGGTGAGTTTATAGGATTTGGTAGCGAATTTACAAAACCACAAGATTATAATGCAATTAAAAAAATATTAATAACAGGTTATAATAATCCTCCTTCTAAACAATCTAATACAGTTATGCAGAATCGCATTGAACTTTATAAAAAGATGATTGATACATATGATCCAATATCCACAATAAAAATAGAAATAATAATTAAAGAGTTTACGGATAATCCAAATGAAAAAAATAGTGCACAATTCAAAAATATGAGACAAATGAAATATAGTGATATTACAATTGGAAATATTATTGATTATTATAATGAAGCACTTGACGCTGCAAAGTTAGCTGCAGATCAGAAAACAATGGATTCTGATATTATTGGTATACAGTATATTTTAAGATTTAATGAAGATAAATTTAAAATGTTTATTGATTTTATTAATCAATCTGCTTGGTATGAACTTCCAGAATCACAAGTAAGTGAAAATACTATTTGTAGTTGTGGAAACCGTAAGACTACAAAATGTATTAAATGTAATAATTATTATTGTAAAACAGATATCAGTCATGCGTGTCAATCATCACTTGTATATCTATCATCAAATAAAGAAAATAATAAATCAACATTTGAAACATTTATTATAAAGACAGATTTTCAAAAATATATTTATGGTTGTATGCGAAAATTTGCAACAAAAATATTTAATAAAAATAAAGATGAACCATTATGTATTATTATGACAGGCACACCCGGTATAGGTAAAACACATTTAACGATATCTACAGCAAAATTTGTGTCTTCATATGGTAAAAAAGTATTATTTATAGGAGAATATGATATCAGATTAACATATGATACTATAAAACATACAATTATTAATTATGATTTAATATGTTATGATGATGTAAATAATCAATATGATGTAAAATCACAAGAATTTATTTCACTTTTATTAAAAAATATGATTATGAATGGAAAATCATTAATATTAACAAGCAATATGCCTATTTCAAATATTTATGATTTAATGGATAGATATTTACCATATAATTATCCATATGTTAAAAATTGTTTAGTAATAAATAACATTAATAGTATATCATTTCGTTCACCTAATTTAATTATTCCAAAAGAGTTGAAACCTACTGATAAAATAAATTTATTAAAAGCCAATATGGATAAATTAGTATCTTTTGGTATAGTATGTGAAACAAAACAGCCAGATGTAATATTATTATTATGTAAAGATATATTAAATACATATAAAATATATCTTATTACTTTAGATTGTAAAATTGATTATAAAAATATAATTATAAATAATGATATAATTATTTATACTGATTCAGGTGATATTAGTATATTTTATTATTTTTTAGAATTAATATTTGATTATGGTAAAAAAGTTATAATTATCACACAAAATAAATTAAAATTTAAACAAGATATATTACAACAAATAAATTTCAGAAAAGAAACAACAGAAAAAATTACTAGTAGAATTAAAGTAATATTACCTGAAATTTTTGAATAATCAAATCTTTTTGTTGATAAAATTATTATTTCAAATCATCAAAATCTTATTCCATTTATTTAATTGTTCTATAATATTATCTCTAATTCCATTAGGATAATTTTCTGATGGTATGCTACTAATTTCACTAAATGTTTCGTCTATCAATATGATTTTACAATTAGAAACTAAACTTAAAAATAGATTCAATCGTTGTTTTTCACCACCTGATAATTCATTAGATGATTTATTCATAAACTGATATACATCAAAATCTTTTGCCATTTCTATGTTTTTATTATAATATAGAATTTTTAGTATAATATTATATTTTTTATATTATTATATATGTCAGATTTGGAGAAACTTGAAAGTTTTTTAATTAGCAATAGTGATATCAGTAAAAAGTTTATCAATGATTTTTTTGGATTTCAGAAGAAAAAATTATATGAAGAATATAAACCATTTACAATTAATCTTGAAGATGTTGCTTATTGGTTAGAAACACGAAAATCTAAATTAAGAGAAACATTAAATAGTAATTATTCAATAAATTTAGATTATATTAGTGTTAAAATATTGCTACCCCCAAACGGACATCAAGATGCAAAGCATAGTGGACACAATAAAAAATTAGTGCTTTTAACAACAGATTGTTTCAAGATGTTATGTATGCGATCTAAAACTAAAAAAGCAGATAAAGTTAGAGAATATTATATAGAAATAGAAAAACTAATAGACAAATACAAAGAGATAGTGTATATTATGAGAATATTGATTTAGGATTTGATAATATATCTTATAAAAAATTATTTGATATATTGCATAATTTTTATAGAGAACCAATAGATATTAAATATCTAAAAAAAATACCAAATGATATTAGTGAGTATGTATCTGATGCAATTAAAAAAATAAAATATGAATCAGTAAGTCGTATTGATTTGATTGGTAATTTATGTAGATTTGAAGGAGTTAGAAAAGTATATAATAATCTATACAGGTTAGTTATGGGGTCATAATAAACAAATTATTCTCTACAAAGAACTTTTTTCAAATCAGGTAATCTAAAATTAATTGATTTAAGAATTTTTGAAGTTGTTGCATCATATACCACCCAATATTTTGGGTCTGCTGATACTCTATATTGTGGATTCTGATATCTAGATTCTCTCAACTCATACCATTCTACTGTTTCTTTTGCTTCATCCTCACTTATACAAACTTTAGTCATATTTGAACGATGAACTTCATCAAAACATTTATCTAATTCTGATTCAGATAGTCCAAAATCAATTGCTAGTTGGTAAACTGTATGATAAATCTCATAAATCATAGTTTTAACTTTGTCTAATGATTTTTCACTGCAAGCTATGTTTAACATTTCATATGTTTGTTCTAAATTTTTAATATTAGTTTGTAAATAAGATGACTCATATGTTGTATCTTCAAATACAAATTCAGCAGGATTCTTAAGATATGGCATATCAGTCAATTCTTCTTTCAACTTATCAAAATCAATTCCCACGCATAAACACATTCCATACAAAACATATAGAGTGTCGGAAAGTGCATCAATACATTCAATAAAATCATGTTGTTTGGTAGCATCTAATAGTTCGCCAATTTCTTCTTGAAGTAAAGAAAGACGAAAATTGATAAGTTTTTGATTATCCCAAATAGTGGGATTGAATTTATCGCAAATGGGATGTCCAAAAACAAGGTGAAATTCTTTAACTTTATTGTATCCAGTAGTCATTTTGTGTATATTGATATATTATTAGTCATATTGTATAAAACAAAATAATTTCAATTTTTATTACAATATATATTATGGATATAATAAAAAATTTTATTCCTTCTGAAAATGAAACCGCAATATATGAATATTTCAATAATAATAATTTTCTAGATATTTTTGATAAAAAAAATATAATATGTGTAATTAAAAATAAAAAGGGTCTTCAGAGTGGTGGTGTTAATTATGATAAAATTTTAGATAAACTAAAAAAATATGATGCAGATAGACATGTGTTGATGAATTTATTTTATAGAAGACAATCAAATATAACAATTGACAAGAGTATTATTGATAATTATATTTATACAAAATGTAAGTTTGATAAAAAATCACTAAATATATATAATATAAGATTGGAATATGATTCAGAAAATATAAAAATTACATCAGATACAAATAATACTAAATATAATATTATTGAATCATATTTTACACAAGCAAAATTTATTAAAGTTTTTGATAAATATACTAAAATTATTTTTGATATTATAGAAAATAAATTGAAAGTTGGTGATTCAGTTATCATTTATGAACATATATTGATTCATATGGATTTTTATCCAGAGTATATAAAAAAATTATCTAGAAATTTTAAAACTGTTAAAATAATATTTTGTAAAACTTTTTTAAGAAGTACATCAATAGGATACGTATTATTAAAAAATAAAGTATCAAATAATATAATATTAGATGTAAAGTTTGATACAAAATATGAAAAATTCAAAAGAAAAATGTTTTTATTTTTTCTCAAAAATTATGAGTTATCAAATAATATAATTAAACTACAATTAATTAATCCTAATGGTTATTATTTGTTGATAAATAAACTTAAATATGTTTTGACATATTATTAGATTATATTATTTTGTGTTAAAATTTCGGTTATCTCTTCAAGAGATAAAAATTGTATAGATGAAAAATCATTTTGTAGCTTTTGTATAAGACTTTGTTTATTAACTTTTAGTTTATTATCAACCAGACATTCTGATAATACAAATTCAAATGTTCGGGATAATAACATTGTTTTATCAAATACTAATTGTTGCTTCAAAAAAAGTATACTGTTAAATCTTCTTGAAAAAATATTATGAAAACCATGTTGTTTATCTTCATATGAATTTAATGCAAATTTATTGCTTGTAATTATATGTGTATGAAATACTTGATAATACATCGCATTTGAATAATGAATTCCAGAATATGCTTCTTCTCCTGTTTCTAATAAAGATAATATTTGTTCAACTTGTGATTTATCTGTTATGTGTCGTATATTATGTATAAAATCATCTTGTATGTATAATTGATAAAAATTAGTAAATTTATCAAAATCTTCTCTTTTACTTTTACTATATATATCTCTTTCTCCATGTATACTTTGTAAATATTCATTTAGTTTATTATAATCTATCACACTCAATTTTTGAGGAATATACCAAATAGCTGGTGCTGATTCTAAATTTACATAATCTATAAATTTTTCAAGTGTAGTTTTCTTAGAATCACCTATTGTAAAAGGTTTAAAATTTATAGATTTTATAATTTTATTTATATTTTCTTGTAAATTATGTTGCGTATCTTCACTAGATAAAATTAAAGATAACATTGATTTACTATATTTATGACTAAATTTATTAACTCTTATAAAATTATCTTTCAATGTGATTTGTTTAAATATAAAACAAGCATATGCGGTGATGCGTATGAGATTTTGTGTAAAACGTGCAAATTGTAGTTCTTCTAGTTCACCTGCTTTTATATTACCTAACAAATAATCTTTTTGTATTTGATTTATTGGTTGCTCTGAATAATATAGAGAATGCATACGTTCTAGTTCTCTATACCACAATAATGTTAAAATTAAAGGTTCGGATATATCAGCATTCTTGATTTTTACTAATAATTGTTGATACATTTGAGGTGTTTCGTAATAATAAATATTTATAGGTATTTTATAAGTATCTGGATTAATTTCTTTAACAAATATTTCTAAATATGCCAATGTATCTGCTTCAATATATTTAACATCAGGTGATAGATGTTTTAATTTTGGAGATATTGAGTTAATAAATTTACATGCAAAATCAGGATCTGATTTAATTTTATCATATGTTATTATTTTTATTGATAGTTTAAAATATTTTTTATCAACAACTATTAGATAAAATGTAGAGCAATATGTGTGAAATTCATTCGGAATATCTGAACTACTTATTATTTTTATACTAGTTTTATCTGTTCCAAATAATGTCTGATATGTTCCAATACTATAAATTGGTTTTGGTATCTTTGTAATATTATCTAGTATCAAAACACCTTTAGGTTCAATACAATCTTCTTCTCTATTAGCCTTTGACTGATTACCAAAATAATAAAAACTATCATTTTGTATTCGACTAATAATATCATATATGTTTGGTTTTGTAAATGTATCTGTGATTGAGATATATCTGTAACCAAATTTTGGTTCAATAATAGTAAAATAAAATACAACTTGGTTAGATTTATTTTTTTTTGGTTTATTGAGAGTTATATTTATTTGATAATCTGATTGTACCTGATAATTAAATTTATCTTTATAAAATTTTTTGATATTTTCTATTATTTGTTTCAACTTGGCTATTATTTCTTGTTTGCTGATTTGTATCTCAAACAAATTATCTATTTTGAGATTTGAATAATACTGAAATGTAATATTTTGTAAAAAATCTGTCATTAGTTCTGTTCTAATAACCAAATCCAATTGTTTGTTAAAAATATCATGAAATGGTTGATTGGGTACAATAATATAATCAGAACCAGAAAATGTAAATTTGGGATATTTTGCTATTTCTTTATAAATTTTATCCATATAATCTACCAAAACTAACTTATCATCAATAGGTATATAATTTGTTTTAGTTATCTTACAAGTTTTTAGTTTATTGTAATCTTTTTTTTGTGGTGTCAATATAATATCAGGAAACATTACTTTGAGTTTGTGATAATCTTGTTTTTGTGGTGTAAATTTTTGTGGTGTAAATTTTTGTGGTGTAAATTTTTGTGGTGTAAATTTTTGTGGTGTAAATTTTTTTGGGGTCAATATAATACTGCTAGGTAAGATTACTTCCCCATAAAATAAATTATTCGTGTCATCTTTTGATATAAGTTTCATATTATCCATAAGTTTATTGATAAAAGTATTTTTTGGTATACCATCAATTATCTGTATGTTCAAATACTTTAATAATTGTTTGACTGATACAAAATAATTATCTATAGGTATTTGTCCCGAACAAGATGTTATTATTTTTGCACCATCTCTAGCCAAATTACCCCAATAATATTTTTTATCAATTCTATCAGAAGGAATATATCGACTCATATAATTATATTATACAAAATTTAGTGATGAATTTTTAACCATACATTCATATATGTATTCATATATATTATCATTTGTCAATTCCGAAACTGTCTGATAACTATTTTCAATCATACTATTATATTTTTCTGTATTTGATTTATATATTGCTTCCAATTGATTAAAAATTTTAACACTCTGTTGATAATTTATTTTTTCATTTTTATTTTTATTTTTATCATTATTATAATAATATTTGAATTTTAGATTAATATAATGTGTATCAGGTTTTACAATAATATTTATAAAACTAATCCATTCTTGGTCAACAATATTTGTTTTTATATCTTCAGACTCAACATCAACATTTATTACAATTGATTTCATTAAAAATAAATATTTTAATCTATTTGACCATGGATAATTTCCTGGAAGATTTAGTAAAAATTTGTATTTGCAAAAATTATCCATACCAATATATGCATACCATCCATCCAATCTAATGTCTAAATATTCTGATGATTTAGAAAAAGCAAACAAATTTTCTCTTATTTGTGTATTTTTTGAACTTGTTGATGTTCCTTTGAAAAATATTTTGTTAGTTTTTTCCGCAAACTTTACACTATTTGATTTATTTATTATTATTGCTTTTGTTTGATTCCAATCATAACACTCACCATTATATTTTTCATCAATTGTCATACACTCAAAACTATTATCTGGAAAAAGAATAAAATTTTTATTTTTTGGTGTAGCAAATACATAAATTGGGAATTTTGTATCAATCTCATTATACCATGGAATTCTATCAGACATCCAAAAATATAATGTAGTTTGTATAATAGGTTTGTTTACACTTTTTGCCCATAATAATGTTTTTTGAATCATGCTAAGAACTTGTACGATTCGGTTGTCTTTGATTTGATTCAAATTATTATTATTATAAGATTTATCTGCTAATTCTGCCTCTACATATACTTCCTCTCCTCTAACAATGTATTTTACCAGTGGATATAAAAATAATAATTTTTGTGTTTTTGATGTATCATAGTAAGATTCTTTTAATTTATCTAATTCATCTAATTTAACCACATCATATTTAGAATAACAATCATTGATATATTTAATAAATACTTTTCGCATTTATTATACACAAATAAAAAAAAATATATTTCAAGCATATTGATTATATGTAGATTCCAAATATATCAACAATACCATCCAACACATATTATTATCGCACCAGATACAAACATTACAGATAAACCTACCATCATCATAATAAATTGATATGAGTTGAAAAAACTGTATGTTTGTATAAAACCACATAATTTTGTATCACAATCACAATAATATTTATATATATTTGATTCGTATAATAAAGGACAATTTTTATCACAATAGTTAGATGTGCGAATATCATATATGCATTGAAATGAGCCTTCAAACTTAAACTCATAATATTTAGATGTTTGGTTATAATAAGTAATGTTTATACTTACATCTGTATGTGTTGCCAAATAATCTGGGACGATTGATACACTTATTATAAAAAATGCAAATGATATTAGGCAACAAATCTGTGCCACACAATACACGCATACAGAATATGTTTTTTCTGAAGACATTGAATAATAATTCAAATAAATATTTGTATGATTCAATATTTGTATGATTCAATTTTTTACATTTCAAAAAAATTGAATAATTTATTATATAGTATATATTTATTAATCAAATTATATAATACAAAAATGAATCCTAAATACTGTATGGTTTTTCAATGCAGATATGCTAATTCTCACACTACTGATGCTCATCTTTGTGGTAATTGTCAAGAGTTTGGACATGGTTTGATGGAATGTTCTAGCTTTGCTAAAAGAAATTATCTCCAACAATATATCACACAAACTATGCCTCCACACTTACAATGCACTTTTACAGACTGTAAGAAACCATGGTCTCACAATAATCGTGCACATCATTGTGATGTGTGTAAAGATAATCATTCTACAAATGAGTGCCCGCAAAATATCAAATATTTGGAAATATGTTGTCCAACATGCCGAACATCCAATAAAATTCCATCCAATCAAAAAAAGATAACTGGTTTGAGTGAGATATGTAAAGTGTGTATGAGTGCTGAATGTGAGGTATTTTTCCCACAATGTTCTCATGTATGTGTTTGTATTGATTGTGCGAATCAAATTAATACAAATCAAAGTGTTCGATTGCATGGTGGAACACAGTTGGCTCCGATTGATATGAGAGCTATGTTGACAGATGCTGATATTGTGCTTCCATCATCAGACTCACATTTTATCGACTTACTTGATACAGCAAATAAAAAATTGGGTACAGAGCCAAATAAAATTTATACAATTTTGTATGCAGGTATGGGATGCTCAATGTATGTTCGTAGAGATAATTATGATTCAGATGCTGTTGGTCTAAAAGGATTTTTTATGCACACTGATGCATGGGGGCAGTATGGTGTGGCAAGTGATGATACTCGAAAAGTCGAGATGTTTATTGATGGATATAGATTGATTGAGTAATTTTTTGATTGAGTAAATGATTTTTTTAATTTATTTTTTTATTTATCAGTTTTTTGTTAGTCAGATATATGGAAGACTCAGACAATATAGTTAAATTATATGTATTTAGCATACTTGATGAGTATGATAAAAATGTTTCTGGAAAAAAACAAACAGATTTTAATCCATATATTGATAAAATATCAATTGGAAAAAATAAATATATGCCAACTAACATACAACAACAAATCATATATGAGTGGACAAAAATAAAAAATAATTTCAACAATCAACATCAAGAAGATAAATATGATAGATGCATAGATTGCAAAAAAGAAAATATTAATTCAAATGATAATATCATACAATCATACTTGGAAACTATTTTGTGTATATTTATTATTTTTTTCATATTATATCTAATGAGTAGATGTAGAATTCATTTTGAAAAATGGTTATAAATTTTTATTATTCCATAAACCAATTATATGAATTATCGGTTTGATAATACATTTTTTTTATATTCTTAATTCTTTGTTCTTTATCTAATAAAAAAGGAACCAAAGTATTTAGATTTGGATACGAATAATCAAATTCTACAATATTATGATATGGTTCTATATCTAATGCTGATAATCTGATATCATCAGGATTACTCATAAGTGTTTGATATATTGATCGATTAACCATTATACTTCCCATAATTAAATCAACATCATCAGGATAATTATATTTGTAAATTATTTTATTACCACTCATAATAAATGATTTTCTAACAGAACTTTCTGATACAGATGAGCGTTGTAAAATTTTATTTTTTTGCTTTATTTTATCACTTTTGCTAATTTTCTTAATATGAGTTACTGAATCTAATCCCAATCTAATATTAAGTATATTTAACAAATTCCAATATATTTTTTCAACAATTAATTCAAGTATCAGAAAATCGTCAACTGTATATTTTTTTCGGATTTCCTTCATTACAATATACCGATATTCGGCTCTTGTATGAGAACTAATTCTGAAAACTGATATAAATTCCCACATTTTGTCAACTAATGATAATTCATTCTCTGATAACACATATAATAAATATTTATTATTATAAGGATTCATTATATGTATTATTTAGAAATAAAATCTAGTCAAACTATGTGTTTTTTTCACCTCACCCACCAATCTGAGACTGCTTAGATGCAACATACTTTGCTTTTTCTTGTCTGTACAACTTCTCATAATCAGCTCCACCACCAACTTGTCCCAATTTAGATACTTTTGCATCCATATACTTTGCTTTTTGTTGCTTATACATTTGCTCATAATCAGCTCCACCAATCTGAGACTTAGATGCAACATACTTTGCTTTTTCTTGTCTGTACAACTTCTCATAATCAGCTCCACCACCAACTTGTCCCAATTTAGATACTTTTGCATCCATATACTTTGCTTTTTCTTGCTTGTACAATTTCTCATAATCAGCTCCACCACTCTGAGACTTAGATGCAACATACTTAGCTTTTTCTTGTCTGTACAACTTCTCATAATCAGCTCCACCACCAACTTGTCCCAATTTAGATACTTTTGCATCCATATACTTTGCTTTTTGTTGCTTATACATTTGCTCATAATTAGGTTCATTTTGTATGTTGAGTTGTTGATATACAGGGTTAAACTTTTTGCCAAAACTACCGGCAGTTTGTGTTTTTGGAAGAGTTCCAATATCATGTGTAGAAAATAATACAGATTCTATATTATAATCTGATGTGTCAGATAGAGCGTTTGATTTTAACAAATTAGCCTTGGGGTGTTTTTCAAATACACTGTTCATAAATATCATTAAGAAAATATTTAATCTATATATTTTAGATTAAATAATTTTATAATCCTATAATATATATAATGTCTTATTCATACTTATTTAAATACATAATAATTGGTGATTCTGGATGCGGAAAGTCTTGTTTGTTATCTCAATTTATAGATAAAAAATTTGAATCATCTCATGATATTACTATTGGTGTAGAGTTTGGGTCAAAATTAATAAAGGTTGATGGAGAACAAATAAAATTACAGATTTGGGATACAGCTGGACAAGAAGCATTTCGTTCAATTACAAGAAGTTATTATAAAGGAGCTATTGGAGCTATAATTGTATTTGATATAACTAGAAGATATACTTTTGATAATATTAAAAAATGGTTGATTGAATGCGAACAATATAGTGGAACATATATTAATATTCTTTTGGTTGGAAATAAATCTGATTTAGTAGCACGACAAGAAGTTGGTTCGGAAGAAGCACTTGAATTTGCAAAAAAAAATTCAATCGAATATATAGAAACAAGTGCCCGAACAGGATTAAATGTTGATAATATATTTATACATATAACAAGTGATATTTTAAAAAAAATTAAATCAAAACAAATTGATATAAATTATGCAATAGGTATTAAAACTGGATCTGAATTAATTACTCCACTTTTATTAAGTGATGAAAAAACTGTTTTATGTTCGTGTTATTAAATATATATTATAATATTATGGAACAATATATAATGTTGCTTGGTATAATTGTATTATTATTATATTTGTATGCAATTTCTGAAACAAATATAGAAAAATTTAATAATAATAAAAAAAAATATATACATCTATTACATAAATAATGTCATCTCGTTCGTTGCTACGTGATAAAAAAACTATAAATTTATCAAATACTAATAAAAAATTTAAAATATTGGTTGCGGATAATAGCGAGAATATAACAATATTATCAAAAATATTATCATCCAGAGGACATCATATAACAATAACTGACTGTGGAATAGAATGTATCAGATTTTGTGTTACTTCTAATGATTATGATATTATTTTTGTAGGAGATGAATTAAAAAATTTATGTGGAATTGATGTGATTGATATGTTAAGAAATACATGTGGAATAAAATCAATTATTTTTGGATTAACAGATACTTACTCAAATAGTTTGTTGGATAATTTTAGAAATGTGGGTGTGAGTGGTATGGTGGTGAAACCCATACAGACTAATATTATCAATAATATAATATTAGCATTAGAAAATAAAACTAAATTTATAACTGATAGTTTTGAATACAGCAAGAAACAATTATTTTTATTTTGAATATAAATATATCAGTTAATATTATGGATATTAAAATATTATTTGTTGTATTCTTGCTACTAGTTGTCGGAATACTAGCATATGTATCATATGATTTTAAATTTGAAAATTTTATACTAACTCCCACATACAAATTATCATCAGTTAGTGCGGAACAATTACGTAGTCCAAATTTTCCAGAAAAAAATTTAATGGGATTTCCCACTGATTCCCGACCTCAAGTATGGCAAATTCTAGATGACCCTACATTTCAAGATGTTGTGGTTTATCCAAATGATGATGATCCATATGCTGATGGACAAACTTCTGGTATAGATAAATGTTTGAGTAAATGTAATGGAAAGTGTGTAGAATTTGGAGTAAGTGGAATAGGTTTTTGTTATCCATCACATAATTAAAAAACATAGATAAAGATATATAATATAATAAATTATTATAAATATGTCTTTGGAATATATCAAATCATTTGAAGAATTTACTAATATTGTTAGTAGTGGATATGTAGTTGTTAATTTTACCGCTCAATGGTGTGGTCCATGCAAACAACTAACACCAAAATTAGAAGAACTTTTGACAGCATATCCTAATATTATGATTTATAAAGTTGATGTAGATGAATGTGTAGATATTGCAGAAGCTCATCAGGTGGAAGCAATGCCCACAACTGTATTTTTTAAGGATGGAGAAATTCAAAAACAGAAAGTAATGGGAGCAGATATTCAGAAGATTCGAAAAATGATTGCTGAAATTTATTAGTTTTTTATTTTTAGATAATAAGTTTATGATTATAAATATCATACACGTATATTATTTTTTTATTTATTTATTATATAGAATGAAAGACGGGATAGTTGTATTGTATTATGCTAATTGGTGTGGTCATTGTCAAACATTTAAACAATCGTGGAATAAATTCAAAGAAGTTGCTCGAACTCATAATATTGGTTGTGTGAGTAAAGAAGAAAGTCAATTAAAAACAACTCCTCAGATAGGTGGTAATCCAATCAAAGGATATCCAACAATTGGTATTTATAAAAAGGTAGGGAGTAAATATGAAGGGATAGAGTATGAGGGTAATAGGACTTCTGAAGATTTGCTTAAATTTACACTCAAATATATTGGTAAAAAAGATTGAATTATTAACCTTTTGTATATTATATAAATACATATAATAATTATATAATAAAATGAGCTCTAACAAGAAAGTTAAACGATCTGACAAAGGAACTGTAGGATTTTACTACAATGGAATCATTAAGACTGGTAATGCAGTTGTATTTTGGTGTGAAGAAAATGATCCACAAGAAGATTTTAATCGAACGAAAGAATTTTATGGAGAAGATATTACTTGCAGATATGTCAATTGTGAGAATCCAGAAAATGCATATGGTAAATTTACTGGTGCATTATCTGATACACATTTGATTGGAAAATTATACTCTGTTCATGCAAGCACAGCAGTTGATAAACTAAAAGAAACTACTGGTGAATCTAGATCACATACTTTGAAAATTAAGATTCAGACTGGTTCAGAAGAAGCAGGTTCGGATGATGAGGCTAAGAAAGTAGATGATTCAAAACCTACAGAACAAGTAGATGAAGATACAAAGTCTAAGAAAAAAGGAAAGAAAACTGAAGAAGAATCAAAACCCAAGAAAAAAGTAGCAAAAAAATCAGAAGAGTTGAATGCTGATGATAACACAGAACCTGTAGAAGAGTCAAAACCTAAAAAGAAGGCTGTTAAGAAATCCGAAGAAGATGCTGATTCAAAACCTAAAAAAAAGGCTGGTAAAAAATTAGAAGATGATGAGGCTGATTTAAAACCTAAAAAGAAAGTAGGCAAAAAATCAACAGACGAACAACCTGAAAAGAAGGTAGTCAAAAAATCTGCTGAGAAAAAAAATACTAAAAAGCCAACAGACGAAGAGGAAGAAGAGGAGGAAGAAGAAGAAGATGATGCTGAAGAAGAATAAAAATTGAAATAATTACAAACAATATGGATTATTAGATAATAATTTATTTATAACTATAATGGATAATATAATAAATTTATTCACATCAATGTCTTTGGATTCATCCGAACAAGATGAATTGGTAGAACTATTTGGGAATATGAGTATTAGTGAAAAATCTGATGCGGTGGATATGTTGATTGATGGTATCCAGAAATTATCATTTGATGATATTGTATCCCCTACACATGTTTTACTTTACAAATCACCCACATATAATAAATTTATTGACAAAATATTTAAAATTTTTTCAATAAGAATAGGTGCAAAATGTTTGTGCCCTACACTTAGTAATATTAGAGAAATTTATTAAGGTATATTATTCATTTATGAGTGTGAAAAATAATTTTTTAATCTATAATATTATAATATGAATATCAGAAAATCCAATAATATTTATATAGATTTGATGGGGAATGTTGTAGATGCAAATAATTCCAAATCATTTGGAAATAAATTTAGTTTGAATGGTATGATTCAGAGTAGTCGTAGATTTCAAAATGGGGGTGGCGAACAATATATTAATTTTATTAACTCTGATAATAGATTAAAAACATATCATCAGAATATGATGAAAGTTTTTGATAGAGAGTTGGAAAAAAATTATGCTCAACAAGGAGGTTCCGCTATGATGGTGGGTGCGATAGGAGTAAGTTTATGTATTAGTTCATTGCTTGCATTTATTATATATGAATGGATGATTGCAGAAAGATGTAAGCCATCATACCCGCTTTGTAAAACTAGGTTTCCAACACCTAATGAATTATTATTAACATTTTTGCCAACAAAATGGTTTGTTAGAGGATGTGGGAGTCCGATAGAATGTATTCAACAGATACGTAATACAAAAATAAAACCAATATTAGATATATTTAATATCTTATTATCAAATGGAGGAACTATCAAAAATATTGGTTCTCATGTTTTTCAAATAGCATCAAGTGTTGGATTAGATATTTTGACAGCTGGAGCAGATGGAGAAGCAGTAATAAGCATACTTTATACATTTGCTAGTGTGATTGATATGATTGATGCAATACTTGAAAATATAACAAATATATTGGATGATAAGGAAAGTATAAGATTATTGTATGATATAATGAATATTAATTTTATTGATGGTCCATTTGGAGTAAAATGTTGGACAAAATATATATTAAAAACATACGGCTCACAAACAGATGCTTATGCAAAAATATGTGAATTATTTTCTAATATTACTGATAAAATAATGAACTTTGTTGGTAATGCACTTGGAACAGCTATTCCAAATAGTGCTGGACTTCCATCATTGGTTATTGGTATGTTGCTACCTATGTTAAAGAGTAGAGGATTTGTTATGATTGAAAATAAAATTAACAGTTATTATAAAAAAATTCCTATTGATATGAGACACCGAATCACACATCCCAAAGAGATGTATTATTATTTGCGTTCACTATTTGATAAGATTGATGATAAATTTATTACTCGTATCAAAACCGCAATACCAAAAGCTGCTGATAAAATAGATGATATGATTAAAAAGATTGAAAAATTATTATGGACACTATCTATTAGTATACATAAATTTTTTGCACTCACATACACAGTATTAAATATATTATTAGAGTGTCAGAATCCCATACCAACATCTAAACCAAAAAGCAATCCAACAGACAATACAGAAGATATTATGTCAACAGAAGATATTATGCCAGCAGAAGATATTATGCCTACAGAAGATATTATGCCAACAGATGATTCGGATAATTCAGAAGAATAATAAAACTAATCATATAATAATATGTGTTGGATAATAAAACAAATTTTTTTATATTTTCACACATATTATTATGTTGAATCAAATAATATGTTTTGTAATGCTAATATTAGTTTATAAAATTATTATATCTAGTATGATGGTTCCATGTTTGACTGAGAGACAAACCATCAATATAGAAAAAATATACACCTCCACCATATCTAAGCAAAATGGATTATATGGTCATACGATTGGTTTGAATCAAACAGTACCTTGTGGTATATATGAGGTTAGTACTCATTATGGAAAAGCAAAAATAATAGTTGGTATGACAAATAATAATATTGCTTATTTGAATTTTGACAAACCAACCCCAGAAAAATTAGCAGTAGATAGATTAGAAATGTGGAATATTCGTAGGTTGAGTGGGTTAGAAAATGATATGATTCTCACATACAATAAAGGATGTTGTAAAAAATAATATTTATGCAAAATATTTATTTTTGGTTTGATATTTAAGATACTTATATGCACTATTTCTATAACCTCCTGGTTGTGCGGCTGCCGATTCTACTGGTTTTACTGGTTTTATACCTAATTGTTTGACTAATTGTTCCAAATACTGAACTAACATATTTGCTAATTTTGTATTTCTAGTTTCTATCATTTTTTTAAGGTTAGATTCTTTAGTTCCATTTGATAATATACTATCTATAAGCTGTATAGTAGATTGGTTAGCAGTCATTTGTTCATCAATAGGTTTAATACTTTTTGATATTTCTTGTTGTTGTTGTCCTTTTTTATCAATACTTTTTGATATTTCTTCTTGTTGTTGTCCTTTTTTATCAATTCGGACTTTTCGGACTTGTCTTTTTAATTCTAATAATTTAATGTTATCATCTAATAATTTTTTTTTCATTTCATTTAGAGCGTTATACTTTAAAACTTTTACTTCTTCTAGTTCTTCTAGTTGTTCTAGTTCTTCTGTAGATCCAGTTGATAATATACTATCTATAAGCTGTATAGTAGATTGGTTAGTGGTCATTTGATTATCAATATCTATAATACTTTTGGATATTTCTTCTTGTGGTTGTCTTTTTAATTCTAATAATTTTGTTTTTATTTCAATTAGGACGGCTTTCTTTAAAACTTTTAGTTCTTCTGTATTTGTTTTTTTTGATAATTTATTCATTTCTGATTGTAGTTGTTCTTCGTCTTTGGTCTTCTCAAATTTTTCATTTAATAGACATAATGATATAGTAGTAGTTTGTTTATCATCAACTTTTGATAAAATTTGTTTATAGCTTATAAAATCTTTTATTATACTTATATTACCTTTTTCACCAAATATTCTTATACACGAATCAATATGATCCTCACCATCATCAACAAATATAATATTACTGAATCCGCAGTCACGTATCTTTTTAATAACATTTGCTTTACCACCAAACTCTGTAAAGATACCCTTATCTTTTCCAACTTGACTCATTTCCCCTACTTGACTCATTTCCCCTACTTGACTCATTTCCCCTACTTGGCTCATTTCCCCTACTTGGCTCATTTCCCCTACTTGGCTCATTTCCCCTACTTGGCTCATTTCCCCTACTTGGCTCATTTCCCCTACTTGGCTCATTTCC
>Ga0114971_10000772_pt1 | contig 21580 bp, 13 predicted proteins | sample M_140625_MF_Meta_FD_87320 | JGI IMG/M metagenome (GOLD analysis project Ga0114971, IMG submission 87320) | Freshwater microbial communities from Lake Montjoie, Canada to study carbon cycling - M_140625_MF_MetaG | ecosystem: Environmental > Aquatic > Freshwater > Lake | place: Lake Montjoie...
ATGGCTTTTCACACAACACGGCATAACCAGCCTCCAAGGCGAGCTCAATGGCCTCAGCGCGAACATTCTCTTGAGTGGCAATAATGAGCCCATCCGCAATTTTTCCGGGGTGCGTGGAAAAAAATTCCGCCACTGAGGAAAATTGTCGATCTTCAGAAATAGCATGGGCCTCAGAGAATGACGCGCGCCGATCTGCATCGGGCTCCACCACAGCCACAAATTTGGCCCGATGAGGGAAATCCAGCGCGTATTGACCGAAAACCCCTCTTCCACGGTTACCTGCTCCGATGAGAACGATTGAAATGCTATTTTTATTGTGACTCATAAATGACTAAAAAATCTTATTTGCGAACAAAAATATTTGACATGTATTTTAGGTCATTAAACTTGCGACCACTGGGGGAGAGCATGTAGTGCTCCGGAGTGTTTCCAGCCATTCGCTGACGGCACACTTGGACACCCCATGGAAAATAAGGCGTGGGACGCTCGCCGGAAATCGGCTTGGCATCGATCCGCAACTCGACAGTCCATCGATCAGGATACTTCCGGACAGCCACATCACTCACCTTGTAAAACTCCGCCAGGTCTTCGAGTTTCTTGGTAATGCATTCATCCAAGACGACACCCGCAGAGTTCACAACGATCAATGGTCGAATGCCAGATGCCGTTTCCAATTGAATTTGAACCATATCATCGGCGTAAATCGACTGGGCGTCGGGATTTTTGCAACTCTCACGAAGGTTGGCCATCTTGGGTTCGCGGCACTCCACACCGATGATCAATGCCGAATTATCATTCATCCACCGAAAGGAAACCGAGGTTTCCATGTGCTGCGGAGTCTCACCCGTGATCATATCACGCAGCGGTAAAAAGGTGTAAGGCACCTGACGCCAGAAGTCTTTATCCAAGTCGCCATCAATTTTGGGTTCATCCTTGCTTGATTTGATCTGGATATTGGGCCCAAGGCGCTTGAGTTTATCAAAAACCAGTTTGAGGGGTTCGATTTCGGCGAGTATGGCATCAATCCGTTTGGCATAAATGGAATCCCCGGCTTTGGCCTTCGCGCTGTTCAGGATTTCAAAATAACGATCCACGTCTGCGGGCTTCAAGAACCCGCCAGAGGCTGTGATCTGCCTCGGCTCAGGGCGCGACCAAACAGCTTCCGAAAATTCAAAAAACTCTTTCATCTCGGCCTTCGCCGGTCCGTAAAAAAGCTCGTAATATTCGTTGAGAACGGCTTGGACATCCAAATTACGATCCCAACAGAGTTTGTTGTGCAAATACAACATAATGTGGGAAATCCACGGCCTGGCCATATTGGGTTTATTTTCAGATTTAGCAGCAAGCTCTTTGCTCCATCCGACTTCTGCCATAAAACCCAAGGCATGGTCGTAAAGACCATGAAAGTTTTCCTTCATCAGCTTGGTAAAGACAATCGGAACGGGCGGAAAATTATAATTGGGAGCATGTTGAAGATAATATTCCCAAATAAGCAACTGGTCTTTGTTCTCCATCTTGGAAATCCACTCATTGCGGTCTTTCAACTCTTCATTCGGATTCATCCAAAAAGCGCTCGTTTCGCAGAAAATAACCGCCACATTCTCAGGAACTTTGGTGAGAGACTTGGGCGCCTTTCGAGTGATGCCATACGCAAAAACCGTGAATTTTTTATTGGGATTTTTTCCCATGATTCGCTTGCGGAGATCCAGATTAAAATCCCAGGCATAATCGCTGAAGCGGCCATTCGAACCATACTCTGCCCCACGATCCCAACCCGCAGCCACATCCTCATCATCCAGAAGTGACCAACCATCCGGTTGACCCAATCCCGCGTATTCTATGCCGGGAAAAAATTGATCAACAATTTCCAGATAGGAAACCATATCCGCCCTCAATCTTTCATTATTCAGCCTCGGAACGCTATATTCCACCTTGCCTCCGACTTTCCCGTAATACTCTTGCGGCTGCTGGTCGGGATACATTTTCGTTGGTCCACTGACCGCGTGGTTGCAAGGAACAAAGACGGATGCCCCCACCCCCATGGACTTCCACCAAAGGAATTCATCTTTCGAATTTCCAACCTTGCAGTCCGATAGAACACGCACCGGGAACTCCGGCTCTTTCGTCAGGTTCTGATCTTTGATTTGAATAGTGGGGAGCTTGGGCAAGACCATACCCAGATCCGCCATGGGCGCATACCAGCGCATGCCCAGTTGCTCAAGCAGGGCATATGCGGCATAAAGCGTTCCCGTCCCATCCCCAGCATAGAACCCAAGATCGTCGCTGAAATCCCGGTAATCGATCATGGTCGGAAACCGCCACTTGTGGCCAATCAACTTTTCCCAATATTCCGAACGCTGGTTTCTCGAAATGTCTTTAAACTTTGAAAATGATGACGTGAAAAGATCAAATTCACGACCGGCAACGATGACATAATTCTTTTCGGCAACAATTTTGAAGCCATCATCCTTGACGCCCTCCAAAGAAAATCCCAGTTTTTTTGTTGCTTCACTCTCGCCAACATAAATGTGATTTTTTGCGGCATCCGTTGCTGTTTCGACAATAGGAATTTTTGCGCCAGAAATGAGTTCCAGATTGATCTGGAGCTGTTGCGCCGCCGTTTGAACGCTGGGTGAGGCTGTAGGGGCCAGAACAATTTCGGAAACGGCAGTGCCTTGGTTCACCAGTACGACAGCTTTTGCGCTGCAAATCATGGAGATGGCAACAAGGAGAGATAGGGATTTCATAGAGTTTTGATCACATTAATGAGCTGCATTGCTTCCAATGGTGTTTGGCAAATGGGGCCAGAATTCCACCGTCATTTTTAACTGCCAGTCGGGTCCGGAAATGGTGCATATGCGATGCAACTCTTCGCGACGCAGACGCAGTCTTGTTGCCATTGTGAGCCGATTAAATGTCTCATGGGACTCCCTAATATGATGCATGACATCGGGATATATTTTAGCCAATTCGAGCGTCCAAGGGATTTGTACGTTGAGAGCATCAATCGATTTTTCATACCACATGACCGCTGTTTTTCTTGCCTGAATAGCCTCTATACATCCTTCGGGAAGGCACTTGAGAGCCTCCCATGCAACACGTGCACGCAGAACAGATGTGTGCTCGGTTGCCGCCAACTTTGCAATGTGCGCGGAAGCTCTCAATGCACTCCATTCACTCTTCGCAGGCATGCTTAATGGTGAGCGGATGGATTCAAGAATTTCCACTGCCTCCTGACACCAGGCCTGAATTTCATCACATCGACTTATGGCTGAGTGTTTGGGAGATGCTATCATCTCACTATAAAGATCGGGATTCGTCGCTACAGATTGCAGCAATTCGTAAATGGTTTTAAGCCCATCGGGATTCGCCCATGGCTCTGGTTGATATCGCGGGCTACCGAGCACGCCCGGCCAGCGCCAGGCACCGTCGAACCAAGGCGGCATGCCGAAGGAAAAACCCTCGCGCGCCAGATGCACGATGCTCGTCATGTGCAGCGGAAATGTGGCGACCAGCTTGGCGGCACGGAAGACGGACTCTCCCGCTTCGGGGCCGAAGAAGCTAAGGAATTCATCCTTCGAAGACCCCGACCCCGTCGTCTGTTCCAGCCCTTCGAGCAGGCGTGTGATATTGCGCGACGCGGTGAACGAAGCAATATGGCCCACATGTCCCCACTGGGTGTTGATGTGAATAATACACCCCTGAATATCGAGCGCGTTGTTACGCTCGGCCGTGACCTTGTTCCACTCCTCGTCGTGCCACAGGATCGGGCCGCAGTTTTCGGCTTCGATGGCCACGGTCTCCCACATCTTGTGCCCGGCCGCCAGCCAATTGTGTATGACCGGATCCGGTCCACCCCAGCACGCGTCGAAAACTGAATATTTGCTGGCGTAGGCAACCCCCTTCGGCAGGCGATCCACCAGCCCGGCCATGAACCAAGAGCGCACGATAATCTCTTTGTCGAGATTCCGGAGAATACCTGTGAATGTATTAATCAGATCGATAGACATTTCCGCGCGTTTTTCATCGCGCACCTTCTTCGCCGCCGCTCCACGGGCGGCCTCCTCTGGGCTGTCGGTATCCTGCAGGACATAGACCGGCGTACCCCCTGTGCACTTGTCGCAACCGCAGTGGCTGAACTCGCCAGCCGTGATCATAGCCCCGGCCATCTCAGGAATGTTGGTAAAAACCTCATTCCAGCACCGCTGCATGAACGCCTTGTATTCCGGATCATTCCAGCAGATGTTGGCTACGAGATTGCCCAACCGGTCGTTTCGCGAGCGGTGCCCCCAGACGGGATCGTGAACCGCCTCAAACTTGGCCTGCAAGTTGGGATGCGCCTGCACCCAACGCTCCGGCGCCATCAGATTGTAGTGGTGGAACATGATACCCACATTCCGCTCGCGGCCATAAGCGGCAATCGCGCGAACTGTTGCTATGTTCCGCCGGATGGTCTCCTCATCAAAGCAACGCGCCTCTGGATCCTCTGGAAAATAACACACATAGTGGAACCCCCACTGGTTGTAAACGCGGTCGGTCTGATACGGTTCGATGCCAGGAATGAGGTGATCCACCTTCAGCTTGGCCGCCCAATCAATAATGGCCTTCCATGTCAGGACAGTATCGTGCCCGTAGTCGCTCAGTTTGCCCCAAGGGCCATCACAAGGCTCGAGCAAGGAAGGAAAAAACCACCAAATTGCTTTCTGCTTTTTCATGTTTAGTCTAAGGTTTCAAGAGACATCGATTTTCAGTTGGTTGAGAAGGTTGGAATGGAGGATGTGTAAAATTATCGATCCGGGCGGAACGTGTCTCAAAGAATCGTTAGGTCATATCTTATAACCAGTGAGACCCGTCTTTAAGAAGAAGGGCGACCGCATCCGGTGGGGTATCGTTGGGCAGGTGATCATCGGCAAGTGACAGCTTTCTCCATTCTCCGTAGCGCCTCGTCGAGTTGGGCGCGGGGACAGCCAAAGTTCAGTCTCAGAAAACCCGATGGGGCTCCGAAAGGGACTCCATCGGAAAGTCCAACCCCGTACTCCTCGAAGAATGCGGCGGCGTTGGGAATCCCGAGCCCGGTCGCATCAATCCACGTTAGGTAAGTCGCCTCGACATGCCATGTGCGAAGTCCCGGCAACGACGCGACAGCCTCCGCCACTCGGTTCCGGTTCGAACGCAGGACATCGAGCAATCGGTCGCGCCACGGCCAGCCAAGTCGCAGAGCCGCTTCACATCCCGCGTATCCAAACGCATTGATCGGCGAGATGATCCCCCGCGCGGCACGTTGGAACGCATGGCGCGTTGCCTCATCGGGAATGACAATAAATGAGCAACCCAAACCAGCGAGGTTGAATGTTTTGCTCGGAGCGAAGAGGGCCAGCATGCGCATTCCCATGGTGTCGGCAAATTTCAATCCGCTCGTATGCCGCACATCGTCGAGCACGAGGTCGCAATGGATTTCGTCGGATACCAACACAAGGTCGTGATGCCGGCAAAATTCGGCAAGCCGCTCCATCACCGCTTCCGGAAAGACTTTCCCCACTGGGTTGTGCGGGTTGCAGAGCAGGAACAGTTTTGTTTTCGGGCCGACAGCCGCTTCGAGGGCTTCGAAGTCGATATCCCACACGCCATGATTTTCCCGAAGGTTGCATGTGCGGAGGCCGACACCGGCGTTCTCGGACGCACTGAGAAACGGCGGATACACCGGCGTGCAAGTGAGGACTTCTTCTCCGGGCTGCAGGAACGCCCGACAGGCAACGTTGAGTGACGGAACCAGTCCAGGGAACCACACAATTTGCTCTGCGACGACTTCCGCGCCGTGATGCTCCCAAAGGTAGGTGACGGCGGCTTCCCAAGTTGATTCCGGCGGGACAGTGTAGCCGAAGACCCCGTGCCGCACGCGCTGCTCGAGAGCAGCGATCACCTCTGGAGGCGAAAGGAAATCCATGTCCGCAATCCACATCGGCAACACGTCACGATGCGCGTAGCGATTCCATTTGACCGAACCGGTGGCGCGCCGATCGGGAGTGGTGGTGAAATCGTAGTCCATCTATATTGAGAAGATTCGCACAACGAAACGCCGGAGAAAAGCCAATCAGTCTGGCAACAAAATATTACCAGATGAAATCCTTTGAAAAACGGCCTATCTCGGGGACAATTGAAGCGTTCAACATGTTCGCCTCACTGCTCCGTATACAAACTTGAAAATGCTTTTTATTCAATGATTCGGATTTTTGCAAAGCGAAACACCCCGGCGCGGATAAAGGATAGTTCCCACCGAGTCATCGGCATTCCGACCGCACTCCCGGTTTTGATTTTTTTTGCCATCAGTGCCTCGTGCGCTTCATGGAGTGACTGTGAAAGAATACCCAGAAAATGAACCTATGAAACCGTCAGTAACGTATATTTCGGATGTTGGGGTTGATGCAACGCAGGATCGGGAGATCAGGGATCTACTGACCACCTGCTTCACTAAGCCTGAGGATGTGGGTTTCAAGACCCGCCGCTATTTCAAGGAACCGTATCCGCACCGATGGGTGATTCGCAACGCGAACGGTGGCCTGGTTGCCCATGTCGGCTTGCACGAAAAAATGGTGGCGGCGGATGGGTGGACTTTTCGTATTGGCGGAATCGCCGAGGTCTGCGTGCATCCCGAGTCCAGGGGAAAAGGTTATGTCCGCATCATGCTCCGGGAAATTGATGACTGGCAGGCGCAGCAGGGTTTTGCCTTCTCGATGCTGTTCGGCGATCCCAATGTCTATGGTTCCAGCGGTTACGTTGAGGTAGGCAACCTCGTCTATGGCGGGGAAGACGAGGGCTGGACACCAGTCACCGGAATGATCAAACCCCTGTCGCTGACCCCATGGCCGACGTGTCCAGTCAAACTTTACGGCCTAAAATTTTAAAAACTATGGAAAAAGACCTTTTACGACACCTGACGGCACTTTGTCACGATATTGGCGTTCGCTTGACCGGCACCCCCGGAGAGCGGGCGGCGGGCGACTACATCGCGGAAGAATTCCGCCGCGCAGGAGCAACGGTCAGTCGGGAGCCTTTTCCGGTGAATGTCCGGGAGGTCCATCACGAGCGGGTCGAAATCTTGATGGAAGGCAAATGGGTCACGTTCCCATGCTCCTTGTTCGGAAACACGCCGGGGACGGAGGGGCGGACACTGGAAGCGCCCCTGGTATTCTTTGAATCACCGGCGGAGACCTCGCCGCGCGATCTCTCGCGCTTGCGCGGAAAGGCGGTCCTTCACCTCGGCAGCCATATCGAGTCGCGACAAGCCTACCGCGAACTGATGGAGGCACAGCCGGCTTTCCTCCTTTTTGTGGATGTGCGCTTCCCCGGTGACGTTCCGCTCGCCGACAGCATGTTCCCTGCCTACACCGAGGCGCTTGGCGCCGTGCCAACTGTCGGGGTGGCATATATGAGCGCTTGGGAATGGGCGCGCTTGGGGGCCTCTGCGGCCCGGCTGACGGTGGGGGGCGGCATGCGTCCGGGGCAGTCCGAGAATATTGTCGCCGAACTTCCGGGCCAGGATCCGGATGGGGACATTCTCTTTCTCGGTGCGCACCATGACACACAGGCGGATTCCGTGGGCGCCGACGACAATGGCAGCGGAGTGGCCGGGTTGCTCGCACTCGCTACTGTGCTGGCCCCGCAGCCCCGGCAGCGAACCATCCGGCTCATCAGCTTTGGCGCGGAGGAGCAGCTTTCTGTTGGCAGTTGCGCCTATGTCCGCGCCCATCGCGAGGAGTTGCGGGCGCGCGGACGATTGATGTTCAACCTCGACGCTTTTGGCTCCCTCATGGGCTGGACGGAAATCATCAGCAACGGTCCGCCTGAGCTGGTTGGATTGGTTCGGAGTGCCTTTGCGCGCCATGGATTGCCAGTCCGCATGCTGGACGGGATGGTGCCTTATGCGGATCACTTCCCTTTCGTCGCCGCCGATGTGCCCAGCCTCTGGATGTGGCGCCCGAACTGTCCCAGCGGACGCTTTTTTCATCACCGCCCAGACGACGACCTCAGCCGACTGTCCATCCCCATGATGAGCCGCCTGCTTGACGCGCTGGCCGAGTTCGAAGGAGAGATGGCGAATGTGCCGGAACTGCCTTTCGGTCACACGATCCCGGCCAATCAGGCCGACTCGGTGAAGCAGTATTGGGAAGACCTTTTCGGTGGGTGGAAACAATCCTAAAAACCATGACGAACCAAGCGCGCGGGCGATCGCTGAGTGTAAATAGATTGCGGGCAGTTTTTGCGAATTCCACAAGACGAAGGAAGGACTCATCCCAAGATGATTGCGAAACATTGCCGGGGGCTCGATTGCGGACAAGGCGTTGGAAGTGGTCCGGCAAAATGACCTGTCGTAAGAGCCCCTTTGCGGGTGACAAGCGATCGCGTGCCTTGTATTTTTTTGAACTATGAACCCTCTCCAAAGATTCCAGAAATACTCCCGCTTTGCGGTCCTTCTTTTGACCGCCGCTCTCGTGAACACCGAGGCCCACTGCGAGGTGATCGCCAGCTTTTGGCAAATGGCCATTACCGACAATGCTCCGGAGGGTTGGAGGGTGGCGTGGAACCCTGATGGTCCGCTGGAAGATATGGCTAAATACAGCGATTTATCCGCAGTGAAGAGCAAAAAACCCGGCGAACGACGCGTGATGCAACGCGGGGTATTGGATGGTAACGGGGCCTTCCGGGACGATGCCCCCACCCTTTCTTCGAACGGTGTGGGACACGTACCAGAGAGCCCCGCAGATGGGCAGAAAAGGTATCTGATCGCATCGTATACCATGCCCCGGGATTCCGTCGGATCGGTTTGGATCAATGATGGCAACATCCAGAATAAAAACGTGGCAGCAGGCGTGGAGCTAAAGATTTTCCTCAACGGAGTCCTTGTGAAGGATCTTACCGCCAGCATGGCCCGGGTGCCGACCCTTTTTCAGCAGGCGCTCGGGCCGCTCAAGAAGGGGGATAAAGTTTCCGTGGCCGTCGGCCCGGCAAAATTGGGAGAGAGAGCCACGGGCGCCCTCCGATACACTCTGGAGGAATCGCCAGACGGTAAATCCCCTGCCCCGCCGCAGAATACTTTTCACCTTCCGATCGACGCCTACGGTCCGCAGTATGATCCCGACGGCACCTGCGCGGTTTACGAAGCCAAGCAGGCCGCTTTCAATGAAACCCTCTTGGCTCGCAAGCCCGAACTGGTCTTTCTGGGGGATTCCATCACCTCCCGCTGGCCCCAGGAGTTGTTGGAAAAACATTTTGGGGCCTACCGCCCGGTCAATCTGGGAGTCGGCGGAGACCGGGTGCAAAACGTCATCTGGCGCCTGCAGCGGACCTCGCTGGAAGCGACACCCTTGAAGGCGCTCGTCCTGCTCATCGGGACGAACAATGTTTCCAGTGCATTCCCCCCCGAGGAGACCGCCGGAGGCATACAAAAGCTGGTGAAAATGGTGGAGGAAAAGGCCCCAGAGGCAAAGATTCTCATTCTGGGAGTCTTTCCCAGGGGGCCCGCCATCCACGATCCGAGAAACGCAAGTGTCGACGCTCTTAATGCCAAGCTCAAGGATCTGGCCGATGACAAAAAGGTGTTCTATCTCGATGTCGGGCCGAGCTTGGCCGAGTCGGACGGAAGTATTTCTCTTGAGGTGATGCCAGATAAGCTGCATGTGGCCCTGCCCGGGTTTCTCCGTTGGATGGATGCCATGAAGCCGACCTTGCAAAGCCTCCTCCCGGATCGCCCGCAGGAGAAAAAGACCAGCCAGCAGGATCCAGGTTGATTTCCTTGCGAATGTTCCCGCCCCTGAAGCGGTGCTGAATCAAAACTAAAGAAACCTTAAGGGCAGTGGTGCTCAACAAAAAATGACACGACCACCGATATCTCGCTTAATGATTGGAACGGTCCAGTTTGGATTAAACTACGGGGTCGCAAACCAATCAGGCGTTCCCGGGTTCAAGGAGATTTGTGCGATGCTCGAAGAGGCGGCTTCGGCTGGGATCAATTGTCTGGATACGGCGGCGGCCTATGGGAGCAGTGAGGAAATTCTCGGACGAGCGCTAGAAGAAACAGGTTTAAAGGATTTTTTTTTCGTGGTGACAAAGGTTGGCAATCAAATCCCTGCCGGTTTTTCGCTCACAGAAGCGCGGAGGTCGATCTGCGAAAGCGTCGAAAACTCGCTCCGGCTCCTCAAGGCCGACTATCTGCCACTGGTAATGCTGCACCGCGACCAGAGCCCGGCTCATTTGGAGGCGCTTATGTCTTGCCGCGAAAAAGGTCTGATCGAGCGGTGCGGCGTCTCACTCATGCACCCCGAGAACGCGCAACAATTCCTTTCAGACCCTTCCCTTGATGCCATTCAGGCCCCGGCGAACGCCCTTGACAACCGCTTTCGGGAAATCATCTCCACCGCACACGCAAACGGCGTGCTGACATTTTCGCGGAGCACTTACCTGCAGGGATTGCTGCTCATGACCGATTCATCGACACCGGCGCATCTCCGTCCCATCACACCCGACCGTGAGTTCTTTGCCCAAATTGCTCGAGAACTTTCGCTTTCGCTCTCCGCGCTGCTTCTCCTAGTAATGCTCTCCAAGAGTGAACTGGACAGCCTCGTTGTGGGCATGGAGACGCGCCAGCAACTCCAGGAAAACATCGCGATCCTGCAGTCGCCGCCGCTTCCCGCCGAGATTCTTGCAAAAATCGACTCTTACACACCGACAGTTCCGGGCTGGCTCATTGATCCCGTGCAATGGCCTTCCCACGCAGTTTGAATTCCTTCGAGAAAAGTCAGGGTTTGAGTCGCGCGAGATAGATGTCGGTCGGCTTGTCGTTCCCCCCGCGTTCGAACTCCAGTTTGTCCAATTCAAGCTCATGCTGGGAATAATAGCTGGCGAGGATGGTGCCATCATCGCAAACAACGGTGCCGAAATAGGAGGTGTCACCGAGGCTGGGCAGCTCGAGTACCTCGTGAGCTTGGTCGCCTTCCAAGCGCCAGATTTTTGAGCGGCAAAGATGGGGGCCCGGTTTGATGCCCGCACTATCCGGCTTCTCCCTCCCTAGTAAATATTTGCAATTATTAACAGTTACGACGTGGGGTGCCTCTATGATTTTGGGAATGACACCGACCTGTCGCCAGGAGTTGAAGAGCGGAAGAGAGGCCTCCCAGATCTGCAGGTGCTGCGGGAAATCTTGGGTGCGCACATAGGCCCACAATCTGCCATCAGGCTGCGGAACGAGAATCGTTTCGTTTCCGGTGGCAATGCGGCTTCCACATTCCCACGAAAATCCGTCCGGGGACTGATAGAGATCCACCACATATCCCTCATGCGCAATTCTCCGATAGCCGGCACACCAGAAACGACCCTCGTGAAAGATCGGTTTCCAGAGGAGAGCGCCCTGCAGGATGGTGCGTGGAGCAGACCAATTCACTCCGTCGGAGGTCGTCTGCACCGTAGATCGGACAGGTTGGAGATAATTTTCGTCCGGTCCCAGAGGAGTGAGGGCAAAAGAGTGGAGGCGCAATTCGTTTCCGAGATTCAGGAAATAGCTGTCCCGAAAATCCATGGGAGTTTTCGGCGGAAGGTTCTCCGGCGTGGGGAAGCTCGTCTCGAGTTGGCGATCCCATTGCACCGCATCCGAGCTGGAGAGCAAAATTTGTCTTCCTCCTTTGGACCCATGTTTCTCCGCCTGCCGGAAGGCGAGGAAATAGCGGTTTCGAAAATGTGCCAAACCCGTGAAGGCATTGTGCTTCCCATCGGATACGATTTTGTTCAGCGAAATCAGTTGCATAATCAAAACAAGGTGGCTGTGTTCTCATATCCGGACAAGGCGTTTGGAACTGGTCCGGAGAAATGACCTGTCGGAATAGCACCTTGGCGAGTGACAAGGGAGGGCGTGCCTTGTATTTTTTGAACTATGAACCCTCTCCAAGAATTCCAGAAATACTCCCGCTTTGCGGTCCTTCTTTTAGCCACCGCTCTCGTGAACACCGAGGCCCAGTGCGAGGTGATCGCCAGCTTTTGGCAAATGGCCATTACCGAAAAACCTCCGGAGGGTTGGAAGGTAACATGGAACCCTGATAGCTCGCTGGAAGATACTGCTAAATACAGCGAATTAATCGCCGTGAAGAGCAAAAAACCCGGCGAACGACGCGTGATGCAACGCGGAGTGTTGGATGGTAACGGGACCTTTCGGGACGATGCTCCAAACCTGTCTTCGAATGGGGTGGCGCAGGTGCCGAAGAGCCGCGCCGATGGCACGAAAAGGTATCTGATCGCATCGTATACCATGCCCCGGGATTCCCTCGGGTCGGTTTGGATCAACGATGGCAACATCCAAAATAGCAACGTGGCAGCAGGCGTGGAGCTAAAGATTTTCCTCAACGGAACTCTTCTGAAGGATCTCACCGCCGCCAAGGACCGGGTGCCTACTCTTTTTCAACAGGCGCTCGGTCCGCTCAAAAAGGGGGATACAATTTACGTGGCCGTCGGCCCGGCCAAATTAGAGAAGGGAGCCGTGGGGGGCCTCCGATACACCCTCGAAGAATGGCCAGACGGTAAATCCCCGGCCCCGCCGCAAAACACATTTAATCCACCGATCGACTCCTATGCTCCACAGTATGATCCCGACGGCACCTGCGCGGTTTACGAAGCCAAGCAGGCCGCTTTCAATAAAACCCTCCTGGCTCGCAAGCCCGAGTTGGTCTTTCTGGGAGATTCCATAACCTCCCGCTGGCCCCAGGAGTTGTTGGAAAAACATTTTGGGGCCTACCGCCCGGTCAATCTGGGAGTCGGCGGAGACCGTGTGCAAAATGTCATCTGGCGCCTGCAGCGGACCTCGCTGGAAGCCACCCCCTTGAAGGCGCTTGTCCTGCTCATCGGGACGAATAACACTGGCGCATTCACTTCCGAAGAGATAGCCGGAGGCATCCAAAAGCTGGTGAAAATAGTGGAGGAAAAGACCCCGGAGTCAAAGGTCCTTATTCTGGGCGTCTTTCCCAGAGGCCCCGCCATCAATGATCCGAAAAACAGAAGAATCCACGCCCTCAATGCCAAGCTCAAGGATCTGGCCGATGGCAAAAAGGTGTTCTATCTCGACGTGGGGCCGAGCCTGGCCGAGCCGGATGGAAGTATTTCTCTCGAGGTGATGCCGGATCATCTGCATGTGGCCCTTCCCGGGTTTCTCCGATGGATGGATGCCATGAAGCCGACCTTGCAAAGCCTCCTCCCGGATCGCCCGCAGAAGACAACGCTCGGCCAGCAAAATCCCGGCTAATTTTTTTAAAATATTCTAATATGCGCACAATAACACTACTCCTCTCCTCCGTAAGCCTGCTCTCAGCAGCTCCGCTGAAAACCGCGCAACTTCTCGCCGAAGGCAAAGAACCGGTTCGCATCGTCTGCATCGGCGACAGCATCACTGGCATCTATTACCACAGCGGCGGCCTGCGTGCGTATCCCGAGATGCTGCAAATCGCCCTGCAAAAAATCCACCCGCAGGCCCAGATCACCATCCGCAATGCCGGCATTAGTGGCGACACCACCACACGCGGCCTCCTGCGCCTCGAACGCGACGTCCTCGCCCACAAGCCGCATCTCGTCACAATCATGTTCGGCATGAACGACCTCGTACGCACACCCGTGGCAGATTTCCAAAATAACCTCCGCGAAATCATCCGCCAATGCCGTGCCATCGACGCCGAGGTCATCCTTTGCACGCAAAACTCCGTTGTCGAGAATCCGAAGTGGCCCCCAGCCAAAGTCGCCGAGTTCACGCAAGCCATCCGCGACATCGCCAAAGCCGAATCGCTCCCCGTCGCCGATTGCTACGCCGCCGTTGAGTCCATTCATGAAAAAGACGCGCTCGAATGGACCCTGCTTCTCAGCGATCGCATCCATCCCAACATGGCTGGCCACAAACTCTTCGCCGAAACCATCGCGCAGACCATCACCGGCCAGAAAACGTCACTCGCCGACATCGGCCCGCCATTGCCCGCCCTGAGCCACACGCTCGCGCTTCTCAAAGCGGGCAAGCCCGTCAAAGTGCTCGCCATGCCACCCTACGATACGCTCATCGCCCCAGCGATTCAGCAACTCTATCCCGAAGCGGTCGTGAATGTCACACCATGGCCTGTGGATGGAAAAAAGCTCGGCCATATCGAAGTGTCGGCCAAAAACGTCCGGGCCATGCAGCCGGATCTCGTGCTCATCGCCATTCCTGCATCCCTTTCTCTCAGAGTTCCCCAAACATTCCTCAATAGCTACTCTAGCATCATGAACTTGTCCCAAAGTTTGGCTCTGCAGCAGTGGGATGTCATCGTCGCACTGCCATCCGCGACGAATTCCAATCTCACCATCGAGGAACAAGAGCGAGAAGCCCTCGCCCGTCGTTTGATCGAGGCTACAGACCTTCACCTGCTCGCTGGTGACGCCTCCGCGTTGACCACTCTCCTCACCCAGAGCCTTAAGCCCCAAAACTGACTTTCAATAGGCACTCTAAAGTCCTCGCCAGGCTCCGCCCTAGCAAAGTCTATCAGTTCATTTGGCCGCTTCGGTATCTGTGCGGAAAGGGATCGCGGGAAGGCCGGCCTTATTTCGAAGATTTCCGATCGGATTGAATGCCCATCCGTAGCGGATGTTCGCAGGCTCACTAACCAAGTCACTGGAAACCAAAACAGTCTCCCCATCAATCTTCGCGTTTCCCCAGACATACCTCCCGTCTTTTCCGGCAATCGCGAATCCCTCCAACTTGTCGCCCTCAGCCGTCAGGCCGCCATCGACATGGGTGAAGTTCAGGCGCACTTGGCTTCCCTCGACTTTGAAACCTGAAAAGAGCGGACCCGAATAGCTCGGGATTTTTTGCTGGTAAACCTTGGCAAGAGCAATGAGCGAAAGCCTCCGGCCAACTTCCTTCTTGTTGTGTGGATGGATGTCATCCGGATTCTCCATGTCGGCGAGGTCAATCGCCGTCGCCATTCCGGTGTTGGGAACGCTCAAGGCCATCATCTGCGCCTCGCGGATCTTCCCCAGACCTGCCGTTTCCACCGGCTTCGTCTGCAATGCCCGCAAGTTTGCAAGCTGGACAAAGAGAAAGGGGAAATCGCCTTGGCCCCAGCTGGTGCGCCAGTCTTTGATCAGCGCCGGAAAGAGGGTCCTGTAAACAACAGGATTGCAGGCGAGAAGATTGCCGCCGCTGTTTGCCTCGCCCTGATACCAGATCACGCCTTGGATTCCGTAGGGAATGAGCGGGGCGATCATGCCGTTAAAGAGCGTTGACGGCCGTGCGAAGTGATTAGGGCCCATCGGCGGATACATTCTTCGAGGTGGCGGTAGGCTCTCAGCCTTCGCTTTTTCCGCAGCGGCCTTCCACTCTGGAAGAGTCTTTTCCTGATAGGTTTTCGTAGCGTCAGGATAGGCCTCGATCAGTTTCTCCCATTTTTCCAGGACGGGCTTGCATTCGGGAAGGGAGGCAATCGCGGGCTGGCTCATCCAAGTTTCTGCTGGTGTGCCTCCGATAGAGCTGTGGATAATGCCCACGGGAACATTAAGGCTCTTTCTGAGTTCGGTAGCAAAGTAGTAGGCGACGGCGGAAAATTTTCCTGCCGTTTCCGGCGTGCTGGCCTTCCACTGGCCGTCCGGCAATTCGAGGTTATCCGCCGGCTTGTCGGGCGAGACACTTGGCTTGACATTGAACATTCTCAGCATTGGGTCGTTGGCAGCGGCGATGGCCTCCTTGGCCGGTGGCCCATAAACGGGATCGGCTGGAACAAATGTCTGAAGAGGAAAATTCATGTTGGATTGCCCAGAAGCGACCCAGACCTCACCCACGAGAATATCGTGAATGACAATCGTATTTTTTCCCTGCACGGTCAAATCGAACGGCCCGCCGGCATCCTGTGAAGGCAGCTTAACGCTCCAGCGCCCAGAGCCATCGGCCGTGCCGACGGCCTCTTTGCCATTCATGCGGACAGTCACGGACTCACCGGGGTCAGCCCCCCCCCAAATGGGCACCTCCCTCCCCCGCTGCAAAACCGCCCCGTCGCTGAAGAGCGGTGAAAGGCGCGTCTCAGCAAGCGCTGTCGAAACGGCCAGGAGAACAAGGCCGGCCGCCACAAAACGCATGGCGAGACGAAAGAAAAATGTTTTTCCGTTAACAGCGGATGGCAAGTGGTAAATATTCATAACAAAATAATAAAACATAATTTCACTCTCGAAATTAACACGGAAATCGGATAAGAGATGCAAGGGTTTCCATCCGAGATATCCGCCTCATCCCGCCGGAGGTTTTCAGTGCACAAACGGACAGGAAGCGGACGAATCACTTGCAGCGAGGAGACACCTCTATCGAAAGAAGACGGCATGTTTCAGGGTTTGGATTTTGTGGACTTGGGGGACGGTGCACTCGTGTCAGGGGACTCTGTGCGGAACGGGCCGGCCGGAAAGCCGTTTTTGCCCCAAAGGTTTCCGGTGGGGTTGTCCGCCCAGGCGTAACGAACTGCGCGCGGGGATGAGACGTCGGCAGCGGTTACCACGACCTGCGAACCCTCGATCCGTGCATCGGCCCAATGCCAGATGCCGTCCGCGCCCGCGAGTTCGAATCCCTCGAGTTCCGAGTTGGGACTGTTGCGCACCAACGGAATATATTTAGGCGGAATTTTTGAAAGGGCGTGCTTCTCCGGCACCGGATTCGCCGACAGCCCCCCGGCAGTGTCGGAGAAACTCAGAACCGCCTTGCCGTCTCCAAAGACAGCGGATTCGAAAATAGGACCCTGATAGGGAACCTGCCGCCCATAGGTCTTGGCAAGGGCGATGGCAGCCAGACGTTGCCCGACCGGGGCTTTTTCCGACGGGTGCAGATCCTCGGCTTCTCCTAAATCTAGGGCGACCGCCTGGCCGGTGAACGGCATCGCAAGAGTCATGGCCTGAGCTTCTCGCAATACGGCAAAGGTGCTGTCCGTCTGTGGTGCGGAGGGTTTGGGATTGAAGGCCGGGAGCTGAACCCAATAGAAGGGCAGGTTTTCCCGGTTCCACAATTTCCGCCAATCCTTGATGAGCAGGAGAAACGCCGCGCGGTAATCAACCGCTTGGGTCACATTTGCCTCACCCTGATACCAAATCACTCCCGCCAAACCATAAGGCACCATAGGATTGATCATGGCATTGAAAAATTTGCCATAGCTCTTGGCAGCGACTGGTGGAGGCCGCGGGCGGGTGGGCTCGGATGCCACTTCGGCTTCGCTGAGTGCAGGCAAGGTGGATTCGCGATACAGGCGCCACTTTCCGGCCAGCGGGATGCCGTTGCGGAGACGGAACTGATCCGGCGCCACTTCGATAAAAGGGGTCGCGGTCGGGAAATAAAGCCGTATGGCCAGATCGTTTGCACCTGCCCGCACCACCTCTCTGCTCACTGTCGCGAAAGAGTCTCGACGGATCATCCTCAACGCTTCGTCGGCGGGGGTTGCACTGATCTTTTGCCCGTTCCAGTAAATTTCATCGAATCCATGCACGATACCAAGCTGCAGGAATGTGGTCTTGGCGGCTTTATCCGCCGGAATTTCCACGGAGGTCCGCAGCCAAACGACGCCGGGTTGTGCGCGATCAGCGGGAGTATGCGGCATTTCGATCGGTTCCCATGCGAGTGATTCATCGGCAAGGATCTGCTCGGGCGGCATCTTGCGCTGGTCAGCACGACCATTTTGCTCCAGCCATTTTTGCAGCGCAGGCTGGTAGGCGGCTTTTGCCTCGGGATAGCCAGCGGCTTGCTGTCTCACTTTTTCCGCTGCGGCGGCAAGCTTCGGAACGGTGTCCAGCGACTCCCGGCTGATCCACGTTTCCACCATGGTGCTGCCCACCGCAGAAAGGATAAGACCCACCGGCTTACCCAAATCTTTCTGGATGGTCTTGCCAAAATAATAAGCCACCGCGCTAAACCTGCCGGAGTTTTCAGGAGAGGCCACCAACCACTCTCCCTGCAGGTCGTCCTTCGGGTCATCCGCATCAGCCATCAAAATCACAAACTCCCGCAGCGAGGCATTTGCCGACTTGGGAATTTCCTCTTCGGCTCCGAGCGCCTTGCCAACGGTTCTGACCATATTGGACTGACCGGAAGCCAGCCAGACTTCACCCACGAGCACATCCTCCACAGCGACCTCATCGGATCCGGAGCTGACCACCATGCGGAACGGCCCGGGCCCGGCTTTCGTCAGATCGAGCTTGGCCATCCATTTGCCCTGCCCGTCGGCCTTCGCTGTGGTCCTCACATCCCCCAGCACGACAAGCACCTCAGCCCCTGCCGCCGCCTTGCCCCAAACCGGTGTGGCCGCCCCGCTTTGCAAGACGGCATGGTCTGAGAACACGGCAGGCAGGCTCAACTCCCCAGCCAAAAGTGCGCAGGAAAAAGCGAGGTGCAGAAGCCCCCCCAAGCTCAGGCCACGAAACATCCCATGGCGGCAAGGACGGGAGCGGAGTTGTTTTGTATGAGGAGTCATAAATTTAATAGCAAAGTATTGGAATCGTGTGAGGTATCGCAGGTCGGATCAGGCGCCTGCGCCGGTGCGGGAAGAAGTGTGCGACGCAAGGAGAATTGCCTTTCTGGTGGAGTGAATCCAGGCTTCGGATTTCGGGAAATCTTCAAAGCTGTGCAGCATGGCCAGGGCGCGCCCCTTGGGCTCCACGCCAAGAGTTTGCAGCAGGGCTTGATCTTGCAGGCTTTCCGCAAAAACCTCCCACCGTATCGAGTCGATGGGACCCTTTTCTCCCGGGTAGATCACAAAAGTATCGCCCGACGGCCAATACGGCCAGTTTTCGCCGTCCTGCACTGAAAACGGATCCACCAACTGCTGGGAACCGACCCGATACCAATAGTTGGCACCCCAGTGAAGGAATCCTTGGAACGGCCAGCGGTGAAAAAGCCATCCGCTCATCCGGATTTTTGCCAAGGGAGTGTCGAGTAGGCGGTTCAGCAAGCGTCCGCGTTCGGTGCAGCTGAAGTAGCAGCAGGACGGAATACCCGCTTGGACAAATTCCATGGCGCGATCGACAGATGCTACCGGCATATCTGTGAGCCCCTCGCGGGCAAACTGGATGTCGGAGAGTGCATCCATGAAGGTCATCCAAGGAGCGATGCCTTTGAGCAATTCGCGGGCCTGGCGATAGTTGGCGAGATGTTCTCCCCGGGGTTCGTCCGAGAGATGGAACCAAGATTCGGAGAGAATTCCCTCTTGCAAGAGAAAGCGATGGAGGGCCGGCAGGAAGCTGGACAGAAATTTTTTGTAAACCGGGTCGGTGGCCAGCGTTTCGGGATCCCAGAGCAACTTCTCGTCTTCTCCCTGATTCTCGTAAATCCGGACGGCACATTTGACTCCCCATTGGGTGAAAAGAGGCGGCCACTCGAAGTAGCGTAGGCCGGCTTCCTGTGCGATACGGAGGAAGCGCCGAACATCAGTCCAATCGAACCTATACAGCCCGTTCCGATCCCTCTTGACCCGCAGCAATTGCGTGGGGCGTTTGACACCATCGGTGGCCGGAGTGACCAACGGAACCATGATCGTGTCCTGACCATGCTCTGCGAGGTTCCGGAGATAAGCGGGCAGGATTTCCCAAAACCGCTCCTCGAAGGACTCCAGCTTGTAATAATCCAGCAAGGCATCGCAATAGAACCAGTTGCTGACCCGAAAATTCTTCCGGGGTTGGATCCGAACATCCTGCACCCGAACCTCGACCTTATGCGTGCGAAGGAGTTTTTCTCCCGCCAGGAGTTTGACCGAGAGGAGGTGGATTCCTGGAGGAAGCGTCCGTTTCGGGCGAACGGATATCCAGAGCGCGTGGGTTTCGTTAGCCGGCAGAGCGATCCGGTCTTCATCGAAGAGAGGGTCGGGAACAAAACCGGGAATTTGCTCGAAGCCGTCGCTCTCCCCGGGAGTTGCCTCCAGATTGTGATGGCGCATCGGCACGTAGCCCACCCGGCGCACCCGCACCGACCAATCCTTGGGGCCCTCCACCACCGCAGAGACTTCGGTCGGATTGGGAGTCCCCTCCACCTTGGGAAGCACCCACCGCAGACCAATTTGGAAACTAAAAAATTCGTTGCGCGCGATGTGCATCCGGTGAGGGCGGGAAGGCTCGGGAGGTGTAGCCGGATAGTGGCGCACCAGAGAGGTTGCCAACCAGGATTTGATGGCTTGCTTCATTCAAACTTGAACGAGTAAATGTCGGCGTCGCTCATGGTGATTTCCATCGTGACCGGGATTCCGGCAAAGGAGGCCACGTCCCCGTCCTCGAAGGGCACACGCCGGTCAAGGCTGTCCCCGAACAACTCACAGGAATGGATTGTGCGGCCTCCGCCGTGCAGGGCGATCTTGATAGAACCCGCCGCGGATGTCGCAAAATTCACCGAGAGCTCGCGGCCTTCAAAACGGAAGGGCTTCAGCACCAGTTGACAGGGCTTGTATGTCGCGTGGTAGGAGGCAAAACCATCGATGCGCAGGGTGTATCGCCGCCATTGAGTGGGCTTCATGGCCCAGTGGTTGTCGAAGGCATAAAGGGACAGCTCATTGGGGGCATCGGGCAACGCGCTCGGCGTCTCAATCATGCCGACCGCAGGGTAGCAGTCACCATAGACCCAGTTGTATTCCCGTTCCGGACCCGGCGCCATGAAGGCCTCATCCCAGCGGTTCCAGCGCTTGCCGTCACGCGACGACATAAAAAGGCAATCGGTGGTGGCGAGGCCGTAGCGCCATTTTTTCTTCATCCTGACCTTGCGGCGTTCGGCACCGGGCAGCTGGTCATAATTCGGCGTCCATGCCTTCCGTTCGAGATAGCGCGACGGGAACCCGACGAACATGTGATCCGCCCGATAGTAGCGCTGGACCGCGTTTGTGTAGAGCTGGAAGTCCTCCGCGTCCCCGAAATCCAGGCGGACCGGGGTTGTCCACGTCTTAAAATCCTTGGACTCCATCCAGCGAATATCCCGGATCCCAGAGGCAAGCAGAGCACTATGTTTCGAGGGGCGGGGAAAGTCCTCGCCGGTGACCGTGTGAAAGTCGCGGATGTAGCAGCGATACACTCCGGCTAGCGGATCCCACAGCGCGACATTCAGGGTATCAAAAGCCCCTATGTCCGTCATCTCCCAAGCTTTTTTGAAGTGGATGCCGTCCGCGCTGGTGAGGCACCGCAGCACTTGACCTTGGCCCTCTACCCCCTTGAAGATTTCGTCCGGCGGGCATGCGGGATTCAGGTCTTTGAAAACAAAGAAGTTGTCCCACTTGGCGGTTGCTTGATCCAGAAGGATGTTGTTCTCCTTCGATCCGTTGAACTCACAGAGGCCCAAGTTCGGCTTGACCCAATGCAGCCCGTCCTTGCTCTCCGCGTAAGCGACCACAATCGAGCGCTTGCGCGGGGGTTCAGGCTGCATCTCCCAGGCCAGATAGTAGAGGCGATACAAGTCACCATCCTTCACGATGCAGTGGAAATCGCAGCCGTCTCCCTCCCAGGGCGCATCGTGCTCGAGCACTACCTCCCGGGGCTGAGGGCTGTGCATCTTCAAGGTCGCTGTGGTTTTCTGGTTGTCGACCAAGGC